>TARA_R100000353_G_scaffold24428_1_pt1 | contig 15497 bp, 39 predicted proteins | sample TARA_R100000353 | Tara Oceans TARA_R100000353 (sample SAMEA2620663) | marine metagenome | biome: marine biome (ENVO:00000447); feature: surface water layer (ENVO:00002042); material: "saline water (ENVO:00002010), including plankton (ENVO:xxxxxxxx)" | depth 5 m | reverse complement strand
CTGTAATAGTTTCTAGAAATGCTACTAGTCCACTGTCCACTTGTGAAGTAGGTTCGTTGGGGTCTGTCATTATAACTCCTGTACATCTTCTCCAGACGCCATTTCTGTTTTCATGGCATCTTTTTGTTTTGGTGTTAAAGTTGAAGCAGGCCCAACCTTTAAGGTTTTCCAGTCCACTTCTGAACTAAAATCTTCTATGGGGCCGTTCCTCATCTTCTTACATTCAAATGTTATACAATTATCTCCTGTTTCCCAAGTCTCGAGAGCAAAAGCAGCATCTGCTGCGTCAAGTATTCCTTTACTGAATCTTGCCTCTCCTGTAGCGTCAACCTGATATGGACTAACATATAAACATTTATGCTCTTGTGCATACTGTTTCAAAGTCTTACTAACTTCTATTTGTTCTGTCCAATCATACTGACCACCCTTGCTTGGTATTGTCGATCTCCGTACTTGATTTATATAATCTACAATCACTACTCCAATATCCAAATAATTCATTCTGACCTCTACCTCTGCTTTAATTTTAGCTAAAGTAAGGGCAGGGTCATAAATTATATCCATTTGTCTATCTAATCGTAAGGGGAGTTTAATTAAAGTCTCTTGAAACTTATCATAATCTCCATGAGTGTAGTAATCACTCAGTATTGAAGCGCTTCCTTCATATCTACTAGCGTTCCATTCTGCCAGTCTCCGAAACTCTTCGTGAGTTAGCATACGACTCCTTAGTCTTTCTAAGGGGATACCCGTCGCTATGGAAGCCATTCTTCTAAAGGTTTGTTCTTTGGTCATTTCTATTGTAAAGAACAAAGAACTCTTTTCACTTGCAAACTGATTTACTGCTATGTTTGCACATACCAGAGATTTACCACTACCTCTTCTACCTCCGATTAGGACTAAATCAGTCTTTGCAAAGTGCATTTTTGCATCATATTCTGTATTGAGTCCTAATGGGACATAGTTTTGTAACTGTTCCGTTGTTTCTAACGGGTCTATCTTCTGCATACTTATTTCTTCAGAATCTATAATCTCAACTTTATTTCTCATTTCTGCACTAATATCTTCTAAGGCAGTAATATGTTCCTCTGCGCTAGACATAGCCACAGAGTTATCCACATATCCTTCGAGCTCATTCAAGAGTTCGCCATGTGTATATTCGTTCTTTAAGTATTCGAGTAGATGATGAGCCTCTGAATCAATATCTAAAGTTTCTATCGCAAATATTTTTTCTTTGATAGATTGGTCTCTTAGACTCAGTTTTAAGTCATCAAAAGTGGGTAGAGACTTAAACTCCGAAAAGTGTTTTTCAACGGCTCGATGGATTGGTTGGTATTCTGAGGGTAAATAATGAGATTCAAGTTGGCCCCACACTTCTATATCCTGTGTGTCAATAATCTTATGTATTAGTGCCGAACTTATATTCATTATTCTCCCAAATAAAAAGTAAAAGAAAACGTGGTCAAGGAAACCTTAACCACGCTCTCGAGATTGAAAAGATTAGCTGGATGCTTTTTCTTTTCTTGCTGCACCGTCATAGTCGGCACAAGCTAGACCTCTTCTGGTCAACATAGTTTTCACACCTCTGACAGTTTTGCCAATTTCATCAGCAATCTGTTCAACTGTGTGTCCAGAGATGTCACCAAGCGCAGTTAAAGCGTCTACTTTAGAAGCAGCTGTGCTTTCTTTCTGCGAAGGGATTTTGTCTATCTCACCTGTTCTTAGGAAAGACAGAGCTTTACCTCTGATACTATTTATTGGTCTGTCTAGAGCAGAAGCTATATCTTCTACGAATGCTCCATCAGCCACCATCTGTAAGAAAGTAGCTTCTTCAGATTCAGAATAAGTTCTGACTGAAGCAGGTTTCTCAGTTGGTTTTACGTGGTCTGTCAATTCCATAGAAAGAATCTTTCCTTGAATTGATTTTGCACTATACTTGCCGCCTTCAAATGCGGAGGCAATCTCAGCATATGTGTAACTTCCAGAGTTGTCTGTTACAAATGCTGATAATGTTGCTTCTTCCTGCTCAGAAAAAGTTCTAGTAGAAACTGAAGATGCAAGTTCGACCTCGAATCCCATTTTTCTTAACTTAGAACTAACTGAACGAGGAGAAGTTTCAAGCTGGTCAGCTGCTTCTGCAACTGTAGCTTGAGATACGGGTGATTCCCCGCCTACGAACTCTGTTAATTCTTGAGTTCTTTCGTCTGTCCACTTAGGTACTGCCATTATTTTCTCCAATTAGCTGTTTTATGTTTGTTACTATTCTTATTCCTTTCGATTCTGCCGACTTTGTTTTTGAACTAGCTATCCCACTTTCATTTACTAAAATGGTTACGTCGTTAGTCAAGGTATCTTTCATTCTGTAGCCATGTTCTGTTAAGACTTTTTTGGCGTCAGCTTTAGTGCGGTAAGACTTTAATCTTCCCGTAATGCAAACTACTTCGTTTATATCTACTACTGGAACGCCTTCGAAAACATCAGCTTTCCATGTGAAAGGTAACCGACAATATCTGTTCTTGTATTCTTCATTATACCAACTACAGATATTAGTTGTGACTTTTGGACCTAACCCCGCTTCACTACATCTCTTCTCGGTTAACTCATCAATGTGATTAATCGTATTGCATAATTTCTGAGAAGCTGTAGACCCAAATAGTGGTATGGCAAAGGCAGGTAACAGGTCTTGTAGATTAGCGTTCTTACTTACTCCAATTTCATGTATTAACTTTTTCGCTATCTTTTCTGAACCTAGCCTTTCTTCTATAAATTCTTCGGTCAGCGAGTATATATCTTCTATACACTCTAAATCTAATTTGTTTATTGTTTTGGGTCCGAGACCCTTGATTCTTAAGGTTTTAGTGAAACCTTCTACGATTTTCGAATTCTTAGCTGGGCAACTTGGATTGTTGCAAAAGAGCTGGTCGTTTACCAACTCTAAAGATGTGCCACATGATGGGCAGACATCTGGAATTTGTATCGCTTGTTTCATCTACTCCCTTTATTTATCAATTATTATATTATACATAATCTGACATCAAATGTCAAGAATTATTTTTCTGCAAGTCCTACAATTCTAGGAATAATTTCACCACTCCTAATAACCTCAACTTCACAGCCTATGTAAAGTCCGAGTTCTTCAATATATGACTTGTTGTGTAGAGTGGCTCTGCTTACTGTAGCCTCTCCAATAACACAAGGCTCTAGAATTGCTACTGGTGAGACCACTCCACTTTTTCCTACTTGCCACTCTACGTCAAGCAATGTGGTGGTAACACCTTTCTTTTGTTCTTTTAATGCAAATGCTCCTCTTGGGTGGTGGCTCGTATATCCCAGTCTCCGAAATTTTTCGTTATCATTGAGACGCCAAACTGTACCATCATGAGGAAATTCTGCCCAATCTGATTGCGTAACAGTATTGAACCCCAGAGTATCGCTCAAAACTTTCATATCTTCCTGAAAAGTTGATGAAAACTGGGGTTCAACACCATAAGCAACAAAGCAGAGGTCACGAGTGAGGAATTCGTCTATGTCCTTCAGATTTAAACTACCTGCGGCATAATTTCTCGAATTCGGTACGGATTTGGGAGCAACTATCTCACCCGTAACTTGCGTAATTTCGTGTCCAATAACTATGGTTTGTGGAATTAACTTGCTCTTTTTGAACTTATCCGTTATGTCAATTCCACTTTTACCATCGCCTCTTGTTAAAACTCGTTCCAACTCCCCTTCTAAATACAATATACTGATTGCTGAGCCATCGAGTTTTGGTGTAACTATGACATCATCTGATGCGAATGGACACTCTTCTCCTTTAAAAATTTTCTGAAGCGAGTACATTTGATATGCATGGGGAACTCTCCCCTCTCGAGTGCCAACCTGTTTAAAGTTTACTGCTCTCGCAAGAGCATCAAACTCGTCGTCACTCATGCTTGGATTACCTGAGTAGTAATCAGCACTCGCTTTTTCTAATCTTTTTTCTAAGAATTTTTTCATTCTTATATTATAAAGGTTATAGTTTGAAAAGTCAAGATTTATTTACCAATATCCTTCACAGAATCTTTAGAGATAACTTGGTAGGCTCCCTTGTTATAAGCAGGAGCTATCGTATACTTACTTGAGATTTCTTGTTTGTAAGAAGTATCTTCTACTGTGCAAGGTGCTAATTTGTCTGCTTGCAAAGACGGATACTTTTCGTTGAACGCTCGTATCTCCTCGAGTCGAGCATTTGGTTTTGGTTTGCTATTATTCACTCTCACTTTCCGACTTGTTTTTCTCGGAAGTGGCTTTCTTTTTCTTCCACAAGGTGAATATCTTGTGCTATTGTATATAATTCCCATTTTTATATTATAACGGCAGTAAACTTGTAAGTCAAGAAGTATTTGCGATTTAGCGTCAATTATATAAATTTTCTATCAGGTCACTGAAGTGATTATACACTTCTGTTTTATTTTCTGTTAGCGATAGTATTTCAACTAATGCTGAAAACATTTCTCTACTATTTGATAGTCCTAGAGGCATTGAGATACCTTCTTTTGATGGTTGCCATTCTCCTTCGAAGTCTAAGTAATACTTACGAAAGTGTAAATATTCTTTTCCACGAAATGAGTTTACAACTAAACGAATCTGCTCGTCTCCTGTTTCTTTTTCGTGTATAATACGTGAGTAAAATTCTGGTTCTTGAAATAAATCTATCATCGGCGCCTCTCATTTTTTAAGATTCTGGATAAAGGAACTATCGAAGTCACATTCTTAGGTCTTAATAAGCGATACGAGTCCGTATCCCAGCACCATAAAAGAACTGTATCTTTTGTTGGCCTGGCCCTATTCCTTTTACTCTGGATATATTTATTGTTAAAGTCTAAAGTACATACATTGTACTTCAATTTTCTGGAGTTTGTACTCCTATATGTTATGACTGCATCACCGCACTCCGTTACAGCATTAATAAATTCTTTGTTTGTCACGTGTGTTCCTTGTGTTGGTTATAAGAAACCACGCTAGTAGATATGTTTGTGTTGAAAAATATGCTAAAAAATTTAAACACAAAAAGACAAGAGATAGCTCACTACCTCTTGCCTTCTCAGGTGGATTTAACCGTTAACTGCGTTGATTACACCAGCTAAATATTGTGCTGCCTTACCAGATAGTCTACCGATTATTTCATCATCGACATCTTGTCCTGCATCAGATATTGCTGATTTCAACTCATTATGCATTGCCTCTTTAGAAACTCTACCTCCACCAGTAGAACCTCCATTAGAAGTAGAACTACCACTTGAGGGGTTCTTCTTCACATACACGCCTGCCCTAGTTAAAATCATTCTGACTCCATTTGGGCTCTCACCTAACTCGTCAGCTATTTCTTTTACTATCTCCATACTTGTTTCTGGAGTAGGGTCTTGTTCTGTGTAAAGAGTAACTGCTTGTTGTTTTGATTCGTCTGTCCAAGCCACTGCTCTTCTCCTTCTTTGTTTTTGTTGAAAATAAAATCTGTCTCCCATTCTTATATTATACAGATTATAAGAATAAAAGTCAAGAATTATTTTAAGTTATGGTAGAATTGCATTGAACTTTAAATCCTCTGCTCTCTCGTCAGTCCATCGTTCACCACAGTCTTGACACGTCATTACTGGGGCAACAATAGCAACGGGTCTGTCATTATTCTCAAACTGAATAATGTCAGCTCTCTGATTTATGTTCAGACTTCCGCAGTTCGGACAGTTCATTGTTTTCCTCTATCAACTTGTTAATTCTTATGTACAGATTGTAGATAGTCCTGTTTAGGTCACGTATCGTATTCTCATAAGCATTTTTTGCTAAGCCATGCTTATCATCTTCTACTTGAGTTACAGGTCTATCATTATCCATTTTTATATTATACTAAATTCTTAACCAAAAGTCAAGAATAATTTTTCGGTAGGTTAGGTCTACCATTCCAAATCCTTCATAAATTGAAGCTTCTCTAATGCTGTTGTAGCCTTAGTTACTTCTTCATCTATTGCTCCTACGATATCGGAGTGCTCTCCTATACCTGCAGGTCGATTTAAGTATACTTTAATATTAACCTTAGCAGCTGCTAGGTCACCTTCATACTTTAATTTTAATGCTTTTCTTAAGTCATCATTCATTTAGTTGTCTCCATCATTGTAAGGTAGCCTTCTTTCTCTAACTCACTCATTCTTTCAAAAGCTGATTTCATGTAAGAGTAGCTGCCTACAAATGTGGGCGAGCCATCAAAGTCTCCCTTCTTTAGTTTATAAACTTTTACACTCATTCTTCGTCTCCTAATAGGCTTTGTACAAAAGCCTTTATAAATGCATCTTGGTTCATGAATATAACAATCAATCCTGGTGCCAAAACAAAAGAGAAAAGAAAGCTCATAAAATAATATAACTTAGGCATACTTACAGCTACATTATTAGGGTCTAGCTTTTTTGCTACTTGAAATGCTGGATACCAGATTGACACTATACTAGTCAATGCTCCTGACAATGCAAAAACTAAATAAAAATATAATTCTTCCATATATCATTTCCTTAGTCCTCAAAGCTTACTCCATATTCTTTTAGATGTTCAAGGCTTCCTAGACTATGGGCAAGTGCATGACCAGAAAAACCTAATCGTTTTCTACCATTCCACCAACCAAGTCTAGCGTATTCATCACTATATGGTACAAGTTCATAACACCAAATGCTATACAGCTTGCAACCATACTCCTTTTCATAGTCTCTTGTCTTGATGCCAGGCATAGAGTTTTGATACTCTATTGTATACTCCTTTTGTATTACTGCAGGCATATGATACCTTGCACTCCATACAACGTCACCTTCCTCAAAACTATCTCGAAGACAAGCGTCAGGAAGAAAAGATTCTTCATGTTTGTCTTCTCCTACAGGTCGTTGTGGTACTCCCACTCTATCAATAATGCCCTTTACAAAGGCTGCCGACCTATAGATACTTTTAGCTATCTCTGTAATATTATCTCCTTCGATATAATCAGAAATAACTTGTTTTATTTCTTCTTTCGAAGCAGGTTTACCTTTGTTTTGAGACTTTCTCTTATTAACATAGGCTTCCTGTTCTTCAAATTCTTCTATAATACGATTTAATCGTGTCGTATTATAACTAATATTTAGCATTTCGCAAGCTACTTTCTTTGTTATTCCTTCTTCATTAAGGCTATGTATAACTCTGCGAATATTCGCTGGGCTTAGATTTTCGCCCTCTCTTTTTCTAACTCCTCTTCTCACAAATCCTCCTAGTCGCTATCCAACTGTAGCTGGTATTGATATTCTCTAAATTCATCTTCCTCCTTTTGTTTTTGCCCTAGTACGATGATAGCATAATGTACTATCTTGTATAAGTCGTTATCATCAAATCCGTTCTTTTTTCCATATCTTTGAGCATATTTCATAATGTTTCCAATACAAAATCCTACTCCATGGTCTGCATCAAATATAATCTCAGTGGCTTGCAGTTTTCCCTGAGCATAATGTTTCGAGTATGTACTATCTATGTACTTTTTTAAGTCCTCGAGAATAACATCTTCTTTGAATTCATACTTAAATTCTGCCATTAAAAATATCCTTTTGGTAAATTATCTGGGTATATGCACTTTAGATTACCTGATACACTAATTCTAGTAACATCAGTTTTGTAAGGTGCTACCCAATGTTGTTGTTGAGCTGGAAATATATACATATCTCCTGTTTTTGGTGTTATAAAATGTCCTATAGATGCCCATTGTCTTAACTTGGAGTTCTCTCCATAATTAAAAATTAACTGCCCAGGCTTTGCTGTGGTTCCTTCATGTTCTTTCATTTCAGTTTCTAACTTCTTAGGAACATCTACAAATATAACAAAAGAGATATCACCACTATGAATATGAGGAGGATTAAAGTCTCCTGCCTGCATAAAATTTACCCATAAACTTTGATATACAAGTTGTATAGGTATGTACTCAAAACCATGATAGGCACAATGAGCCTGTCTATATCCTGTAAATACTTCACCCATTTCTGTATAAAACCATTGGTCAAATACTTCTGGGTACTTATATTGGTTTTTAAGATGCCCTGCTAATTCATGATTCCAATTAGTTTTTGCTTGTCTTCCATCAGCATCTAGTCGTTTCAAGACTCTCTTTGGGCAACTCGTTTTCATTATGAACGGGCCCCAGTTAAAATGTTGATACTTCATCTATACCTCTGGTTAAACCAATCTCTTAAGTCATAGTACCAATCAGTTTGAAATAAAACTGATACTAAAAATACCCATGCCATAAAAGAAAAGAAGTATTTAAATACGTAGAAAGGAAATAAAAAAAGTTCAACTAACATCATTGCTCCTCAAACCACTGATAAACTAACTCGTCCATCAGTTCGGTAGCAATATATTTAGTCCCATCAACTTCTATTTCTTCTTGCCAGTCATAATTTTCTGGTAACTCTTCCATACCAAGTTTATCAAGAAATAACTGTATTACATTATCGTTTTCTTCATAAGAGGCATCGCCATCTACGTCACCCCAAGCAACACCAATAAAGTTACGAAACTCATCTTCATAAGTCATTCTTGTTGGTTGACCTATAAATTTAGAAAAGTGTCCTAACATTTGTATTGGGGGTGACCATGCTGAGTATCCTGAAAGTTCAGTCTCGTCTGCATAGTCCAAAGTAACCCATTTGGCTCCTATGTTATTAATGTGCCAATCATAAGAGTCCTCTAACCAACCATCATCATCTAAAGTTTTTTCAACATTAGCCATAAAAGGTTGTTGATAGGCTTCAACTGGTTCCTTCCAGCCTCTATGATTGTCTATTTTAAAGACTTCATCTTTATCAACTTGATTAAAATGTATATAAAAGTACACATGATTAGCCATTACTTTTCTCCTTTGTTAAAGCTTTTATTCTACGTTTTTCCGATAAATATAATGCTCGTACAAACGCCCCTAATTCTTGGTCGTTGGGATATGTCGCAACAGCACTACTTAATTGAGTAAATGTTATCATTATATATCCCCCTCTTCTCTTTCTTCACTTCTGTGAATCTCAAAACCATTTGGGTATCTTTTTTCTAGTTTATTTATGTTTTCTTTCATAACTTCTTCTGGAGTGTATCCAAGAGCTAAACAGCCCTGTACCCAATACCATAATACATCTCCGAGTTCTCTTTTTAGATGGAACTTTACATCTTCGTCAAAGTGTTTTCCTTGAAATACTATCTTTTTTATAATCTCTGAAAACTCACCTGACTCTGCTTGCATACCCATAGAGCAAGTTATTAACTGGCTCCATTCAACATCTTTATAAGTACTTTGCAAGCCGAATAATCTGTCTGCCATAACTTCAGTTCTTAAACTTTCATCTGAAGTTGTGCTTTTTACGAACTTACCGTAATCATCTATGTTTATCAATTTCTTTCTCCACTTTTCTTTTTATTTGTTCTTCTTTATACCATATACCTGAGTAAATCTGTGTTCCACCGTCTTTCCACTCTACTATAAATCTTTTATATCCGTAAGGTCTATCTTTAAATATTCTTACGTCTCCATAGTTTTCTACTAATACTCTCATATTACGTGGATTAAAATAATTACTTGTAGAAACAGAACTAAAACAGGTATGATAGTTCTTATTAGTTCTAGTATATGTTTTATACTTCTAATATCACTTTCCATTCTTTTTAGTTTTTTCTTATTACTTTTGTTTAATAGGCTCATCTTGTTATCCTCTTTTCATAATCTGCTTCTTCTTCTACCCACCAGTGTGGTTTCTCTCTTCCTTTCCAACTTGCGAAGGTTGCTTTATCTTTGTGGTAGAACTTTCTGTAGGCGACAATAGCATCTGGTCCCTTAAGTTCATCTGGCATAGCCTGCGCAAATGGTGTAAGTCCACATCTAGGTAAGTCGATGTCTGGTAATTTAAGTATGACATCATGCACTGATTTATGCGATTTTCCATATCTAAATCCATATTCATCGTTGAGGGCGAGCGAGAGTGCGTATAAGTACTCATAATTGTCCAAGCTACTACGCACCCACACACTACAAGGGTGGTTATGCATAGTGGGTAAATAAGGGAACGGTCTAGGTTCCACTTTCTTGTGTTCTCGGACGACTGCCCATTCTTTTGATGTAAGTTTTCTCGGTATGTATCCAATGTATTTCTCTATCCAATGTGCTGTGCATAATAATTGAGCGGACTCAAGAATCATCTTCACAACGTGTTTATCTACGTGATATTCTGCACACTTATCTATGTCTTCGTCAAGTATAAAAATATTCATTGGGTATATTATAGTTGAATTCAACTTGTAAGTCAAGTTTTATTTTGAGGTTTGGTGGTTTTTATCTAAACCAACCAACTAGAGAATGTCTGACTCCTCTAGTTACAGGGGCAACCCTGTGTTTGTGTGAGGAGTCAAACATGGTAATTGAACCTTTTTCGTAGGCTTCAGCGTTCAGAGTGTAGTCTTTAAACTCAAGATCACCTCCTTCATACTCTGATTTGTCGGATAGCTGAAGGGTAAGACTAAGTCTTCTTGGTCCTTCAGGTGGCGAGTCCAAGTGCCAGTCATAAAAGTCACCTACTGAATAAGTAGCCAACTGTAATGGTTCTAGCACAAGGTCTTCATAACCCCAGTACTGCATACCAAAGTGATTACCTACAGTATGCACAAATGTACTAAGCTCATGCCAATACTCATTATCTCGCAACCATCGGACTTGTGATTGTCGGAAAGCTTTATCAGATAACGCATTTCCTATATATCCTTCCATCGGGACAACAATATTAAGTGCCTCTAACGTTACGTCACACAGGCTGTCTGGTACGGCTTTATGTGACGAGTATATCACTTCTTATCTTGTCCTGCGGTTGGTGCTTTATGAGTACCTGCGTAGAGTCCAAACCACGCAGCGCCTGCCCCGACTAGTACTGATATTAAACCAGACTGTTCGAGACTTGGTTCTGGTAAATCCATAAACCAAAATGTTGCAAAATAAAGAAGAAACATATAGATACTTAAAAATGCTCTTGGGAAGATTCTCCATGAATCAACCATTTGAGCAAGAAATATAAGCTTTTGATAAGGGTTTACATTATGTATATCTTCTAGTTCTCTTATTCTGTCTTTGAGTTCGCTTTTTTCTTGTAATAGAGCCATGAATTTATTAAGGTCTATTTCGACCTCATTTCTATCCATATCTCCAGAAAATTGTCCAGGTGGCATTGACATTATGATTCTTCCTTATAAATGGTCCATGCTCCCCAAATTAATGCGACCCATGCTAATATTTTAGCTAGTGGATTCATCAGTATCACTAGCAATCCTAAAACTACCAATACTGCTCCGTCCCATGAAGTTCTTTCGGATACTCGAGCTTTCACCCAATCTATCCAGCCTTTTATTAACTCCATTTCTTCTCCTTTCTAGTTCCAAAAGTAAGTAACTTTTGTAACTCCGTGATTTCTCTTTCTATCCGAGAAATCTCACTTGGATTTTTTGTAACTCCAAGTTGTTTTTTTAAGCCTGCTAAGGCGAGTTCTGTGTTATGTCGAGTAGGTGTCATCTAAAATCCTTAATCCATTTATGCTTAGCCGAATCTATATCTATAGCTTTAATATCTGTGCCATAAATTTTAATAGTTCTTTCTTTCCATTCCCCTTCTTCTAAGGCGTGCGGAAGCCAGTCTCTGACTGACTTCTCGCTAACGTCGGCTCTTAGATGTATTGTTATTTTATAATCCTGCTCTGCCATAAGTTTCCTTTACGCAACTCTTTTTACACCACGATATATTCCATCATGTGGTTGAGTTGGCTGTTTTGCACTAATGTACTTAATACCTCTATAAATGAACTCTTGCTCTACAAGTTCTGCTTTGTTGGTATTAACTTTACTAGCACCTCTATATGAGTTTGCCATAATCATCTCCTTTCTTTTTGCGAAGATGTAAAATTTAAAAACCATCTTCTAGTTAAAATGAAGATGCGTTCCTTCGGCGTCCTGCCTACTTCCGTTCACTGCTACATTTAGAGTGAATGAACGATTTAATTTTGTTCTTGGGGTGATGTAATTGTCTTGTAATATACCACTACATCTTTCATTTCTGTAATGTACCTTTTCAGTTCTTGCATATTGTATGCCATCACTTCATAGTCAGGTACTGACATAGCTAAGAATACCAATTCCCCTTCTTGGTCAACTATTCTTGCTTTAAATTCTTCGAAGTTATCAGGTGTAACTACAAACCACGCAGGCTGTTTTAAGTCTATCTCTCTAGGCATAACAGGCTGAACGAAAGTTCGTTCAAGTGGTTTTGATATTATTTCTACCTCTTTAGTTTTGGGTATTAGACTGCAGCTGGAGACCATCATCGAGGTCGTCAACAACATTACTAAGTTCTTCGATTTCCTCGAATATATGTTTTGTTCCATTGTTTATTTTCCTTTCCATTTCTACTGGATTATCTAAAATTTTAGCAGTTAATTTATAGTTACGAATAAAATCTGAATATCTATTCAACTCTCTTTGTGCTGCTTGACTCTTCATAGTCATTTCATTTAGTGCTGTGGTTTGCGTGGCAAAGTCATTTTGTAAACTTTCCATCGCTAGTTTTTGTTCTTCTACTGCACCTTCTAATGCAGCGTTATTAGCTTTTAATGTCACATTCTCACTATATAACCAATAACTTCCGAGTCCTAATACGATTATTATTCCTATAAATACTTGATTCATATTTCTTCTATCCTATAATTTAACCCTTCGGCTCCTGTTATTTCTACTTTATCGCCTTCATGGGTTATAAACTTTAAGTACTTTGGTTTTTTACTTAAAAATTTCTTTACTAGGTATTCTTGGTTGTCTGTAGCATCTCCCCAGACAGCATTATAACTTACTATTAATTTATATCTAGGAAATAGTTTTGATACAAACCATAACCAAAATTCCTGTGCTTTTTCTTTTATGTTACTCATAATCTGAACTCATGTGTCCAACTTTCACTTGGGTTTTTCTTTTCTTCTTTCTTTTTATCCTTGTGAACTTGAGTCTGTTTGGCTTTTGTGCCTTTTCGGACTTTAAAAATCCTATCCCAATTTTTATCAAACTTTGCTTTGTTATAAGGTCTTACACTACTTCCTTTGCCCATAATTCTGCTTCCGCCTCTCTTCTCTTCGTTAATCCTGCTAATACTTTTCCGTTTGCTTTGTTCCACCTAATCATTTCTGCTGGTACTTCACTTTTATTTCCAGCATTTAATTTTTTCAGAAGTGTACTACTTTTTAAGTTTCCTACTCCTAAATTATATGTCCATGATGTTAATGCATCAAGTTCATTTTGTTTTAATTCTACTTTTACTGAGTTTAATACTTGGTGTTTAAACTCTTCCAGTTCTTCAAGTAAATCTCTCTCGGCCTGGGGTTCTGTTATCCTGTCCCCTTCTTTTACATTCCGAGTTCTGCCATACCCTATAGTCCATACATTTGCTGGGCATAGGTATGCAGTATCTTCGAATCCTTCGAAGTGCTTTACTAATTCTACGCAATCCTGACTTACTTTCATTCTAAAATCCTACTGAAACACCACAACCACAAGCTGTTTGCTCATTTGGATTGTGTATTTCAAATCCTGTCTCTACAAGAGACTCTTTCCAATCTATGATAGTTCCATGCAGATAAGGCATACTAAAACTATCAATCACTATTCTGTCCTCAATAACAAAGTCATCATTGTTGGGTTTTCCTTCGTGTATGTCCCATAAATACTGGTAACCATTACACCCACCACCCGAAAGTGAGAGGCGGAGGAAATCCTTCCCCAGCCTCTCTGTGATTCTATCCTTTGCTATTTCGGTTATTGTTATCATTCTAACTCAAGACCTAGTACTAAGTTGCCCAGTTGTAAAATCCTACCACTGACCATACTATGAATACGAAGGGTGTTAACATTAACACCGAACTCCCTAAACCCTTTAGTACTTTCAAAGGATCTTCTCCTCTAAATAGAAAATCCTCTAACATCACTGTCTATTCTCCTTATTGTGATTGTAAGGTATAAATACCTAAATTATTTCAATTTGTCTTGGTTTTTTCTCCTCTGGTATTTCGACATGAAGGTCTACCGTTAGAATGCCGTCAACAAAAGATGCTTGGTCAATTCTGACATCGTCAGATATGGTGAAGCTTCTTTTGAACGCTTTTCGTGTAATCCCCCTGTGTAAATATGACTCATCTGCCACATCTTTCAGACTCTTTTCTCCATGAATCGAGAGAATATTTTCTACTCGTTCTACGACTATATTCTCTTTCTTGTAACCCGCAAGCGCAACTTCTATTTGATAGTTGTCTCCGTCTTTTGTTACATTGAAACGTGGATACGAATTATCTTCGTATGTAGGCATTGAAGCGAACCTTTCGAAAAAACGATCTGCTCCAATCCATGACCTGTTGAGGTCGTGTATTGTCGGTAATTGTACTACCATTTCTTTCTCCTTATTAGTACCTTTCGGCTACTTCTGTGAGACCCTTTCGGCATCTCGGGTTATATTAAAAAATTCCCATAAACTGACTAAATCTAATCTTCATTGCAAAGTAGTGAGTTTACATCCAACCCTCCCCCAGCTGACGCTGGAACTTGAAGAACTCCATCTGTAATAGATGAAGTTTCATTACTACTATTATACTAAATTTTGTATCAAAAGTCAAGAAAAATTTTTTTAGTCCTTATCTTCGAGTTCAATAATTCCTTCGTCTTCAAAGTATAAGATAGCATTACGTATTCCTTCTTTTCTTCCGAGTTGATATGATGTATAGGCACAACTAATCATTATGACCATCATCGTTACAAATTCTAATTCCTGCATAGTATTTTCTCCAATTTTATATATTATATAGCATTTAACCTTTAAAGTCAACATTTATTTACGACTTACCTAAAAATAACTCTTGACTTTTATATTCCCATAGTATATAATATAGAAAAGTAGGAGATTTATAACAAATATGAGAGGCAAAACACCCGACTGGACAGAAAAAGAAGATAGACTTCTAAAAGAATACTATGGCTCAATGAAGCTAAAAGAACTCCTACACATCTTTCCAGATAGAACCGAAAACGCAATCAGAGGTCGGGTAAAAAGACTGAGAAAGAAAGGGTGGAGTTTCGACTCCACTAGGAGATAAATATGGGAAAAGTAGTAGAATTCACTGGTGAGTATTACACTCGCCAAAAAAGAAGCATAGAGTTAAATGAAGAACTCTCTGTATCACTCATCGAAGAGTTGCAAAAACTCGGAGTCGACACAAACGACCCACAGTTTCAATTTGATATGGCATGGGTTGTAAAGTTTCTACAAGTCACACTCGATAACCATTTTGGTATCGCAAACGATTTGGGAAGACTCATGCGACAGATTACTGAAAATGACGCAAAGGCTTTCCGTTGACAAGTGTAAGAGTAGATAGAAACTTTGAAAGAGCACTTCGACAATTCAAACG
>TARA_R100000353_G_scaffold87994_1_pt1 | contig 15598 bp, 19 predicted proteins | sample TARA_R100000353 | Tara Oceans TARA_R100000353 (sample SAMEA2620663) | marine metagenome | biome: marine biome (ENVO:00000447); feature: surface water layer (ENVO:00002042); material: "saline water (ENVO:00002010), including plankton (ENVO:xxxxxxxx)" | depth 5 m | reverse complement strand
CTTTGGTATAACAAAGTAAGACCTTCTATCCATAGCAAGTTTTTTGTCTTCATCACGTTTACTTAAAGCATAAGCACCCGCTTTAGCTCTTATTGCTTTTGCCTCTGCGGTTGCTTTTCTAAAGTCTGGCATTGCAGCCTCTGTAGCCTCACCAACTGAAGTAAGTATTCTGCTAATGTTAAAACCTTTACCCGCTCTGTTTTGCATTAAAGCAGCACCAAAAGACATAAGTGCTTGTTTTGTGTCTGCTTCTCCAGATATATCTAGTCCAGTAGCTTCGCCAAACTCGTTAATATATTCATCAAAAGTTTTTGGACTTACACCCGGTCTTGCATCTTTAAGAAACTCATCCAAAGCCTTAACAGTTGCTTGTTTTGCCGCAGTATCTGCACCTTTAACTCCAGTGGCTGTAGCAGTTTCTAAATCTGCATCGTCAACTGAATCTGTATAATCTATATCGCTATCTGGTGCAGAAGTATCAATGTTTTGTTTATCAACTTCTTCTTGTACTTTTTTAACTGTTTCTGTATCTGCAAAATCACCTGCACCAAAAGCACTAGGATCTCCAACATTTTTGCCTAAAGTTTCTTGTATTGCTTTAGCTGCCGATGCACCTAGTGCATCTTGTCCTGCTTGTGTAAATATATCTGAACCGGGAATATTTGGCTCAACATTTGGTAAAAAAGGCTCTTGACCAGTTACAGTGTCTTTTGATTTGTCTCTGCCTTCAACTCTTAATCTAAAACCCTCTGGAGATTCTTGTGATAATATATCACCAATTATATTGCCACCCGGATTTGTAAAAGCAGAAATAAATCCAGTGCCTTTTCTTAAATTTTCTAAACCTGCTAATCCAATATTACCCAAACCTTTTAAAATACCCATGCCAGTAGTGTCACCAGGTTGTGTTTTCAATTGTCCAATTGGGGGTAAAAATTTATCTTTAAGTGGACCTTCGCCTTGCAATCCTTGATTGTATAATTGCATGATTTCAGCGGCAGTTTTAGGTCTTTGAAAACCCATTAAATTTAATAATTGATCTGTATCACCTAAATTAAGTCCCGGTATTTGCTTTGGTGCCATATTTGACCTCTATTTATTCGCAGTTGTACCAGCAGGTGCAATCTGTGCTAATGTTGTATAGGCTCCTATTCCTTGTAAAAATGGATTAGCGGCAGGTTGTGTGGCTTGTGTAAATGTTGACGGAATACTAGCACTAGGCATACCTTGCAGTAAATTTTGTCCTAATTGTAATCTTGTAAAAGGCTCTTGTGCTTGTTGTAGTAAATTTGCTCTATTAGCATCTAACTCTGCTTGTTGTTGTCTTTGCCTCAAAGCACCCAATTGTGTTAATTGTGATATATCTGCTTGACCTAAAGCTTGTTGTAAACGCCCAATATCACTTGTTTGACCAGCTAAAGTTCCAAAAGCTTGTCCAAGACCACCAGACAATCTTCCTGCTTCTTGTGATGCTTTTAACGCTTGTCCAAAGCCACTTGATAACAGTTTAGACAATGTATCTGCTTTAACTTGTTGTAGTCCTCTGTCTGCCTCTGCCTGTCTTACAGCCTCTCTTGACCCACCAAACGCTCCAGATTGTATTGCTTGTGCTCTAGCACCTGCCTTCTGCATATCTGCTTGTCTGTCAAGCTCTCGCATTGCAACATCAATAACTTGATCTTGAAAAGGATTTTGAAATTTTTGTATAGAGTCTGGTTGTAGAAATCCTAAACCACTTGTTATTGCTTGTTGTGCAGCTAAACTCTGATCTCTTGCACCCTCAATAAAAGGTCTTGAGGTGCCAACCATTTGTTCGCCTAACTCTGTTGCTTTTGTTGTTAAGGGATCTGCACCAGCAATCTGTATGCCCGGCAAACCTAAAGCAGTATCTAAAAGACCCGGTGTTGTTTGATCTGCACCATCAAACTCGCCAAATGCAGTTTGTAATAATCTTTTTTGCAGACCTTCTAAAAAAGGAGGTAATCTTTGTATATTTTCATATGTTACTGATCCGTTTGCCATCACGCCCTCGCTTCTAATTTATCCATCATATCATAGGCTCTTTGTATTCCCTTTCTTTGGTTTCCATCACCTAAACCTTTTACTGCATCTTTTGTAAGAACGAACTCACCAGCCATTAACATTGCTGGGACATCATCTTTTGTACCAGAGCCTTCTGATGGATCTATGCCACCATTACGTCTTGGAAAACTCATAGGATCACTTAGTCCACCATCTGCTGCAAATCTAATTCCACCTAATTTACCTCCAGGGCCACCAAATCCAAATGGTCTTTGCTCAAACTCACGAGGTCTTTCTTCATCTTCATCTCCAGCTAATAATTGTGCTATAAGTCCGGCAGTTAATCCCTCTCCAACTCTTGTATTCAACAATCTTGCCAATAAATTATCATCGCCTATACCACCGGCTTTTAACAATTCACCAGCAAAGGTTCTAGGTGCACTACCTTTTACATTTTCTAATGCTTTTTCAATAGGTGGTTTGCTACTTATTGGTGATGATCCACCACCTACAGTCTGCTCACTTCTTGTCATAGCAAAAGGAAGCTTATCATCACTTGGAGTTGCTCTAAATTTTGCAACATCTGAAGCAACATTTTCCGGTCCAGTAAAACTATCAAATACTGATCCAACTGCACCAGATATTAAGGCATCTCTTAAAGCATCTTTAGATTTACGACCAGAAGCTTTTGATCCTAAAAAACCTAGACCAGTTCTGACTAAAAATGGATTATTGGCAAGAGCAGTTTTTGCTGCAGGCCCAAACAAAGCACCTAATCCTTGCCCTATAGCAGGTCCTGCAACGGCAGTTAAAGCTATTGGTGCAAACTTTTTTAAAAATCTACCTATACTCATCGATTCATATTAACCTATATTAACAATAACTTTTAAAAATACTCATTACGACACCGATACAGTTACATTACCTAATGTAGCAGTTCCAGAAGATCCGTCAACACCTGCTATATTCAATAGACTTATTTTAACATCATTTCCTTGTCTGTACAAGGTTCCTTCTTCTAAACCCACATCACTTGTAGGCATAGCAGTAAAAACTAGTTTAGTGTTTCTACCCTCTCCGGGGTTATCTGATTGTTGTATAAAAAAATCAAGTGCTCTAACCAAGTCTACAATATATGTTTGGTCAACATCACCTATGGGTAATGGAAGTCTTGGAGAAGCAATATTCCTCGAAGACATTATCTTCTCCCATCTGGTCTAATATCTACTCTTGGTGTTCCAAGTTTCCATGCCACACCTTGTTCCGTTGACTCGAGTTTCATGTTAAAAGATCTTCCTCTAAGTCTAACATTAACCAAATCTGTAAACTGCTCTATCGGAGTTGTTGCTGTTCTTGTACTAGAACCACCAGAAGTATTTGAATATGTGCTTCCAGGTCCTTTTCTAGCTTGTAATGTAAAGGTTGCAGTTGGATTGCCAGTTGAAGATGTGGAACCTACAAACGTAATATCTGGTATTAACTGTTTTATGAAGGTAAACTGATATCCATCTCCGATATCTATTTGACTTGATTCTATAGATGCAGTCATTGCACTACCATCGTCATCATTTCCGTTCTCATGTTCAAATAAGTATGAAGGACCTGCTGCAATAGGAAACTGACGTATTCCTCTATCATGCCACGCGGTTCTAGTTAGTGTTCCGTAATACCATGTTTTTTCTAAGTAGTTATAAATAACATACTTGTCGTTTTCTTCTGAACTAGCAGACGGATAAAACCACCATATCTCACCCCATTTAGAATTAACGCCTGCTACTACTTTATCTTGTTGTTGTGTATTAAAATCTAAGAAAACTTTGTCTCTAACGGTGCAAGGTATCTGTTGAGTTTGTCCAGCATATATATAAAAATTATCTTTACCCATCCAAAACACTGCGTCATCTACGGCTACAGCGGCTTTAGGACTTGCAATTGTAATATTTTTAGAAAGTTCTTGTAATCCAAAAGTGAAAGGTGGACCTATAAATCTCATGCTAAACAGACTTCGATCTGTATAAACAAGTATCTGTTGTTTTGTTTCTACTGCTTGTACAAAAGTAGATCCACTACTTAATCTTAAATCACCAGCAGTATTTGTTGCCGTTGGTGTAAAATCTATTAAAGATTCTTGAGATCCAAAACGTATTAGCAAAGGATCTTGTGTCGTTGTACCGATTGTATTTGCACCAAAAACGATTACATGCCGATCTAAATCAGATACTAAAACTTGTTTTGCCACAGTAGGAGCATCAGAAGCTCCAGACAAAGAAGTTATATTTACTGCCGCTGTGCTAGTACCGTTTGATTCATCCCAGAAAAAAATGCCACTATCTCTTGGATTTATTAATAAGTCTTCACCAAAGTTATCGTGTGACCATAATCTTATCGTTGCAGTTGCTCCACTAGCTGCAGCTTCACCCCAACCAAATGTTGATAAATCTGCATTTACACCACTCCAACCTCCAGCACCCCATCCGTTACCACCAACGGCGGTGTCAAGACCTACATTGATTTGATATACACCATCAACACCAGAGCCACCATTTCCAGAGTCAGAAGAGTTTGCAGTAACGCTAACAACAATTTCATAAGAATTAGCGTCAACTACTCTTGTTATTTGATGTTCTGCATTAAGAACACTTGCCGTAACAACGCCACCTAAACTGACTGCACTGGATATAGTTACAAAATCATTGACCACTGCACCATGACTAGAATCTGTTACAGTTATAGTTGATGAACCATTAGTGGCAGAAAAAGTAATACTGTTTGTAGAAGTTTTGCGAACTGGAGTTATATCAAAAAACTGACCACCTTGTTCTATATAATACTTTAAATGTGTGCCCACACCCATATAGTTAGATCCGTCTAGTGCAATCCAGTTGTGTAAAGCTCTTGCTGTTCCTTGGTAAGTATTGTTAGATTGTTTAACCCAACCACCTATTTTTTCTGGAAACCCAGCATAAAATCTAACTTTTTCGCAATCAAAAAACCCACCTTCATTAGAGTATGAAGTTATTTCTCTGTTTATTCCCGGTTTAAATTTTAAAGATGTAATAGGCATAGCATCATGATACTACTCTTTTGGATAAATTACAATATTTGCACAAATTCTTCTTTCTACATCTGTATGCACTATACCACAATGTTTATGAACATTACTAAAAAACACTGCACTGTTTTTGACTGAAGCAACTTCGAGTTGTCCTATTTTAGTGCCTCCATTACAAGTTGTAAAATTCATTATAATTATGTTGGGTCTTCTATCTGGTACAGTTTCACCTCGCTCTCCCATATCGTAATGAGGAACTGTAAAAATTTTTTTATTTTGATTAGTGTATAAATTTAATCTTATTCTATGTATGTCACAAATAAACTGAGACTCTATAGATTTTATTAACTCTTGCCATATATCATCTACTTGAGATAAATCTTTTTCATTGCCTCTATGGTAAACTAAATTACCTAAAACAAAACTGTCTTTATCAAAATCTTCATGTGCTGAACTAACTGTATGACTGAGCCAGTGCCAGTCTAGTTCATAAGAGTAAACATATTTTTCTAAATTACTATAATATCTTTCATCTAAAAAAGGAGAAAAATATTGAAACTGTGGTTCATGTACAAGCATAATTATTTCATAGAACTGTTGCGGTGGTCATACTCGTACCAACCTGTCATAATCCATTTCTCATTAGACATTGGTGGGTTTCCTCTATGTAAATGTGTCCAGTCTGAAGGGAATAAACATAAGGAACCTTGTTTTGCGGGAACTCTAGTGTTTTTATATAAAAATTCTGTTTCTCCACCCTCTTTCACATCATTTAAAAATAATGTCCAAACTAAAAATCTACTTCTATCCTCTGCATCTTCAAAATGCCATTGATGAAACCCTCCACCTACTCTAGTTCTTTGCACTTTCATTCCATCAAAAAATATACCACATTTTTCTATAAAAAAATCTTTAATTATTGGGAACTGCAAGGCATAAAAATCTATAGCTTTCAATAAAGTTTCTGATAATCGTTTATGATAATGACCACTGTTTTCATCCATTGTTCCTAATATCATTTGACCGTGATACTGATCGTCTTGCCTATTCATGTCATTTGGTCCTTGAGAAAAGACATCCTTGTGATAATCAAGATTTGTATATCTTTCAACAGCTATGGGAACAGTATTAATTATTGCTTCACACTCTTCTTTACTAAAAACATTTTCAGTAATCATAATGGTGTCTTTCATTATTTTTGTTCCTCAGTAAATGTATAATTAAGATTAAATGCAATAGTGCGTCTCAATCCTTCTCCTTTAAATGGGTATACTGTATGTGACAATGTTGAAGGAAACACTAACATGTCTCCCACTGTTGGTTTGTAACAAAAATTACCTGGATATAATTCATTAATATCAGCAGTGCCATACATAAAGTCTATATGTCCATCAATATCATTAAAAAATCCTCTGTCTTTATTGTCTGGTATTTTTAAATACAACACTGCTGATAACTTACAATCATGATGATAATGAACAGGATTATATTCATCTTCTATTTGATTATTAATCCAAGCACTTTGTATTGTAACATTAGCGTTACCTTTACCAGTAATAGTTTCAACATAATGAGCACCTGTTTCTATAAACATTCGTTTAATATCTAAAGATTCCATAACTTCATTTGTAAGTGAGGGAACATCTTTTATACGACTAACTAAACGATGCTCCATATTTTCTTTATCTTCTTGAGTATCTGCAAAATCATTTATTTTTTGCACTATGTTTGTTGGCACGGATACTTTTAAAATTGTTGGACCAAAAGGATTTACTGTTACACAATTCAAATTCACAGTCATTTTATTCTCCTATATTCCAAAAATCATTAAGTTTTTCTGCATTACAGCTTACTGCTGGTATGGGGTTTATCATGTGTTGTTCCATGTATTCTTGTTGAATACCAGCTCCAAAATAATTAAAATTAATAGTAACTCTATATGGAGCATTTGTTGGTGATGAACTAAAGTGTTGCGTTGCGGGATCAAATAATAACAATCTATTTTCAATTGATTCTATTTCTGTTCCGTCTGCCATTGTAGTAGGTGCATCACATGTTGTTAGGTAAAACAAAGCTCCTTGATGTTTAAAGTTAGCATCTTTATGTGAAGCGTGATGTTGAACCTTTCCTGTTTTACTAGGAAAATACAAATTACATTTTATCCTAAACAAACTCTCTATATATAGTTTAGAAGTTATTATTTTGAAAAAACGTCTATCAATATCATTGTACCAACCATCATCATAACTGTGATAAATCAAAGTGGCAAAATACATGTCATCATTTTTTTGATCGTTGCTATTAATTCTTGGACTAAGTTTCCAAGGGAAGTCACCTCCTGGACCTAAATGCTGTTTAAGTGCTCCAAAGTCTTGTGGGTTTAGAAAGTCATCATAAGCTATATAATACATTTTTACCTCTACTTAAAATTTGGACCATGGATCCAACTAACTAAACTATACCTTGTGCCTTTAGTTACTGGGACAACACCGTGTTTCATATAAGATGGAAAAAATATTGCTGTTCCTTGCTCCATTGAATCTTCCACATTGAATTTATCTACATCATCTGGAAACTCAAACGTACCACCTTCATAATGCTCTGGTGATGTTAACTGTATTGAGACTGATAATTTTCTAACAGTTTGATCTTGAGGAACCGTATCGTAAACACCATCTTCATGAGGTTTATAAAAGCCTTTATTGCTTTCATCGTATTTAGTTATTTGAAAAGGTTCGGGGTCACCTAAATCAAAATGATAAAATTCAGAATTTACTTTATGTATTAATTGACAGACTGGTATGTATATATCTAAGTATCTTATTTTACCATGTAACCAACTCACTTGACTCTGTCGTACTGAATTAGTTTTATCAACTGCTCCTGTTAGTGCTTTTTGAAAATTAGGTTTTGCTGTTTCTATGATTGTGTTACACAAATCAGCACTCAAGGCTTTTTTAGCCACTATTATATTTCTTCTCATTTTTAATCCATGTAATAATATAAATTAGGTCTTCCGTCATAACTATAATCAGGATAGTACTGTCCATCTTTTTCTATGTAATGTAAAAAAAGTTGAGTATGATAATTGTAATCAAGTTCATGTCTCCAATGCTCTTGTTCTACGCCTTTATAAATAACAGCTTGACCAACTTTTAATTTAAATTTTTTATCGTCTACATAAATTGCCCAATCATTACCACCATCACCACCTAAGTTTAGAGTGACACTTACTTCACAAGAAGGTCTATCTTTGTGAGGTGGACAATCTTGACCTTTGTAATATCTTCTCCAAAATGAATATGTGGGTGTTAATTCTTTACCATATGCTTTTTCAACTTTTGGTTTGATATAGTGTAATATGTTTTCTATAGGAGCATCGCCATACATTTGATGAGTCGAATTATCATCACCTTCGGCAAACACATGACCATCTAAATTTCTCTCAACATATTTATTGTCAATAAGATAATCAATATGATTTAAAATCAGTTCAATCTGAGGCTTTGAAAGACAAGTTATCTTTTTATTCATTTTGCTACCTTTAATGAAATATTATGCGATTTAAAAAGATAATTCAAGAAATATCTTACCAAGGAAAAGTTGCATTACCCTCTGAATCTTCTTTAGCAGTAGCACCATGAACGTTTTCTTCAAATGCAATATGGCTTTCAATTTCGGCTTTACAATGTGCCATTGTTTCTGTGTCAATTTTACCCTCTATCCATGAAACGACATTTGCTTCTGTAACAGAATCATAAGCTGTAAAACTTTTTGCTAAACCACTAACATTCATATCTAAATCAAAAGTGCCTTGACCATTAATACTATTTATTGTCTCACTAGTTCCTTTAAGTGTGGCATTTACCCTAAGTATTACATCTGTATATGTTGTACCACCTTCAGTAATGTCTTTGGTGTATAGTCTATCTATTGTCCATGCGTATGTTGCCATTTGTTTCTCCTTAACTCTGTACTGTTCCTGCTACTGTTCCATTGTTAGTAAAAGTAAAACTTATGGGTGAAGCTCTTTCTACTGCTAATCCAGCTGCTCCTACTGATCCAGCAGAACCACCACTTGAACCAGATGTTGTTGATGAACTTCCAGTTGCTCCAGCTTGACCTGCTGAACCATCTTGGCCGTAACCTCCTCCAGCACCACCGTTTCCTCCAGCACCACCATTTCCAGCGGACCCAGTTGATCCAGAAGAACCACTTGCACCGGAGTCTCCTCCAGGCAAATTCTGAAAACCTCTACCTAAACCACCAGCACCACCGGCACCACCGTTATGACCAGTGACTTGAGTTTGTGATTGTTGTGGAAATGTTCTATAAATACGATATGTGTATACTTTAGTAGCTGGAGCGTTATCTGGATAATACGTTTGCACTGTATAGTAAGGACCTTTACCATATGTGTATTGTCCTTGTGTAACCGTATTTACGTTATAAAAGTTATTATATGGTTGATTAAGAACATAAGGCACACCCGGACTATTTCTATTAAATGCAACATTTGCATATTGAGGATTTTGACTAGTAGGACCATATGCTGGTGTAGTCACATTCCAGTTTGATACACCACCACCTTGAACAGTTGAAAAATAAATAAACGGACCTTGTTGTCCAGTGGTTTGTTGTTGTTGTGAAAGGTTACCACCTTTTCCACCACCGCCACCGCCAGATCCACCACCGCCACCAGCTAAAATACTTCCGTTATTAATAAAAGTACAAGCACTAGCGACTTTCATAGCGTCACCACCAGCAGATCCAGCAGAGCCACCGCCACCATTAGCACTTCCGGCACCACCTCCTGCTCCTCCAGCACCAATAATAGTTCCATTATTTGTAATGGTAATAGTTCCAGAAGCACCAGAATCAACTTCTAATCCATATTCAGCAGTGTCATCTGCACCAAGAGTAGTATTGGCTGGTATGGTTACAACTTTAGGATAGTCTACAGCATAATCATCACCAAACTGAGCACTTAAATTTGACTCTGTGATAGATCCAGTAGCATATGTAAAACTAAAACCTTTGGCTTGATCGTAAAAATCACTTACATCAAGAGCACCAGATGTTGCAATGGATGCGGCGAGGTTTGTTGCAGGATTATTACTAGCTTTTTTCCTTATGTTAGAGCCACCTCTATATAGATCCCCAAGACTGATTGAGCTAGAACCACCTACAAATTCAGTTCTCAATGCAGAAAAAGATAAAGATTGTCCAGAACTAGGTATTGCCACTGATTAACCTCCGTTAATGATCTGTTGCTTTAAGTGTGTTACCTCGTTACTTAGTTGTTTGACTGCTTCCATTAAAACTGCTGTCAACTTACCATAGTCTACAGATTTTGTTTGCATCTCATCATCTGCTGTTAACACGACCTCTGGAACTATACCCTCCATGTCTTGTGCTAATACACCAACTTGAGTACGAGCATTTTCTACATCATTTCTTTTATAATATACACCTTGCATCTGCATAACTTTTTCTAAAGCATTTTCTATAGGACTTATATCTGTCTTTAGTCTTTTATCAGAGAAAGCAGTTACGTCATTGTTAAATGTTGCAGCTCCTGCACTCGACATATCTATTGTCAATGCTGTTATTCCAGAACCACCGTCATCACCCTTAATTATAAAATCTTTGTCTTGAACTTTTGTTTCTATAACAAAATCACTACTTGAATTTGTTAAGTGTGCGATAGCTGTTCCACCATCTTTGAATATTAAGTCTGCACCATCTGCATCAAGTATAATGTCTCCAGCAGAGTCAAATGTCATATCACCAGAGTTTGTTTTTACTGTGCTAACATTTACAGAACCACCAGATAAATCTAAATCTACAAAGGCATCCACAACTGCTGCACCGGAACCTGCACCATCAAGATAAACAACTTTTGTATCTCCGGGTCCTATAGTTATACTAGCACCAGAACCCTGTGATATAATTATATTTTGTGATCCACTTGTTGCGTTCTCGATCATGTGAACTCTTTTTAAAGTGTTTGGACCTATGGTTATTGTACATGCAGAATCTAATGTGCCAGTGTATTTAATATACATGGCTCTACCTTCATCTGCCGAACCATCTGCTATCGTGGTTGTATGTGTGTCTGCATTTGTTGTTATGGCTTCTGTTCCAAAACCTAACGCTTCACCAATTAATTCTAAATTGGTGTTCGTTGATGTACCCCAAGTTCCAGACTCGTCACCTGTAGCTATTTCTTTTAATCTAAGATTATTAACGTATGTTGCCATTTATGCCGCCTTTTCTATCCAATTAGCCTCTTGCGTGGGTTTAATTAAACTATAAACTTGCTCCTCACCAGATGCACTAGTTGCACTAACTCCTGTCAAAGATAACACAGAACTACCAGTTAGTGCAAGAGTTCCTGCTGAAATTGATAAACCAGCTAGTGTTACTGCAACCTCTGAACTACCGGTAACAGTTTCACTACCAACTGCTGTCGTTCCAACAACATTTGTGACTGGTGCTCCAGTTGTTGTTTGTATTGTGTAAACAATTGGAGTGTTCGCTGTCCAACCCATCGCTGAATGGTTAGTGCAGTAATAATATAAAGTTGGAGCATCTGTTGCTACAACAATTTCTGTGTAAGCTCCGGCACTTCCAGGTGTTCCAACTGCTGATATTCCTATTGGATATTCAGTGCCACCACCGTGTGTTCCGTTTGCAGTTGTGCTAAATCTTAATGGGTGACCAGCATTACTACTATCACTTTGATCGAATCTGTAAGTATTGCCCTCAAATAAATCTAAAGTAACATCTGCTGTAGCTGTTGAGCCGTCTATAGCAAATTTGTTTGTAGACCCCACATTATAATAAGGATGATTAGATGGATTACCACCTACTACAGTTACAGTGTATGTTATTGTTGTAGCAGAATATCCACTTATTAATATAGAAGCAGAAACACCAGTGACTGAAATTAAAGATGTACCAGTTTCCGTGGTATTACCTACGGATCCTGTTAAGGCTGATTGAGTTACAAACGCTTTTGATTGTGGTGTAGTTGCTTCATCACCTAGGCCAGTAACACCTTGAACACCAGTGACGCTAAAAATACTTGTTCCAGTAACGGTTGGATTATTTGATTGACCAGTTGCTTCTAAACCAGTCATAGGAAGAGTTTGTCCTACATCAGCAAAAACACCACCACCCCATACTCCGGCACCCCAGCTATCATTACCCCAACCAGTTAAAAATCCAATTGTGGCTTCAAGACCAGTGACACCAAATGTTATAGGAATTTTAGGTAATACAGTGCCGAGGGAAGCAGTAGAACTAATACCAGTAGGTGTAATGATGTGAATACTACTTGCTAATACTGTTCCTATAGAACCAGTTGCTTGTAAGCCAGTCTCTATTACTAGAGATCCAGCAGTAGTCCCTTCATCTCCAACGGCTGTTGTACCAGCAACACCAGTAACGGCAAAAGAAGTGTTACCAATACCACCCCAGCCAACAGCACCCCAGGTGCCTTGTCCCCAACCGTTAGCCATAAGGAGTTACCCTATGCTATACGGATGATAGCGTTTGAAGCGTCGGCAGTTGGAAACTGTATTGTAAATGTACCAGATGTTGATGTTTTATTAGATGTAAAATCTAAAACACAAACAGCTTTGTTACTGGCAGAGCTGTTATAAATTAACGCTCCCATTGCAGTAATTGTTGCTGTTGTAAAACTTAAATCAGCAAAATCTGTAAATGCAGTTGTTCCAGATGTTGTTGGAGTGACATTTGTCAAAGAACCACCACCAGTTGCATATGTGCCACTAGATGCAACTTCACCGGTCGTAGTAAATGCAGTTGTTGTTGCTCCCAATGTTGCAGTTGTGCTTGACTTACCACCACTGCTTTCTGCGTAAAGTGCTAACTTAAAAGTGTTTCCACTTGAGTTTGTAAAGTTATGTGTCCCCACTAACAGCTCTTGTTTAAAAGAGGTACACATTGCTTGTGCTATAGCCATATTAGAGTCTCCTTATATATTCAGCCGTTTCCTTTTGACCACTTGATCTCAAGGCTTGGATTATAGTACCACGCTCTTCCTTCCTTGCCAAGAGAAGATAATGATACAAAATATTTTTAAGATGCTCTCTAAATTGATTAGCTTGTTGTCTTATATGTGGAGGTGCTTGATCGGATATACTAACAATCTTATCAACAGCTAAGTCTGCTATTTGCTCATTGCTTAAACCACCTTTGTCTGAAGTATGTACATTAACACTTCCCACACTTGAAACACTTACATTAAACATTTTTTTTCTCCTCATAAGTTACGCCCGGAATGTCTTCTCTACCAATTATATTAGGTGTTGCATCTAAAGGCTCTGGTGGATCTAATTTTGATTTTCTAGTTATTAACATTTCACCTTGTGTAGTTGTAGAAACCAAAGGATCATCTAATCTATGGTAACCATATAGTTTTTGATCCTCTGAAACATTAGTATCTAACAAGGAAGAACTATTTGCTATGTGTAGTTTTATCCCTTTAGATACCGCTATAGCCAACCAAAACTCACAACAAGCTCTACCTGCTTCTGCAAAATTGACTGCTTTATGTGTAAAATCTATTCCATATAAATGTAAATCAGTAACTTCTTCTGCTACTGCATACGCAAGTGCATAAGCAACAGTGTTATTTAAATAGGCATACTTAGTTTTTTCTAAGACTTTTTGTAACGGATATTCAATAACGTCAGGGCATCTTTTATCTAATATGCAAGAAAAAATAGGCACATTAAGTTTTGCTTTTAATCTATCTGCCATTATGTTTGTTTGTTTTCCAGCATTTGGAGTATCTAAAAACCTTGATGGTGGGTCCATCATAAAACATTTATCATGATAAATAACACCAGACATGGCATTTATTGCCCAAATTTCGTCAAACTTTTCGCTTCTAATTTTAGCTAGTATATACTCTGAAAAACTATTGCCAAGACCGACAACAGCCACACTATTAACTTTTTTTTTCATTTTGCTACCTTTATTGTTTTTGAACTCTAACTAATCCCTCTCTAAAAGCATCAGTGTTCTCTTGACCTTCAGCATACAACTTGAGTCTGCTTATAGCCTCTGTGAACCTTGCAGTATATAATTGTATTAGATCTGTCTCGCCTTTCATAAAAGTGTATGCCTCAACTAAAGAAGCGTACAATAAAGCATCTGGTGCATTTGTGCTTATCCATGTGCTTCCGGAATCATCTGTTGTAAGTGACGCAGGTCTATAATAATAATGTAATTCAACTGCATAGCTTGAATCTGGAGTCGGTGCTACAATAAAATTATCAATATCAAAAGATGAATAAAATCTTGGTGTTCCCGTGGTAGCTGGATTTGGTGTAAATTCTTGAATATAATTTACATCCTTTTGTAAAAGAAAAATATTTGCACTATCTTTTACAAACGACAATGAAAAACTTGCAAGATAATCAGATGGTTTTTGCAAAAACTTGTTACCACTAGTCATTGTTCCTGTAACATTTTTTCTAAAGTAATCCAAATCAACAACTTTAAATATTCTTTCTTCAGCGTTTCTAATAAAAAAAGGTATCTCTGCTACAAAAGTAGCCTCATCATTTTGTGTCCACTCTTGAATAGAGGATGTTAATGTTGTTAACGTAAAGCTCATGATGTACTCACTGTTACTGTGCCCACGGATGTAGTTGCACTAAAAGTTGTTAATAAACTTCCTAGATTACCTAATCCAGTATTAGTATAAACAATAAACTTTTTACCATCATCTTCTACATCAGGTCTTGCATCTCTTATAGCCTCATTATCGGCTCTAACATTTGCAGGCTCAAGTTGTGGATGCTTTTCTTCGTACTCATCTTTACCAACAATAGATCCATTCCATTCTTTGCGAGTGTCTTTAATTTTATATCTAAAGCCAGATCTATCAGATATTCTGTAAGCATATTTACCACTAGCAAATGCCATCAACCAACCCTATAATAATCTAATTTAGGCACCACGTTAAAAGCGGACCTATCTCTATCCTCTGCCATTGCTCTATCAAATTCTTCTTCATACACAGTTTTAAGTAGCTGTATTCTATCCGGTGCTCTTTTCATAGCTATATAATAAGCTAAACCAGCCGTTAGACAAGGATAAAACCTAAAAGGTATTTCCATAGTATTAACTTGTGCATCAGCGTCTTGTATGCGTGTTAAAGCGTCATAAACAATAACATCTGTGCTGTTTTCCGGTGTGGGAAACAGTTTTAAATTAGGTGTGATTTGTCTATCTAAAAAATATTGCGTTGGTCTACCAGTTGAAGTTTTGTTCGGTAGATTTAAAAACGCATCACGACTAATTCTAGTCATTGTAAAATCAGTGCCGCTACGTCTTACAACTAAAGATAGTATATCAACTAAATCAGTTCCCAAACTATACTCTGAATCACTTGCTGTAAGTGCTTGTGTTCTTTGTTCTATAGTCCATTGATTAAGACCACGATTTGCCCACTCCGCAAGCATTATATTCATAGAACGCCTA
>TARA_R100000353_G_scaffold47336_1_pt1 | contig 15797 bp, 19 predicted proteins | sample TARA_R100000353 | Tara Oceans TARA_R100000353 (sample SAMEA2620663) | marine metagenome | biome: marine biome (ENVO:00000447); feature: surface water layer (ENVO:00002042); material: "saline water (ENVO:00002010), including plankton (ENVO:xxxxxxxx)" | depth 5 m | reverse complement strand
AATAGATGTTAAACCTGCTCTGTTGTAAATGTAAGCTACGTCACCGTCAGCGAATGTAGTTCCTGAAGCAACTGTAATTGCACCAGATGAAGTGTTCACTGCAGAAATAACGGAACCAGAAGTTCTGTCATGTCCTGTAGCAGAAACGTCATATTGAGCTACTGCGTCACCAATCTTGAAGTTCTTAGCAATTGCTGCTGGAACTGTGAATGAAGTTGCAGAACCTGCTGATGTCAAGTAAGCTGAACCAGCTAGAAGTTCTTCGTTCATTTCTTTGATGTGGTCTAACTGAGCATTTTCGTTTTCCAACGCAAGAACATCACCAACACCACCTTCTAGCTGTGCAGTGAATACTGATTTCACTGAAGCACCGAATGTAGTTGAAACGATTCTAGGTAAACTAGAAATTGTTTCTATGTTGGAAACGTCAACTGTTGGCAAACTTCCAGTTTCAGTTACTGGTCTTGAACGGCTAGAACCTCTGTCAGTTCTTACCCTCCAACCAGCTGTGTTACCCCAAACCACTCTTGGGATAGCGTTGAAGAATCTAGTTTGGTTGTTTAGTGCTTGCCAAACCTTTCTTCCATATGTTGTGTTGAATATACCTGTAGCAGTATCTACTGTAAAGTATGTTTGTTTCTGAAGGTATTCTGGACCGAATACAGACTGATACAAACCTCTTTGAGACTGTGCAAGATATTCACTTAAACTTGGGTTAGCCATGTTTATAATCTCCTATAGTTTGTTTTTATTATCCTAATAGTTCCCTAGGAACACCATCGGTGTTACCAGTTTCTATTTGGTGTTGCATTCTTCTGAGTTCTGAGTAAGAAAGTTCAGCTAATTGTGCTGGGGTGTCAGCAACAGCAGATTTTTGTATAGGTGTAGAATCATCTACTCCTAGACTATTTACTGTTTTTGGAGCCTGTAATCCAGTTTCCTCTCTGAATCCCATTTTTCTTAGTCTTGCCTCAGATTCATTTTGAACTGCTTTTTGCATACTAGCCTCTGAATCAGCAAGTTGCTTTTTCAAAGATTCTATTTGCTTTTGCATTTTCTCCATGTCATCATCGTCATCGTCATCCATTCCCTTCTCTTCTACAGGTTCGTCAGATGCATCGTCATCATCGTCCTCTTTGTACATTCCCTTCTCTTTCTCATCTTCATCATCACCATGCTCTTTGTGCATACCTTTTTCCTTGTCATCTTCATCATCACCATGATATGCAGCTTGGATTGTGTTTTGCTGGTCTTCTATTTTTGAAGATATACCAGCAGCTGATTCTGAATCATCAGCTTTTTGTGGAGTACCACCTGTTGGTTTTGCCTTTCTATCGTCTCCGCTAACGTCAGCTCCAGCATAACTGTCACCTTCACCAGCTTTCAACATAGCAACAACTTCAGTGGCAACTGATTTAACGAGTTCTGATTGAGCTTTCGCCATTTCTTTTTCGTTTTCCTCAGCTTCTGCCTCTTCCTCTTCCTTAGCCAATCTAATGTCCATTTTTTGTAGGACTTCGGCTACAGCAGCAAGAGCAAGGTTAGTTCCCTCCATTTGCTTCTCAAGTCTTTCTGAGATATCTGCCATAGTATTAAACCTCCTATGTTTATTGTTTTTTATTCCATTTAACATAAAAGGTTGGTCTTAGCCATCCGACCTTTTTAGAATGAAAATATAACGTTATATTTAAACGTTATTACATTATACTACGAAAAACTGAAAATCCTACTAAAACTAACTACTATTATAATATAAAAGTAATTATTCGTCTGTAGGTAATCCTTTTGAGTCTAATTGAATCATTTCGTTACGAAAATCATATAGAGGAACTTGTAAAAGTTTTTTGAGTTTATCACATTGATTCCCTTCTGGGAGGGATGCTTCTACTAAATCTAATACTTTCCCAACCATTTTAGAATGTCGGGCTATAATATATTCTTGTGTGGGTGTTATTTTACTTACATCTACCATTTTATTCTCCTAGCTAAACTGGAACTTGTTTTCTAATCCTATGCCTAATTTTTTTAGAAAGTTTCTCTCTTTCTTGGTTAGCGAGCTAACATATTCATCCCAAGCTTTCTGCAACCATGGGTTTCCTTCTCGTGGAGTATCTACCGTGTACCATCCCCTAGAAGCCCCACTCCATTGTACAACTCGTTTACTACCAAAATTTCTCCCATTAGGATATGATACAGGTCTAGATGACTGCCCTTTATAGGCTCCCGTTTTAATTGGAGAACTATAAGTTCTATTATGGTCTCTAGGTTGTTGGACATACTCCGGCAATGGTCCATCATCCCCATCATGTACTTGTTTAGCATAAGGAGCTGAATAAGAAATTTTAAATCCTTTTGAATCAAATGAAATTGACCCAGATTTTTTTAAATTACCTGATTCTCCTTCTGGAACTAATTCCTGTGCTTTGTCAAAAACAGCATTACCTATAAGTTTAATGGTTAAAGCACTAAGTTCTTTTGCTCGTGTAGTACGACTTTTTGGCATAATATATTATTATACTAATTAGCCTTCTAAATCCGTCCATTTTTCAGGAATTTTATCAATAAATTTTCTCTTACTTGTATCGTATCGGTTCAAATAGATAACATCTCTACCCACATAACCATATTTTGGGTGCCAGTAAGTAACTATTTGTTTAGGTTTGGTAGCTGCTTGAAGTCTTTGTAAGGCAAACTCATCAGGACCTTTCATGGTTCCACAGATATGTAACTCACCTGTACCTATATCTAACTCGTCAATACGATGGAAGTGTCCTATCATAACACTATCAAACTCTTGTTCTAAGTCCCCATCCATAGCATCTTCAATCTCTCTCTGTAAACTTTTCCTAAATTGAAAAACACTTCTTAGTTTAGTTATTGAGTTGAGTATTGCACCACTACTTCCAGCTCCTGATATACAGTCTCCATGAGTAATAAGAACTACTTTGTCGTGTACTTTGAAAGTAGTCATAAAGCTTCTAGGAATATGAAACTCTATATTTTCTTGGTTCTTACAAAAAGAAGCAACCCATTGGTAAAGCATATAATCCCAATCCATATACTTATCTTTCATAGGTGGCTTTCTTGTCATCCTTCCATGGTTACCAACTACACAAGGTACTTTGATTTTTGAGTAATGTGGGGCTAAGTACATCAAAGCTTGTCCAATAATACTAGCTCCTCTAATCATTTGTTCCATACAGTTAGCCATATTAGACCTAGCTAACTCTTCATGTATATCTCCACTAATCATGTCACCTAACATAGGTATAATTAGTTCATCTACAGGGGCTATTTGTCTTCTATAAGATGTGTGCTTTAGTATTTGGTTAGCCCAACCATACATACGTTTATTGAATATCTCAAAGTTATATTCATTCAAGCCACGCATTTGGTCTTTGAATACATGTTCCCCTATGTGAGTGTCTGATAAAGGGGTAACCATCACTTGTGCTTGATGACCAAAGGGAGTTTTGTCTGTTTTTTCTATGTGTTTTAGAGGGACCGCAGGAAATGATTTAGTAAACTCTTGTATAGTATCAACAATAAGTTCTTGTTTAGTGTTTTCTTTTAAGGATTTTTCGTAGAGTTTCTTATAAAACTTTGCTTCACTTTTTTGGGTAGCAACTTTTTTATCTAGCTTAACTCTTTCAGCTAAACTATCTTCTGGATGTAAGACCTGCTCTTCTTGAACTCCCTCTACCTCTTTGTCGTGCCAACGTTGAATTGTTGTCCGATGAGTATCGGTCCCGTACTCCTCGTTCATCCAATTTGCTATCGCTGTCCACGTAGCTCCTAAAGCTCTTCTTCTTATTATCTCTGATTTTGCCTGCTCTGGAATCATAATTCCTCCTAATCTTTACTACTAAAATCTTACCACAAGTAAGACATTGCAAGTCCTTATCTTCATTTATGTACATATGTCCTTGACACTTAGTACACATTCTATCATATAATTTCATTTAAACAAAGGGGCTATCTTTATCGTCTTCTTCTTCAGCGTCTATCCGACCAGCTTCTTGGTCTCTATAACCTCCAGCAACAGTAGGTCCAGATTCAGTTCCAGAACCATATGATAACTGAACACTAAGTCCTGCAGGAGCAGTTTGGGACGCATCCCCTTTTTCATCAGGTTTTTCACTCTTCACATTTTCAGAATCATCTAAGTTTCTAATTTTAGATTCCATATCTTTTTGTTCTACATCTGCCTGCTTATCAGGTTCCGCATCATACTTTAGTGGATTACGAAGTCCATCTGTTTGTTTAGTTTGGTCATTTATAGATGTAGAAGATGTTTGCTGTCTAAACTTTATATCATCTTTTTGTAGTTCTTCACGAACCCATTTTATTAGCTCGACTGTAGAAGAATTAAATTCCTTTTGCATTTTTCGTTCAGGAGAATGGTCATTTAGAAACAATCCTAACCTTTCAACTCCTGTTCTTTTTTTACCCTTACGTTTTTTCTCCCATCTTTTTTTACGTTCTGACCTACCACCGTAACTAGGGGTAAACACCCCTGAGTCTTGGGATGTAAATACTGTTCCTGCACCACCTCCAAATGACCCAGAAGTAGCTGCTCCACCCCCACCGCCATTTTCTTTCAGCAGTTTTTCTAATTCAGGATGAAATTTAAAGGTTACTTTTTTTGCATCTTTTTTCACTGATTCACCGTCCACTAATATTTCAATAGGATATACTTCATCTAATGTATTATACCAATAAGCTACTTCATAGCCACCGTCATCTAATAATTTTACAAACAAACCTCTATCATAACTTGGTCCATCTTCCATGTCTGTAGCTCTAAGAACTTTGGTTTCACCTCTAGGTAATAATAAATCATGTTTTATATCTTCAGACTTTTGTTTCTGTAATTCTTTCTTAGCAGCTTTTTTATACGAGTCATTTTGTCCTCGTGGGTTTGTTATCCAAGATTTATTCATCTTCTATATCAATCTCTGTAGGTTTAGTTGCTTTTCGCCCTTCTTGTTTATATCTACTAAATCTTGTTGCATCCCCAAACACTGCCTTACTCACAGTTGTGACCCCATTAGCAGACAACTCAGCGACATAATCAACATTGTTTTCTGAAAACCACATCTGTGATAAATCATCTGAAACTTGTTTTATAACAGGAGCCCCAAAACCCTTTTCATTCAAAGATTCAACCCATGTCTTAGATAAAGTAAGTTCATTTTTTTCTTCTCTAGCCTCAGCGTATTCATCAATATCTCTTTCCTCGTCTGGATGTTTGTCCGACCAATCGGGGGTTACTCCCCCAGTCCGACCTTTAAACTTTCTTTGTGAAGGAGGTACATAAGCTTTTTGCATAGCTTGTATGCCTACAGCATCAGATGGTGCTTGTACCTCACCACCTTCTCCCTCAGCACCTTCTTGACCTTCAGCTGTCTGTAATTGTTGCATAGCTGCCTGTTCTTCAGCTTGTTGCTCGGCTTGTTGTTGTGCCAAAGCTTGTTGCTCTTCTTCCATTTCAATCTGTTTTTTCTGCTGCTCTAATCCCATGAGTTGTTGTTCACCCTGCATCTTCGCAGTTGGTACAGGCTCTCCACTTACAACAAACTCTGCTTCATATAAATCAACATCTTGTTCTTTTAGTTTTATATCAAAACCTAGTTGAGCAAATTGATTTACTATCTGTATTTTTTGTTGAGCAAAACTTAGTCGGGTGTTCTCTGCTTTTTCTTCAGGCTGTGGAAGTTTCAAATCATAATCAGTAATTCCAAAAGCATCTAAAAGTTGAGGAAATATCTTTTCATGAAATAGTCTTTGGTCTCCTTCAACCACACGACTCATAACTACTAGTTGTTGTGTTTGTGTAGACATACCTCCAAAAGCTTCTGGGGCACCCTGCCAAGCTGGAGTAACACCCCACATAGCAGCTACACGTTCTCGTATCTCATCTCGAACAGGTAGGTAATCCATTTCTTGTAAGGTATGGAATAGTCTAACCATGTCTACTCTACCTCTTTGGTTTCTAGCAGATACTGCTACCATCGGTATGTAGTTAGGGTCCATCCTAGTTTGAGCCGCTATATGCTCTCGTTCTTTTCGTAGGCTCTCTGGGTCATCAGTAGTTACCATTAACATACTTGCAGGCATCTTTCTCTCAAAGAAATACCTGTATAAGTTTTTATCCATACCTACTAACGTCAATGCCTTCTCAAAAATAGTTAGTATTGGTGACCATCCATAAGTTTCTGATGGAGCAAATTTCGATAAGTGGATAATCTCAGCGTCAGTGAAATACATATGCTGACTTCTGTGGTAATACTTATACATAGCTGGGTGTAATGTTACATTACAGGTTTCTCTTTCACACTTACCAGCTGCTTCTTGTACTACTTCTCTATGAATAGGACATATAAAATGAGAGTTCTTAGGTAACCCTGCTTGGTCTAAATCAAATTCTACTAATGCTGGATTTAATCTTCTAATTTCTAAAAGTTTTGACCTAACCTCTCCATCACCAACATCTTTATATTCTTTAGCCATATATAAAAAAGCATCGTCTAACGAATTTACATCAAAGTGAAATTGTCTGAACACCTCTTCCATACTTTGGTCAAACACATTACAATCTTTTAACCATTTCATTAATCTTTTACGTTGGTCTGTGTCTGGATTTTCTTTGTTAGGTACTATTTCAATACCTCTTCTAAACACTTCACCAGTAATATGATTTAGAGGTCCTCTGATTTCTTCTACAGACAAAGTTATAGTCTGTAAATCTTGAACTAGTTGTTGCCTGTACGCCATTTGATGACGCACCCATGTATTTACCACATGGTCTAACCCTACTGTAGGGGCTGCTCCAGTTTCTCCAGTAGATTTCATAACATCTAACAGACTTATTTGTTTATTCAAGTCTGCCATTGTTTGTTGCATCTGGGGAACTTGCGGTAGATATTCAGATAATTTCATTATTAATCCCTGCTTAGTTTAGTCATATCTTGCATTGATACTAACTTTAGTATGTTGTCCATAGCTTTTTCTTTTAGTTCAAACTCTTCCGAACGAGAAGCTGCTTTTTCAACAACTTGTTTTTCTTCCGTTAGATTATTTAGTTTTTCTTCTAATTCTTCAATTTTTGCGTCTCTGGTGTCAATCGCATACTCTAATTCAGATGTATCAGCGTTGGAACCAAAATTCGCATTTTCTAAAATGCCAGCACTACCAGCTTCTTTTATTAGTGCAATAAATTGCCCCTCAGATAATGCTACTACCGCTGGACTATCGTCCGGAATATCATCATCAGCATTCAACATTTTTAGGTCTGCGTGCCAAGTATCTAATATTCTCCAAGTATTCGTATCATCTTTGATAGCTACATACTGTTGACCGTTCTCATTCATCATGTTTCCTAATACCATAGGTCTCTCCTAAAACTTTTCTATCTTTATATTATACTATATTTTTCGTATTTATCTTCGTTTAGACAATTCTTCACGAAGTTGGTTGTTTTGATGTACATATTTCTCTTGTAAATCTGTATACAAAAGTGTCAGTTTATCAATTTTTTCAGTTAATAACTCAATTTGTTCTTTTAGTTCATCCTGACTATCCATTATATTGGATATGCCATTCATCTCTTCTTGATGATTATAGAACTGGTTATCAAAGTTATTTCTTTGTTCCTTGTCCATTATGTCTCCTTATGCAATAAGACAAACACTATACCCACAAGACTTACAAGTTTCGCACCCCGATTCAAACACTACATTGGGTGTATCACAACAATTATGTTGTGGTACTCTATAGTTCTCTTTCTTTGCTATTGCTTCTTCTTCAATATCAAAACCATCTAAAAGTGGTTGTTCAGCTTTTTCTTTATTACCTTTTACTAAAACTTCTTTCTCTCGACTTCCTGCCCTGTAGACAGTTATCCCCTTACATCCTTCCTTCCATGCTAACATATAAGCATTTTCAACATCTTCTTTGGTAGCACTATTAGCGAAATTTATTGTCTTAGATATACCTGAATCTACGGCTTCTTGAAATGCAGATTGCATAAGAACATGGTCTTCAGGAGATATGTCAGGAGCAGTGGCATACACTGCCTTTATCCAATCAGGAACATTTGGTACAGACTCTAACGAACCCCCTTCAGCCAAATAATCCATCAAATCTTCGGAATAAAAACCATATTTCTCAGCATCTGCCTCGAAGTATTTATTTACGTAGTTCAAAGTTTTGCCTTCTAGTATATTTTGTTTTTTCCAAGCTAACGCAAATGTAGGTTCAATCCCACTAGATGTGTCAGCTATCATTGATATTGTTCCTGTAGGAGCAACTGTTAATCTACAATGGTTCCTATAGGCTTCTGTTTCCTTATCGTAGTTACTTTTATCCCATGCAGGAAAAGTACCTCTAACCTTTGCTAACTCTAGTGACTCATCATCTGACCATTCTCTAATCTTAGTCATTAGTTCTGCTCCTATTTCTCTAGCAGTTGAAGAATTATATGGGACATGCATTTGAATCAACAAATCTGCAAAACCCATAACACCTAGCCCAATCTTTCTAGTAGACTTAGTCATTTCTTCTATTTCAGGTGTGGCGTATTTATTTGCATCTATAACGTTATCTAAAAAATGAACAGATGTTCGTGTAACCTTCTCTAAATTTTCCCAATTTATTTTTTCTTCCCACCCATGTGTAGGTCCATCAGCTTTTGTATAAAACTTTGCTAAGTTTATAGAGCCTAAGTTACAAGACTCATTACCTAATAGTGGTTGTTCGCCACAAGGATTGGTAGCAATCATTTCCCCATATTGTTCAGTCACATGGTTGTCTTTATTTACTTGGTCTAAGAAAATCATTCCGGGTTCACCGTTATTCCATGCCCCCTCTACAATTTTAGCAAACACTTCTCTTGCGTTTAATTTACCCACAACTTCATTACTTTTAGGGTTTATTAGATTATAGTCCATGTTACCTTCTACAGCTTTCATAAAGTTGGAATCAACACCAACAGAAATATTGAAGTTATGTATTTCTCCTTCAACTTTTTTACAGTCTATGAAATCTAATATATCTGGGTGATAAATAGACATTACTGCCATATTTGCACCATCCCGTTTTCCACCTTGTGTAATCATAGATGACACCCTTGAAAGTGTCTTTAGTACTTCTATAGGACCACAAGCAATCCCATGAGTAGATTGAATTTTATCTCCTTTAGGTCTTAACTTAGATAAAGCAAAACCAGTACCACCACCAAATTTTTGAACCATAGCACTATCTGTTGCAGCTTTCATTATGCCTTCCATACTATCTTCTAAAGGTAAAACAAAACATGCTGATAAGGTTCCTTGTTCTGTACCAGCATTCATTAACGTAGGAGAGTTTGGAACAAATTCTAAGTTTGACATAATTGTATAGAAGTCTTTAGCAGTCAAATCAGCTTCTACATCTAACCCCATATAGTCTTTATCTATTTTAGCCACAGCATTAGCTACTCTTTCAAACATTTGTTCAGGAGTTTCTATTACCTCATTGTCTGAGTTCTTTAAAAGATACCTGTGATTTAATATGACAGTTGCTTGGTCTGTGATGGCTGGGGTGTTTAAATTAAAAGTTTTATTTTCTATTGTCATTGTATATTCTCCTATTTTTCTTACTTACTGTCTGTGTCCGCAGTACAAACATAATCCTCTTTCAGGAACCCAGAAATTAGCGTTACACACAGTCTCTTTGCATTGGGGGTTTGGAGCTGACTCAGCTCTCTCCATTGCATTTACAGGTTCCATTTGTAACGGATTTGGTTGGGCTTCTCCTTGGATTAGACCAGTTTTTTCGTCACGTTGTTGTCTCCTACTCTCAGGGGTCTCTCCGGGACTAATTGCATTAAACCAGTCCGCTGCACTTCCCAAATCTACAAACTTATATGCTGTGTCATGTACAGCCTGTAAAGCCATGGCAATTGAGAAAAAGGCATCCCCATGTCCTAGTGGTGTGTCGGGTGCTTTCAATTCATTACTTACAGACAGTATCTGCTGCTTCTGTCTTTCGTCTTTGATTAACTTTATTTTACCACCGTGAACAAAATTTTCGAAGACTGAAGCCATAGTATTTTTACTTTTTTGAGAGAAATGCATCCCTCTCCATCTAGCGTCTAATCCTCTGTCTTCTAACTCCCCACGTGTGTTATCTATATACCCTGAAGTCAAATCAAAATTGTCTGCGACTTCATTCAAATATTCTATTTGGTCAGAGTAACTCCAACCATCTAAAAACGAATGATGTATCTGTACTATATCATCCCCGCTCTTTTTAAACAACACCAAATGTGATGGATGTTTTTTCTTACCTACATCAAAACCACCAAAAACTTGGTCACCAGTTCCCCAATCTTTATATTTTTTGGTAGCTGGAACTGACCTTAAAGTAATATCTTCACATTTTTCTATATCTTCAGAATCAAAATATGACTCGGTTGCAAAGTGTGGCACCAACATAAACTCTGAAGCAAAAGACTTAGGTCTAGCTTTTTGTTGGGCTAACAAATAATCTTCTGTATATAATTCCGGCATCAAAACTCGTCTCTGTGGGACAGGGTCTAATGCTGGTAGAACCCTAGACTTAAACCTAGAGTCTTCTTGTAACTTAGATAATAAATCACCGGGCATCATAGGTGTCCCTACAACAATAACCGGAACCCCCTTTAGAGGTATGAACAAACTTTCTGTCATAAAATGGTCTTCAACTTTAGTTATCTGCCCCATGTTCAATGGGTTCTCTGGGTCTCTCAATACGTCATCAGCAATCAATGCTCCATTGACGTGCATACCTCGTTTGAAAGAAAACAACCCACCATGCATTATTTCCATAGGTTGGTTGTTCTTGTAAAATCTAGCTGAGTAATCTGCTTTAGGGTTTCTGTTTACTAACATTTCTGTAATTACAGGATTCCTTGCAATTATCTTATTTATTTCTGCAATGTGGTATTTAGCCATACCATCACTATAAGATAAATAAAGTATGGACATATCTCTTGGAGCAGTCAAAAGTCTCCAAACACTAAAAGCATGCCCTAAAATAGTTGACTTAAAGTGACCTCTGGGTAGAACACCAACATAGTTCATACCTGTTTCTACACATTCTTGTATATCATCCGCTAATAATCCCACATGCCATGCCTTAAAATACTCAGGATTGTCATAAGAAAGACACCATATGTTTTGAACAAACTCTTTGAAAGAACCTACATCATACTTTTTCTGGTCCATAAGACCTTTAGAGAGTAAATCAAAAGCACTCTCAACGCTTACAACATCTTTAGGCATTTCTATATATCCCTATGTTTTTGTTCGATAGCTTTTAGTTTCACACCGATTCTTTGTAAAGTCTCATTGTCAGAAATTTCTTCAATTAAAACACTCATGATATCTTGAACAAATTCCATGTTAATCATTCCTTGCAAAACTTCTCTCTGACCTTTTATACCTATGTCAGCTGCTCTTGCTGCGTCTAAGGCTCGGTCAAACTGCAACCCTTTTAAGTCTTCCGCTGCTTGCCCCGCTATCTGAGAGTAACTATCTAACTGCTCTGATTGCATCCTTGCAAATCGTTGCCCTTCTGTCTCAGCAATTTGTTGTTGTTGGTCAGCAATAGCTACGGCTTTTTGGTCACCCCAACTATCTTTTTTAGCCCACGCATATATAGTAGGTGGGCTTACTACCACACCATTTACAGAGAGCTCCTCTGCTATTTGTTTGGCAGACTTATCTCCCTTGAGATACATTCTCATGGCTTTTAATTTTATTTCGTCTGGTATATGTTTAGGCATAATTACTCGTATATGTTGTTACTATCTAGTGCTCCGTATCCATCATCAGATACATGTTGAGAATCTATGTTCCCTCCTAATGGACTTCCGTCTGAGTTTAGGAATTGAGAAAAGTCCCAATATCCTGTTTTATCTGTATGAGCTGTATAACAACTAGGAACTTTTATCTTCGAACCATGTGGTAATTTTATTTCATTAAATTGCATTCCTATTTCACCCCTAGTACATATCCCAGCCCATATATGTTCTTGTTCAGCAATTGGGGTATAGTTTCTTCTTTTTAGTAGACTTCCAGTAGTTCTTTGTAAGTTTTTTACTTCTTGGTTACTAGCACACTTAGAAAACTTACACCAAACAACCGCACCATATTCTTTTTTTACATCTTCTATAGTAGGTAATTTCTTAGGAAACTTATCTTTGTATTCCCTCTTAGGTCCTTCCTTCTTACCCGGAAAGAACATTTGAAACCCTCTAACTACCTTAGTTAATCCACCTGCTCCTATCATACTAAAACCTCCTCTTGTTCCATAATGCTATGCAAGCTGCATCAGCATAATCTTGTTCGGGGAATCTGTCTCCCCACTTTTCTACTGCAAATTTCATTATTGCATCTTTCTTTAGTGTCCCTTTTCCCAATACTTCTTTTTTCCATTCGGCATGATGTATCAATGAAGTCTCAATATTATTTAGTACTAAGACTGCCCACACGGCTCCTATCATATTAGCCAAAGAAATCAGTGACCTTCGGTTTTGGACAAAGATTGCAGCTTCTACAGCTGCTTTATCTGTTATATTTATTTTACTCATTTCTTCCGAAAAATCAATCACAATTTCAGGGAATCTTTGATTAGACAATTTTTTTGTACTAGACCATTTATACAAGCCTACAAGAGCCTCAGAATCGTCTACAACGGCTCCATGTATTGCCTTACTTGATGTGTCTAGTCCTAAATAGTTTGACATTAGTATGTATCCGTAGTTCTTACTGTGACTACTCTACTTACCGTTCCGTAAGCTTCTTTATATGTTTCTAACAATCCTCTAAGTCTTTTCAATTCAGCTGATTGTTCTATAATGTCTCTTCTTAGTTGGACTAGGGCATCATACTTTTCCATGATTTCACCCTTCAATTCATCTTTAGTAGCTTTTTTACGTCCCGCTTTTTCATGCTCTTGGGATAGTCTAAACGAAGCTTTGCTGTAACCTTCATTAAATGACGCTTCTAAAGCACCTACGGTGGCTTCAATGTCAGCTACTTTTGTTTGTAAAAAAGCATTGTATCCCCCATACATAGTTAGGAACTTTTCTAGGTCTTTATCCGAAGCTTTTGATAAATCAAAAAAATCTAACCCTTCATACTCTGGCAGTTTTGGGTCAAATATAGGTATACCTAATGAATCAATTCTCTTAGATACCCTCCCTAATGCTTTCATAGGAGTCCATTTTGTATCTCGTTCTTCCATTACAACAATCCTTCCTCTACTAATCGACAGTCACAATACCTAGGTCCTGTACATTTTTCAGGCATTGCCAACATGTCTTTTATCTTAAAACACCTTTCTAGTATATCTGCCCAATGTTCAGGGTCTTTATCTACTAAAAAGGCTTTTATTTTTTGGTTATTTTTATTTTCATATAACACAGTTCCTTTTGCATAGTTTCCCATATTAAGATACATTTGAATTTGAATATTGTGTTCTGGTAAAGGTTTTCTCAAAGTATCAAACTTTGATGTGTTTATAGATTTCAACTCAATAGGTATTACCCCAAAATTAGCATGTCTAATTAAAAAGTCTATCCTACCGGAAATCGCTGGAATTTCATATTTTACAGAAACTTCTCTATCAATCAGTATGCCTAATTCAGAAAACCATTTCCCAACTCGCTCTTCTAGGAAACTTCCGTTTTGAAAAATCCTCTCTAAAACTGCTGGTAATGGTCTGTCTACCATACGTCCATTGTAACATAGCCATACATATCTATCACACGAGTTACTTATAACAGATGGGTAAAACACATGTTCTCCTCTAGAAGTCATTGTCCCCTCTAGGTGTTCATCTATTAAGTCTTTGAGCCATACATCTTGTCTGTGAGCTGATGTGGCTTTTCTTTTCTGTATCATTCTACACCTTTATCTAAATTATTGAGTTCCAACCAAAGTTGGTCTTTTATTTTTTCGTTCGTTTTTTCTTTTATATGAATAATGTAATCTATATCATCTAGGGCTAAAAGCTCTGAATCTCGTTTCCTGTCTCTTTTACCCAAATGCCCATATATTCCATCAGCTTCTACAACTGTTTTTATTTCTGGTATGTAAAAATCTACTATATATGGGTGATAATAAGCTTGTGGTTCATAACTTAATCCAAACTTAGATAACCATTGAGCTATAATCTCTTCTTGTGGAGTGTGGTCTCTAGGAGGTAAGTTCATCTTTTAGTTTCTCAAACAATTTTTCATCTTCAACAAACTTTGCTTTTAATCCGTTCATACCCATAGCTTTTACGTCCCCATAAGTATACCACGCCCCTGCCTGTGTTATTAGTTTGGCTTCAATACCATCCCTAATAAATGTTTCTAGCACATCAATACCACCTTCTACCCTAAAGGGTACAATCGCTGAATCCCAATTCTCTCCACCAGTCTTAGTTTTTCTTAGCCTAATATTCATGTTGAATCCGACTTTTTGTTCTTTCTCTTCTATCCACCCCTTACGCTGTACTTGCATAATAGAATGAGCAAAAAATACTTGCCCTTGTCCTGCAGGCATATTATCTAATGCTACAGGTCCCATACTAGCTCTTACTTGGTTTATCGCCACAAAAGCTGAACCGTTTTGAAGGTGTGGGAAAAGTCTAGGGAAAGAACTGTTTACAAATCTTGATTGCCAAGCAATAGGACTTATTCCAAAGTCTTCATCTAATATATTTGTTGGCACAAGACCTGCTATACTGTCTAATACTATGACTTCAAAACCAGCTACCATTGCTTCTCTAACATGTTCTAAAGCCTCTTCACCTGTAGTTGGTTGTGATACTAATATCTTCTTAGCATCTACACCACACGCAGCCATCCAATCTTTATCATAGGATAGTTCAGTATCAACCCACACCGCCTTACCACCCATTTTCTGAGCATTTACAACTATCTGTGATGCTAGATAAGACTTCCCCACATTGGTCGGACCATATATAAGAGTCATCTTTTTGAAAGGAATACCTCCACCAGTCAATTTATCTAAGGCTGGTATGTTAAAAGGTATTCTATTAGTTGTAAATGTATCACTGTCTCCTGTTTGGAAGTTCAGTTTTTTGTTTTTTAATAATTTTTGTATTGCTTCTTCAGCGTTATTTTCCATCCATAACCCTCCGTCTAACACACTCCGCCCACGCAAAGTAGGTAGCAGCTGTTTGAACTAGTTCTATAAATAATTTAGTATCACTTTGAGAAAAAATCTCTTCAGCAATATCTCCGTTCTTTTCCGTAGCTAGGATATTCCACCAAGAGTCATCGTGGTTCTGCTCTCCCCACAAGTGGTCTTGTCTTTCTCTTTCTCCTAGTACTGATTCTAAAACAGATGCTCTAATTGATTCTCTATTTTCCTTCATCTAATATATCCTCAATCTTAGCGTCTATCTTCTCTTTTAGGACATCCCAAACAACGTCAGCTACTTTTTTAGCGTCTTCTATTTGAGGTTCTATTGGTAGTTCTGTGTCAATTTGGTCTATATTCAAATCAACTCTACCATATTGATTTAGGTCTATTGCTCCTACCCTAAATGTAAATCCTAAATGTCCACTAACTTTTGCCATCATCTTCTCCTTTATCACTAAAATGCAATAACAACATTGCATAATGTATTATTTTTAGTATATCTTTTCTAGGTGTGCCCTTCTTATCATATCTTGAAGCATACTTTAGAATGTTCCCTCGACAGAAAGCTTTAGCATCACCACAGGCTTCTATGAAGTCTAAGGTCTGTACCTC
>TARA_R100000353_G_scaffold52629_1_pt1 | contig 15948 bp, 14 predicted proteins | sample TARA_R100000353 | Tara Oceans TARA_R100000353 (sample SAMEA2620663) | marine metagenome | biome: marine biome (ENVO:00000447); feature: surface water layer (ENVO:00002042); material: "saline water (ENVO:00002010), including plankton (ENVO:xxxxxxxx)" | depth 5 m | reverse complement strand
GGATTATCGACAGAACCCGTTACTGCCATATGATAATTACCGTGAAAAAAATGTTCCGGTGTGCGGTTTACGTCCATCGCAGAACAGTGCCATTTCCCTTCGGTGCTATATAAAAACAAACCTGCTTCGAAACAAAACTGATCTAAAAATTGGTCAGAAACTTGTTCCCGTAAGAAAAAATCAAAATACCAATCGTTTCTTGAAGTTGCCGCAGTAGCAAACGATGTTGCGTCAATCTGCGCCTCTTTAAGATTATTTAAATTTTTTGCTCTTAATAATGCTTCTAAGATGTGTACAGGGTTTCGTAAAACAGTACCTGCGCTTGTCACTACTGCACCGTCATTATAGTGCGCGGTTTGATCTTCAAAACCCTGTATTGTTTGAAAAATTTGTGGCTCTTGGTCGGTCTGCGTAACTAAATCATCAAATTCTAATTTTACAGAAATTTCTTCAATTTTAGTCGTTGGGAATGGGCTACGGGGGCTAATTTTTATATGTAAATCACCAAGCGATGTGAAATTTTGATAATCAGCAAGCGTAAGTGCTTGTAAAACATCCCCCGACGCAGTTGCGTTTGAAGCTATTGGGGTGACATCTGAAACAGATGAATCATACAAATACCACGCATAAACGCCTGTTGATGATTTTATGGTTAATTTTACTGCGGTCATAATGCCAATTTGTGGCAAACCACCAAACACCACACGCAAGTCATTTGACGAATCCAACGTAACAAATTCAGTTGTGTTGGGTTCTATCGTATTATACCAATTTGTGTAACCGTTACCCGTAAATGTTCTGCTTGGTCTTGCATACCCAATCCTTGCAGGGTCAGCAAATGATATTTCACCGTTTGCTATTGTTGCGTTTACTATTTGTGCAAAGATTTCTGCTTGTTGGTAAAACTGATATACATAATTTGTCGCGCTTTTTTGATTTTCGCTTGCAACTGCTTTTAAAGCAAACTTGTCTGTTACTCTTGCAGGAGCTAAACTTACTCTGTCGCTTGCGTTAAGGTTGTCGGGTGTATTGTTAAGGTTGCCAAACGCTTCGGGCATAACAGCACCCAAAGAGGACGCAAACGGAAATCTAATCGGATCAAGTAAAATCGTTGGTATAAATTTTATTTGTGTTTTAGAATCATCTTTTAAACGCAACGACCATACATTGTTTCTTGTGTTGTTTCGTTCAATAACACCACGAAATATTTCTATGCGGTCAGCATCAACCTCGGAACCCGTAGAAAAAACAAAATAAACAAAAACTTCATCGTTACTGATAACGTGTGTATCAGTTATTGTTGATTCCCTGCTTTCATCGCGTATGCGTAATGATGTAGTTGCAACTGGACCCAACCCGCCCTGTTCTTTGATACGTAAGAACCCTAAATCGATGCCGCCATCTGCAATAATTCCTTCGTATTGATTTGACGATATTGTATATTGACGCGAAGCATAGCGTTTTGTTGTTACGAAAGTAAACGGGTCGGCTTGGTCAAATTCACTTACTACCAACCAAACGCCCTTAACACCGTCTTTTATGCGTTCTGCTTCTTGTCCGGCTGTAAGTGTGCGTGGCATTATGTAACTTCCGCAAGATTTATTTCTACCGCATACGAATCAAAATCTACAAGTTGCGCATTCTCAATCCCACCTGTGTATTTAACTGTATAATTTGTACTTGTTTCGTCTGTGTATGTAAATTGTGTTGTAGCACCTGCAACGGTTGTATAAATAAATGTTTTAAGTGTATTAAAATCAGTTTGGCTCAACGATTGCCAGTTTAGAATCCACCGTTTAATTTCACCTGCGCCACGTGTGATTGAGGTTATACGACCACCCATTGCCGTTTGTATAGATTGATCTAAAAACGATTGGGTCTGTCCCGGATAATCCGACGTTGGTATTGTTATTGAAGTAGAACCGTCATTAAATGTAATTGTGGTTGCCATTATTGCCTACCGCTTCTAAATCCAAGCCTGCCCGCTTCATCGTATGACCTATCGCGTATAGCTTCTTTAACAGCATCATTTATTGCTTCACTTATACCAGAAGCATCAAAATTTAATAAATCAACTATGTTTAATTCAACGGACGGAATGTTTGTAAATGCCGCATTTAATCCAGTTCTAAAATCCGCAACCATATCACCGAAGAAAAAGAAGAAATCAGTTGCGTCTGGAATTTTAAACATATGCGAAGGTAATATTTCTTTTTTATTTGCGATAGTGTTTAATAAAACTTGTTGTGCGACATTATCAGGTCCCGTTCGTGTATTGTCTGCTCTACCTAAAATATTAGTTGACCAATATGAACGCCATTGTCCGCTACTTGGCACATTAAACATATCGTATGTGCGTATTGTTTTTTTGTTGGCTTTTGTGTTTTCTAAAATTTGTTGCGCTACATTATCGGGTCCGACTCTACTATTATCAGCACGTGCCAACAAACCTCGTGACCAGTAGCTTGACCAATCGCTACTACTTGGAATCAAAAACATATAACTTGGGTATATGCGCTTTCTGTTTCTTATAGTGTTAAAAATTATTTGTTGTGCAACATTATCGGGGCCGACTCTACTATTGTCTGCACGTGCTAATAAACCTGCCGACCAATAACCCGACCATTCGCCTTCCTGTGGAACTATAAACATTGTTGACGGATAAATGCGTTTTCTGTTGGCAAATGTATTACGAACAACCTGTTGCGCTACATTATCGGGTCCGACGCTATCGTTATCCGCACGGTTTAGTAATGATGTTGACCAATAATTTTCCCATTCATTTACTTCTGGCACAACAAACATTGTTGAAGGATATATGCGCTTTCTATTTGCAAAAGTGTTTGCTACAACCTGTTGGGCTACATTATCGGGTCCGACGCTATTATTGTCAGCACGATCCAACAAAAATTGCGACCAGTAATTTTCCCACTCATTAATTTCTGGAACTAAAAACATCGTAGATGGGTAAATGCGCCGCCTATTCGCAAAAGTGTTTGCTATTACCTGTAGGGCGGCATTATCTGGTCCGACTTCGTCGCTGTCTGCTCTACCCAACAAATTTAACGACCAATAATTTTCCCATTCATTTGACGTAGGAATGTTAAATAAATCTTCGGTCGAAATTGTAGCTTTATTATTTTTAGTTACAAGAACAATATCTTCTGCTGACTTGGACGGACCGTATAGACCTGTTGCGGCAATATTGAATAAATTAATTTTCCAAAAATTCTGCCAATCCAACGAAGTCGGTAAATTAAATAAATCTGCTGTTGTTATTGATGCTTTGTCTATAGACACATCTGCGTCAATAGTTGTATCAACTGATGTACTTTGCGTTGCACCTGTAGCAGATGTTTTTGCGCTTCCCGTGCTTGCAGTTTGACCACCACCGCCACCCGTGCCATATTGTAACCCTTTTAATTGTCTTTCAAATCTTTGATATGCCGCTCGTTGTTCAAATACGTCACCACCTGCCAATTTAAACGCTTCTGCAAGTTCTGTGCGTATTGCAATTTCTCGTTGATTAATTCGTAATCTTGTTGCCGCTTGTTCTGCTTGTGTTAATCGATTGAGTGAATCACGTGATTCATCTGTTGAAGCACGAAATTGGTCAGATGCTTCGCGTAATGCGGCAAACGAATCAGACGTTTTAAACATATCTTCGCCTAATTCTGTAAATGAAAAATCACCAAAAACACTACGAAAATTCCCGACAATTTCTTGGAACTCTGCCAACAAATCACGACCCAAACGGTTTAGACCGCTTAGATCGTTTTTTAGTAAATCTCCACGACTTACATCTTCATACGGTGCCAAACCAAAAAAGGATTGTACACGACTTAAAATTTCTGCTTGGGAACCTGCGCCTCCACTACCAGACATTAATTGATCGAATTGTTGAAGAAGAATAAAAAAGTCTTGTATTGTTTCCGCAGATTTTTCTAAACCTTCAGCGGGGTCAAAATCAAATGATTGATTAAATAAATTCTCGATTAGGAATTCAATACTGTTTCTTAATTCAACATTTTCTTCTGCAAAAAGCGTTTCATAAACGCCTAATGAACTTTGTGCAGTTCTTCGCGCTTGTTCGTTAAGTTCTGAAAGCGCAGAAGATAATTCACGTATTGCAGGTGGACTATCGGACAAAGCTTGATAAGCACCGACTAAAATATCAATTGATGAACTGACCATTGGTAAATAATTTCCCCTTGCCATCTCTGCAAGGTCTTTACCAAATTGTGCAAATTCTGGTGAAATTTTTCCAAGTGAATTTAAAGTAGCGTCTAATGTTCCATTTAAAAATTCAAACGCTTCGTTTACTTCTGCTATAACTTCATCAAAACCGAATACGCTTTCATCGACTTTAAACTTTTTGAATTGTGGTCGTGTTGGCTCACTAATTCTGTTCCCTTGTATTTCCAAACCTGCCGCTCTCACTCTTGTTGGCAGTAAATCTAAATCATCAACCTTTTCTCCGATTGTGTCTAATATATCATCTAAACCCTTTGCTGTTGCTCTGTCTAATTCAATAAATTCCTGTTCAATTTCAAAAGTTAAACGGTTAAAGTCTTGTTGCGCTTGTTCGCGGTTTTCTTGTTCTTTTTCAAGCGTTGTAATATATCGTTCTAAAAGGTTGGTTGATTTCTCAGTTTCATCGAAAATTAAATCATTAATAGCGCGAAAAATTAACGTTAAAGGGTCAGTTGTTGCGTTTACATCGATATCTGCAACATTAGGGTTTGATGCTGATGTAAATATTCGTGAGAGTTCAAATAGAGGTATATCGGTTAATAATGTATCTATTGCACTAATATTTGCGCGTGTTTGGCTTCTTTCATTTGTGAGTTCGTCAATCGCTTCTGATGCTTGTATTAATACGGCCGCAAGCGTTTCGCTTATTTTTGATGCTTTGTCGAGTTCAAGTACAAATCTTGTTAAACTATTGTTGATGGTTGTAAATGATTGACTTAAAGTCGCAGAAGTTTGACCGAATTCTGTTCTTACTGCACCTTGTTGCGATTGTATTGCTGTAATGATTGTTTCGCTTGTTATTTTTCCTTCGGAACCTAATTCACGCAACTGACCTACACTTACGCCTATACCGTCTGCAATAGCTTCTGCAAGGCGTGGCGTTTGCTCTAATACAGAATTAAGTTCATCGCCACGCAACGTCCCAGAAGCAATCCCTTGACCCAACTGTATTAATGCGGCATTTGCTGATTCAGCCGACGCGCCAGAAATAGTTATGGCTTGTGATATAGTTTCTGTTACGTCTACAAGTTCCTTTTGCGTTAAACCTAAATCTTCTGTAGAACGCGCCAACCTTGCATATAAATCCGCTGTTTGTTCAAACCCGACCCTGCTATCTTGCGACACTTTAAATAATTGCTCTTGTGCAAGACCAAGTGCAAAAGTTCCATCGGTAACAAGTTTTAGTCTGTTATTTATTTGCGTTGATACGTCTAAAAGGTCAGTAAATTCTTTAACAATAACGGATGTAGTAAGTAAAGCAAACGCACCCTTTAACTTGCCAAAACTACCAGATAAGTCGTTTGTTTCTTTTGTTACTTTCTTTTGCTTTTTTCCTAAACGATCAATTTCATCGCCCGTTTTACCCGCGATTGGTGCTGTCTTTTTGAATTCATTTTTTAGCTCATCAAATTCATCTGTCAGCTTATCGGTTTCTTTTGCAGTTTCTTTTGCCGCTTTTTTTATACTGTTTAAATTGCGCTCGACATTTTTTGCGCTTTGTTTGGTTCTGTCTTGTAGCTCAATCGCTATACCTGTAACAGCTACCATTTTATTTGCTCTTTTTATTTGCTTGTTGGTTCAGCGTATTTATCTGTTCTTCTACGTATACTTTATCAACTGCTGTGATTACTTGATGAAACCGTTCAAAATCTTCTAAATCGTGCGGTCCGTATATGTTTGCGTATGTTAATATTGCATCTATAGGTATAGCTTGCGGGTATGCACCGCCAAGACCACCGCTTATATAATTCCTACTTCCGGACAACAAATAAAACGCTTGCAGAATCCAAACATTATCGCTAAATGGCTCGGGTTTGCTTTGCAGTATTTTACCGGCTTTTGTTTCTTTGTTCTGCTTTAATTTTTTTTTAAGCCGATCTGCGTGCTTGCCCCATTTTATTTGCCATCTGACGACTTCGCAGAGTTTTTTGAGCTATCCTCGACTTCTGCTTGTCTGTATATCGCTTGCTCACCTGCAACGGTAAGTACATCTTCCCGAAAATCTTTAAGCTCGCTAATAAGTTTTAATGCGTTTTCTGCGCTGTATTTTAGCTTTTCGCCTTCATACTCGACGCCTTCCCAACCCAATAAAATCGTTTCTGCAATACATTTGTTGAGTATTTCCGTTTGCACTTCATCGGGTAATAAACCACGGTCACGCAAGTGTCGGTGTGGCTTTAATAGAGCTTGAAACCTTTTCTGGTAATTTGTGTTTCCAATACGTGCGATTTTAAGTTTAGTTTCCTCGCCCCAATCAACCCAAACGCCATCGGCTTCGCTGTTTTCGTCAGTGCGGTAATGCTTTGCTAAATCCATTTTCGTTTCTCCATTGTTGGGAATGGTTGATGGGTGCAACCCCCAACGGTCGCACCCACCTCTGGCCAGATATTTAGTGTTGGGTATCTGGATTAAGTTTGCGTCCGTGAAATGACAATGGTTTTTTCATCGCCACCTGTTCCGTGCGTCCCTCCGGGTTCTGCTGCAAAATCAAACGTAAGCATAATATCGCCATCAAGTCCGGGGTTTGTTGCAGGTTCAGAAGTAAACACAATCTGCGGCAGATTAAACAAATACCTGTCGTTGTTTTGCATATCCAAACTAAACGCCATCATTTGTTTTGTGAATGCTTCAAATGCTGTGTCTAATGACCACGTTGTGCCGTCCAAATATACTGACATTGTGCCAGTAATTTCTGGACTACCTTGCGGCATACGGGTGCGTTCAAGCGAACCCAAACCTTTTGCGGGTCTATTAGGTATTGCGACATTAAGTGAAAGTTCCATAATGTCATAAGACACAACGCTGTTGTTTATCCACAACGACCCAAAACCGCTTACTTCACTTGATACATCTTCAGATGCGGCGGCAGTAACATTGCCACTTCCCGCTTTGCTTGAAGTTTGCGCACGGTTCTTACCATCAAAACCAAGACTTCCCGTAATAATTCCGTTTGGGGTCTGTGACAAACTAAAACTATTAATCCTCGCCCCAGTCATTAAGTGGTATTTATTGCTTAAATCTTGGTATTGTTGTTGTATCGAATAGCTGTGTTCCGTGCTTCCACCAAAAATGTATTGACCAATAATGTCAATTGAGTCACCAGACGCTTCAGTAACAAGCGTTGAAGAATTTATTACAATCCCCGTAGCACTTACCGATAGCACCTTAAACCAACCGTTGTTTGCGGCATTGGTAAAACCCGATACGTAAATCCACTGACCTACCGCAATATTTTTTGTGTTAAAATTAGTACTTGTTGAAGTAAACTTATTTTCAACGGGTGAACCTGTTGAACTTGCGGCAATGTCAGTAGCGCCAGAAACATTTGAAGCGGTTGACCAATCAGCATCCGAACGAATAGCTGAACGCATAAAATCGTCATACGTCTGCGCTGTAAGCTCAAAATCAAAACTTGCTGTAGGGGTAATACCAACGCGCTTACTATCTGACAACTGCGCATCCGACCTTACGGTTTGTGAACGCACACTTTCTAAACCATAAGCCATCGACCCGCTTGTAATGGGCATGGCTAAAAAATCATTACTTGGAGTTGTTCCCCAAGTCGTTTCCCTTGTAGTGGAAACTTGTACTTGATTACTGTCTGCCATTTTTATTTGCCTTCCCGTTACGCCATTAAATCATAGCGAAACGGCGTTGTTATGTTTACTTGATAAAAAGGTTCGTCATCTTCGCGCCCGATTGGTATTACGCTTGATGCCTTAAAAACCACGCCCGAAATGGTAACACCACGCAACGCAGTGCCGACATCGTCAGCAATTGCAATTGCCGTATTTGCACCAACATCTGTAGGTGTAAAAACTTGGACAAGTATAATGCCAACTTGCCGCCATCTGCGGTTGCTCGTCCCGCCTATGCTTGCTTGATTCTGTTCGCCCGCTTGTATTGCTATTCTTGCCCAACCCTGATGCGTTGCGCTGTTAAAGTCTGTCAACGGGTCAAATGGCATATTAGGCCAAGCTATTGGGACAAGTGGCCGTAACGTGTCCATCTGAGCCTTAAATCGCGTAAGTATTGTATCGTATGTTGTTGATAAGGCCATTTTTTACCTTAGACCGATTGCTGTTTCTTCTTCTTCAATTGAAATGGCAACCATACCCTGCGGTGCTTGTTTGCTCCACGTGCCTGACTCCAATCGTTGGATATACGGCAGGTTGTTTGCAATAAAAATACTCTGGCCTTCTTTATTTTTATCAATGTTTTTTTGTCCACGCGCAATCGTATCTGTTGCTACCGCCTCGGGTTGATTTTTCTTAAACCGCTTACGCTCGTTTGTGTTTGCAGTAACATTTGAAACCTGCCAGTTGGCCCTTGCCCGACCCGTATCAACGGGTGTCCGGTAAACTATACGCGACAATATATTAAGAGCAAAAGTACGCTTAAAATTTTGCGTATTATTTTTTAATTGATCAAAAACCTTATCCAATTCAACTGAAAACTTATCTGCATTTTTTTTGTTAGACATTATACGCGCACATGTAGAGAATATAACACATCCGAGGCACCTGCTCTTACGATTTGCACGTTAATTATTTCTAATTTATCTGTATCGTCAACAAACTGATCGCCCACGGCAGGGACAAAATCACCGTCATCGCCTTTTGCGGCAACAAGGTATCGTCTATCGGTGTTTTTTACGACTACTCCATCGCGTTGGGATTGTTTAAAATCGTCTAAAATGCCGAACACAGAACGGTTGCTTGTTGCCGTGCTTTGTACCTTCCACGGTGTCGCTGTTGTTGGGGTTTGGGTTTGCCTGTTAATATCATAACTAACACCGTGCGTTTCAAGTAAGCGTTTTGCAAGATCAACTTTTGCTGCATTACTCATTTTACGCTCTTTCTATCTCACCCGACATTGTACTGCGCAACGTCCCAAGACCGCCAATTATACGAACAATCATAGGTATAAACGGTTCAACAGAAGCATTTGAAAAGTATTCCACTTTTATCGGTCCGACTTCTTCTGTTTTGGTTTCGCCGCCACGGTCGTAGTTTTGATTAAGTGGTTTAGTAAGATGCAAAAGCGCAAGTTCGCACGTTGCGTCTTTTACTCTTTGCGGTACTGTGTTTGTTGCTATTGTCCGATCTTCATAATCTGTTGCGTCTGATCTTGGCCAAGCTAACGGTTGCGTCAAGCTAAAGACTTCGCCAGTAAATAAAAACATGCCATCAACTGATGTGGTCGCGTATCGCAACGCACCTTCTTTTTTCGCGGTTGTTGCACTTGTCCATGTTGTCGGTCCGCTATGATTATCGAAATATGTTGTTGCATCAGCTACAGATATGTAGCTGTCTGCTCCTGTAACCACAGACCCGTCTTCGACAATTAAGGCCATTTCTATTCCTCAGTTGACGTTTCTTCTATTTTTTTTGGTTGCGCCTTTTTTCTTGGCGTCGGTTTTTCTTCTTTATATCCTTCGTTTTTCCAATGCTCTTCTGCGCTACTGCCCTCATCTACGACTACCGTTTCTTTGCCTTTATACAGTGTTTTTACCATTTTTTACCTGTTTATAAAAAAAGGGGGAAGGGGATTATCCCCTTCCCCCAATAGTAATAAAAATTAACCCAAAACGCGAGTAAGCAGATCGCCCTGTATAACCTTTGCGCCACAAAGGACATCAATGCTAATCGTGTCTGTCTTGGTCGATCCGTCATAGTCAAAGACTATACGCAGACCTAAACCACGGTCAGCAATATATTCCGCACGTGCCGCGCCAGAGGGCAATTCTAAAGGAACAGCGGCATACGTGAGGCCGTTGGGGTGACCAGCAATGTTCATAACGTGATCGGTCGTTTCAAACGTCAGTGCGGCATTGTCAGCTACTGCCGCACCAAGACCCGTTTCTTCAATCGTGATAGAAGTCGAACCATTCGTTGCCAACACTACGTGCTGTTTCGTATCACCTGCGACCGTGAAAACGTCCCCGACTTTGATAGTATTGCTACCGCCATCAACCGTAAGCGTTGTTACACCTGCGGCAAACCCACTCCCACTATTGATAAGATAAGAAGCCGGACCGTTCGTGTCGTGCGACGCAATGTTTTGATCCATGTAGAAATCAGTGCCGAGAATACGGCCCATGCTGGCTTCGCGCAATGCGGCACCACCATCACCACGCTGATCGGCCTGTAGAACCTGCGTCACGTTTCCAAGCATATCCGCTTTGGCTTGACTGTCAAGGATAGCAATACGGCCACGGGTCGGAACCTTCAAATCATCCATTTTCTTGACTACAGCAACCATATCAGCCAATGAATCGGGTGGATCACCTGCTGTGCCAACAAAGTTTGGAATCTGGTTTGCCTTACCCAAAATATAAGCGTCAATACTCTGCGCGATAGCAGATACTGCAGGTTCCAACAGTTGCTGACGGAAGTTTTCAAGTTCAAGCGTCCACTGCTTTGAGGTCACTGCAAACGTGACGTCAAAATGCTTTTCAAGCGTGAGGTTTCTGCTTGATTCCGTAGCGTCTTGCGTGGTTGTAGTTGAAGTAAATTCTTGTGCAGTAAACGATGCAGGTCCGCGCACGCTTATCGTATCGCCGACTTTTGCGCCTCTAAACTCGTCCGCATATGAACGGTTGAACAAATTAGCCGCAACCAGTTCGTTTTCAAGGATGAGTAGAGCTTCGCGCCCGATAACACTTGGGGTAAGAAATGTATTTGCCATTATTTTTCGCCTTTATTGATTATGCAGGGATAAGACCCTGCTCACGTGCTTTTCTATATTCGTTGAGCGTCATTGACGCAACTTCTTCGGGCGTATATGCCCTTTCTGGACTGCTTTGTGCTGTCGTGCTGTCTGGAGTTGAACCTCCACCCGACTGACCGTTTGCCTTAAAAGCCACAGCAAGTTCTTTATCGTTTTTGCGTTCAGCAACAAGCTCGTCAAAGCCCATAGGCGTAAGGTCTTTACCTGTTATCCTTGGTGTGCCTTCAGCATCAACGATCTCGACAACGACTTTCCCCTCTTCGTCTGTTTTCGCTTGCACTTCATTTTTCAAAATCGGCATTAAAAGGCGTGGGTTGCCCCCTGCCTCAATAATCGCAGTTTGCAGTTTTGTGTCAATAAGCAATTCTTTGATTTGTTCCATGCGGGAATCAGCCAAAGACTGTACGGGCGCAACAGCTTTTTCTGTATTTTCACGCGCTGAACGTTTGATGTTTTCAAGTTCCTGTTTCATCCGCTGTAACGCCTCAGATTCATCGCCTTGTTGCATCTTCAAAGAATTTAATTGCTCTACTGCCTCGGCCACTTCTGCTGCACTCATACCTAAACTTGTAAATTGCTTTAGTCCGTTTTCCGCAGTTGCGGCACGTTCCTTTAATTTACCAAGCGTAGACTTAAGTCCTTGTATATTTTCTAACGCATAGCCCCCATCGGGAGCAACAGACAATATAAAACCGCCACCCTCGTTTTCCGTATAATATTCTTTCACGTTTTCGGGTATATCTTCGGCTGTTTCATATAAGGGTTTCAGCATACTATCCTCATCGGTTAACTTGGACTCGCCAAGGGATTGAAAGGCATCGCCTATATTTTTTCTAAATTTTTAAGCTCGTCGAGCGTAAGGATTTTTCCATTATTATTAGAAAATTCTGTGATTTTTATTTTATTGCCACGGAATAGTTGGGTTCGTTTTTCACCCAACACTTGCTTTTGCACTGATCTCGGTTGTTTCCTTAACCATTGCCCATAATTAACATCAGACGGGACTGTGCCGTTCATACTCGCCCTTGCGCCTACTGGGGCATCTGCAACGTCTAATCCCATTTCTTTATATGATTTTAAAACTGGCGTCATGGTGCAACGGCAATTTATATGAGCAGGTGGTTCTCTGTGTTTTGTTCCGCTTTTATACACTTTACCGTCCAACCCAGCGCACTCTAAACATGTTCTCGTATCAAGAGTCGCGACCCATTTGACCCCTTTAATTATATCATCGTTCTGTTGAAACGTTTCTTGTCGTGCTTTGTTTGACACATTATTGATTGCTGTGCGAACAATACCTTCCGCTTTCCTTCTCGTTGTTTGCAGTATCCCGTCTTTGAATTTATTTGCTCGCGTCCCGCGCACACGTTGAACCATTTGGCCAACTGTTTGTCCTTCGGCCGCACCTAAACGTATGGCTCTTTCAAGTTCATCTTGCGTTGAACGCTGTATTTTTTTAAACCATTGATCTAATGGCGTCCCATCTATGACCGTATTTATTGCTATTGAACGTAGTAATTCTGGATTTGGTATCGCCGTCACGATATCAATAGGTGACAGTTCTTTGACTAAACTTTGAAACCATTGTGCTTCATTTTTAGTAAGCTCAAGAAGCATAGGTTTCAAACCGCTTCTGGCTTCCGTGAATGTTTTTGAATTTAGTTTGGCAATAAACGCAAAAAGTTGCTTCATTCTTGCCGTAGTAGCAACACCAGCGTCTAAACCTACTCTGCCTATTTTATCATACCGCTTAACGATTTGCGCTAATATATCGGATTCTAATTGGCCAATAAGTTTATTTACTTTCACCACCTCTGAGGTGCTGAGTTGTTGTATATACGCTTGATGGCGTATAATTCTATCCATGATTTCATCATTTAGTGTAGGGTTTTTTACGATGTCCCTTTTTACACTTTGCTTGTTCAATCTTCGTCACCAATAAACGGGTCTTCTGTCTCAAGACCTGCTATGATCTCATCAACCTCAACAGTTTCGTGATACAAACCTCTACGTTTACGTTCTGCCAGATATGTTCTTCTGTCCAACACGCCTAACTTATAATCTTCTCTGATTTCAGTAAGCTCACTGCCGTTTACAATAGTGTAGCCAAGATCCTCAGATATATTTACTTTCGGTGCCGTTTCGGGGTTGCGCCTATCCCATTCCGCGCATAGCTGAAGGCATTCATATAAACCTTGCTCCATCAGCATCACATAGGCTTCAATGTCACTTACTTCGCGCCCTGCCTCAATAGCCAACTCCGTTGCTGTTGGATTGCCTGTTTTCCTTTGCAATGGCGCCATGCCCATGTGTTGCATTTGGTTTTCAAGTTCACGAAGGGCATCCGATCCTACTTTAACTGCTGAGCCATTTGTCTCAACAACAGTAACGTCGCTTTGAGGGTCTTTGTTGCCGAAGATTTTGTATGGTCCGATTTCTAAAGACGTCAAATCTTCTTTAGAAAATCCTCTGAAAAATAACATCGGCACACGTGCGACCTGCTCTATATTGTCTTGATCGCTTTGGTTTCGCCAGTGTTTAGCGTTTAAATGCGCCATGCCTTCCAATGGCGGTTCGCTCTCCAACATTCCTTTTTTGTTTGCATACACTGTAATCAACGGTATTTTGCCCAGTGTATTGGGGAAAATGTTCTCCTCTGGAAGCACCCATATTTCTTCATCATCGTCATCGCCGATATTTTCCCATACCTGTATATCTTGCAACGACCAAACAACAACTACTTCTTTATTTTCTTTGATATATGGGTTGTCTTTTTGTACGGGGATCAAATGCCTTACGTGGAGGCGCGTAAGTATTTCTGCGCCACCGACACGCATTGAATCCCAATTTATTATATTTTGCGGTGAAACGCGAACCAAATACGGACGTAGATTTAATTGCTGTTCATCGGCTAAAGTAAGCTCACGGCCAAGCGCATTTTGTAATTCCGTTGTGTTGGGGTATTCGGCCATGATATGCGTTTTGCCATACAGCAAAAGGTCAGTAAAGCATTCACGACTAAAAACGGTAAGGTTCCTACCCGTTTGGTCTACATTTGCCGCTATATTTAAATAAAATTCTTCTGCCCCTTCTTCAAGCGTAACAGCACTGCCGAACGGTTTACCTGCCAAGTCTTGTACTGTTTTTTTGAATTCCTCTAACAAAACGCTGTTGTTCAGCCGCACTATATACCGATCCCTTGTTTCTTTGGGATATTCTGGTAGGTATTTTTGTGCTTGATGCCTCATGGCTAACGTGCCGCCCATCAAAGCGTCGATGAGGTGCCACTTCTCAGCCATTTTTTTATATGCGGCATTCGGTGTGTTTACTGTTATTTGTGCCATAATCCAATTTTATCTTTTGTAGTGTTTTTTGTCAAGAACGTTCTTCTGTAGGCTTATCTACAATATTGTTATACAAAACAAGCAATTCAGTGTGCGCCTTCCATAATGCCGCAACTTCGTTTTGCAACATCTTAATTTCTGTTTGTGGCTTTTTATCTGGCTTTGGCTTCATTTTGCTCGGTATTTTTTTGCCTGTCAGTTGTGCGTATTCGTTTTTCGTAATAGTTGTTTTTGGCATTTTTTTATTTCAAGGGTAGTGGCCACCTGCTATGCGATCGCTATGTTCGTAGGCTTTCTACGAACTATACAGATGCTCCCCTGCCACTACCCTTTAATTTCTTGCATGGGGTAGTTTTTAAATTATATGAAATCCATCTCATACGACGCGATACGATTTTCCGCATCAATTGGAAATTCTTGTGCTATATAATAACCCAATGCGTCGGTCAAGTGTGTCAATCTGCTATCTTGTTTTTTGTCTATTTCACCTGCCCCACCCTCTAAAACACGCACACCTTCAAGGTCTTTGTGCAAATTGGGTGTGATTGCTGGGTTAATAGCCAAAAGATTTAAACCCAAAGCAGTTTTGAGTCTCGCATTAACAGCATTAACTCTTTGCCTTTCTCTTGGGTTACTGCGTGCGACCCTGTTGACAATACGGTCACCGAAGAAACCGCTAAGTTCTTCCTGTATTATATCCCAATCACTGCCGCGAACCTGTGCCGTCCCTTTTGCCCCTCCAGTTGCATCACCATATAAATATATCGTTCCCTCTTGTACTTTCCAATCTTCTATTAACCTATTGCACACGATCGGCGTGTTTGAGTTACGTGGGATATAAACCTCGCCAATAACAGCGGTGCCCCAATGTCCATTGCTGAGTAATTGCTCTTGCGTAATTACTGCAACGCCCGGAGACACGTTGAAATCAAAACAAAAATTTATAGGATCATCCGGATTGTAATAAATTTCGCTCGTTTGATTATCTTCGCTGTAGGCGTGATATGCTTGCCCTTGAAAATTTACAAAGGACGCTTCATACTCTTGTTGAAATGTAAGTTCATCCATCATCTGCTTGGCGGCATTTATTTCTTTTTCGGGCAAGATTAATGAACTGACCCAATGATATGCGCCCCATTCAGATTCAGAACCTTTTTCCATCATTTGGCTTTTTGCGTATGTATGCAAATCATAATAATGGTTACGGCCTTCTGGCACACCGACAAAATCACACCAACCTTGTCTATCAGAAAGTGCAGGTCGTATGTGCGCCTCCCAGACGTGCGGTTTCATGTTTGCGTATTCGTCAAGCACACCACCGTCCCAACCGACACCTTCAATCCGCTCTGGCTTATCCATACCAAGCACATGAATTTCTGCCCCATTCTTTAACCGTATAATCAGTTCGCCTTCAAGTGGTTCACCTCTGCGCCATGAAGGATGCACTAAAGATTTAAGATCAGACCAAAATATCCTTTTAGCTTGGTCGCGTGTTGGTGCGCCACAAAAAAAACGTGGGCTCGGATAAGGCGAACCGCGCAAAGCTCTGTATACTAATCTTCTTTTCCCAATCAACTCAGTTTTGCCGCTACGCCGACCGCAAGGAAATGTATTGAAT
>TARA_R100000353_G_scaffold59471_2_pt1 | contig 16007 bp, 9 predicted proteins | sample TARA_R100000353 | Tara Oceans TARA_R100000353 (sample SAMEA2620663) | marine metagenome | biome: marine biome (ENVO:00000447); feature: surface water layer (ENVO:00002042); material: "saline water (ENVO:00002010), including plankton (ENVO:xxxxxxxx)" | depth 5 m | reverse complement strand
TTTGCACAACTATTAAAGAGCAGAGGGTACGGCAGTTCAGCCATCGGAAGAATACTACATCTAAACCATGCTACTGTATTGAACTACTTCAAGAGCTTTGATTGGTTCTACAAAACAAATGAAAACTTTAGTTCTTACTACCAAGCAATAGAGGAAGAGGCTACAAAAACTTATTTAGAAAGAAGTGAATTGAACGAGATTGAGTTAAAAAAAGAACTAATTATGCTTCATAAAGAAAATAAATCATTATATTTGGCTAACAAAGAATTAAAAAAACAAATAGAAGAGCTTAAACAAAGCAAGGTAATGTACCTTGAAAGCAAGATGTAGGAACATCAAACAGTTAAGAATAAATATACCCCCATGTAAATTTATTATATTCTTGACTATGACTAAAAAAATAAATGCCTTAGAAAAAAATAGGCTATCTCACATAAATCATCTTATGGCAGAGGTTCATGCTGCCACCACAAATGTATACGAGAGCTTTGTAGATAAAGAGTATGATAAAGCAAAGCAACACACTCAAAGTTTAATCAAGCGTCTCAAAGATGTTATACAATCCCTCGAAGATGAAATTTAATAAAGACTTCAGACCGCGTTTGCAAGGCAACAAAAAAGCGGCATACGATTATTTTACAAAAAAAGAAAGAAGAATCCTTGTGATAGGAGACATCCATGCACCTTTTGTATTGGATGGATACCTAGAGTTTTGCCAGGATGTTTATGCCAAGCACAACTGCAATCAAGTAATTTTTATAGGAGACATTTTGGATAACCATTACTCCTCATTCCATCAGACCGACCCGAACGGTATGGGAGGGGGTCAAGAGCTTGAGCATGCTATCAGAATAGTGCAGGATTGGTACAAAGCATTTCCGGTGGCAGATGTTCTAATCGGAAACCATGACCGCATCATAATGAGGAAGGCAATAGACTCAGATGTTCCTCAGCAATGGATAAAAAGTTACAACGAAGTATTAGGAGTAAATTGGAATTGGACAGAGAGAATAGTTTATGATGGTGTTCAGTTCGTCCACGGTGAGGGAGGTACGGCTCGCACCAAAGCAAAGAACGATATGATGTCCACCGTGCAGGGTCATATACACACCCAATGTTACACGGAGTGGTTAGTGGGTAGAAACTTTAGAGTGTTTGGAATGCAGGTGGGATGTGGGATTGACGGCGGCTCATATGCTGCTGCCTATGCTAAACATTTCAAAAAGCAAGCCATTGGATGTGGTGTAATACTTGGCGGTCACACCGCAATCAACTGTCTAATGGAGTTGTAGTGTACATGTGTACACCAAATAGTTATTATGAGATACGAAACACAAGAAGATAGAGAAAGAGAAAACAAAGCTATCGAAAAGTTTGTTAGTTTATTCAAAGGCTCTTACAAGAAGCTAGGACATAGCGATATAGACTTTCGTGTATTTGACAAAGACAAAAAGATTATCGCTTACGCTGAGGTAAAAGGCAAAAGCAGTACACTCAAAGAAGCATTTCCTGTGTATGTAGCCGCCCGTAAACTTGTGAAGTTGTGTGATAAAAGACTAAACCCTGTTATAATATGGGCATGTGAAGATGGAATTGTTTATGCTAAAGTAACGGAGCTAGTGGGAGAAATAAGATGGGGTGGCAGGAACACTATAAGAGAAGAAGCGTTTTATGACCAAGAGCTGATGGCTTTCTTTGAGCATAGCAAAGCTTTTAAGTATTTAAAATATTAAACACCTAGCTTCTTACCTTTTCTTTTTCTTCTAGGCAATCTAGCATTCTTAGGAGTTTCTTTTTCAAATCTCTTTGCCATCTCAGGTTCATTAGCATACATCCATGCTCGTTGTGCTTTACTTACAAATGGCATACTATCTACTCTCTCTTAGTTGTCGTTCATACTCCCTTCTTTCAAAGGCTTTTCTTTTCTGCTCCTCTTGATATTCTGGAGTCCTTTTCATTAGTTCCTTTTCTCTTTGTATTTCATTGTAAGCTTCAGGGTCAAGGATTTTTAAATCTCTTAATGGTATCTTCTTTTTCTTCTTTGGTTTCTCAGGCTCTGCAAGTTGATACTGACTATAGTTAAGAACTCTTGCTATTGCTTCACCCGGCTCAATGTTGGGGTCATCAAGTGCTCCTATGTTATACCAATACTTTAATAGTACAGGTGCAGGTGATGGACCTAGTGTAGTTGTCTCAGCTAATGCTTCCATTAAAAGTTTCTGGACCTTCTCGTTTTGCTTCACTGCTTTTTTAAATTCCTTTTCTTCTCTGAGTTTGTCAAGCTGTGTCTTAGCCTTGTCATACTGCTTCCACTTTTTCATAATCCTAGATGATGTTTCTAGTGCACCTAAGGACTTTGGTTGGAAGTCCCAAGGCTTTCCTTGTATAGCGTCTGCTACACCACTAAACACCTCTCCAAATAAAAAGAATGCATTGAGGTTACCAAGAGCAGCAGCTCTCAGCAAATCCTCTTCATCACCATCTTTTTTAGGACGAAGTATTCCTGGCAATCCTATTGCTACATATTGGAATAATACAGGCATAGCAAAGTGATACATAAAGAATGTTCTTATATTTTCCATTACTGTACCTTTACCTGCCTTTGGGTCTTGAGCCTTAACCTTTCTATATAGGTTTCTAACTGCTTGTATTTCCTTTCTAAGATATTGCTTAGGTGTTGTTAGGAACATGTTCATAGCTCTGATGATGGGGTCTGCCGTTTGGAAGTAATCTTTATCCTGTATATCTCCTGACTGCTGTGTTCTCTTTGTGTCTCTCTCAAACTTCTTTATTGCATTGTCTATGACCTCTTGCTCCGAAGCATTGGGGTTTGCTTTACGATATTGGTCTTTATAGTACATATAGTTAGGCATACCTCCAAGCATAATCGCTGACCTATCACCAAACTTAGTAGTAAACATTAAGAAGTCTAGGTAAAACTGTTTGTGTGAGCCTGGCACAAAGCTTAGCATACCCTCTTCAGTATAACTTTCAATTGTTTGTAATATAGAACTATACTTTCTGTCCTGCATATACACTGAGTTGTCAGTTATTTCTTTCCAAGTTTTTTTAATCTCACCCAAGTTCTTCATAGAATACTTTGCCCAATTACCTACACCTATGTCATTAGCATATGTAAACATTGATGTTAACTGCTTGAGTGCAATAACAGGACTAAGTGCTAGACGAGAAACAATAAACACATTATTCATAGCGTTTATAATTTTAGCTTGCATAGGGTTATTAGTTCCTCTGTTTGCTATACGGGTAATAATAGTGTTTATAAGTTTGTTTATATCATCGCCATGTATTGCCTTGATAGCATTCTTAATATCTGTATTAGTAAATATTTTGTTAACTAATTTTATTGGCTCAGCATAAGCGGCAAAGTACTCCATATCATTTAGATATGTCATCATAGCATCTGTACCATCTATAATCTGTATAGGACTTGCATTATCTGTTCTTGTGTGAGTAGACTTTCCTGTAACACTACCACCACCTATAAACTCACCATTCTCTCCAAGCAAGTCTAATGGCTGTATGTCTGTGCCTTCTTTATATAATCTACCTGCATAGTTTTGATTCCATGGCAGGTCTGTTCTATAAATCTTTTTATATACTTTGTTGTAGTGGTCATACAGCATAGGATACATTTCATTTACCTGCCAATTAGAAAACTCCAGAAGGTCGGGGTAGTCTTTTTTAAGAAGTGCCTCCATTTCATTTATAACTCTTTTGAACTCAGGACCAAACTTAGCTTTAAAGCTAGGGTGATTCTTGGGGTCTTTAAATTGGTTGACTAAATAATACATCTCGTTAGGAGAAAGAAGCAGTTGAACTTGAGACTCCACAGCTTCCTGATACAGTTGTTTGTTTTCAGGACTAGGGTCTTTCTCTACTGCTCTTTTAAATTGGTCAACTTTAGATGTGTATATGTCTGTATAAATTTTTTCTCTGTGCTTTCTTGATTTCTTTGCCCAATCCTTGCCATAGATTTGCTTCATCTTATTTTTAATCATAGCCTCCATCTTCATTCTTCTTCCCTTATATTCTATCGAAGCGTCATCTATCCTTTGTGTTACTAGAGTTTGAAGCTCACCACCAAACATTTCTCCTGGCACGGTAGATATTAAATCCATTAAACCATCTAGTGCTTCTGACCTGTTAATAAAAGATTGTATTTTTTTACCAACTCTACGCATTGCTCTTGTAAGTGCATTACCCTGCCTCTTTTTTAACTCAGCCTTGTTGTCAAGTATTTGCTGAATACTACTAATTTTATCTCTAAAATCGGGAGACGATGGGTCTACTGTTTTTCCTGTAATACTTTTATATGCCTTTGCTAAATCTTTTTTGTATAGCTCATGTGCTGCTTTGACTTCAGCAGCTAGCTCGGTCCTACCAAACTCTATTATATCATTTAAGTTTTTACTAGCATCTGCTAATATCTCAGCTTTGCTAGGGTTATTGTTTTCTAAAAGCTGAGCCTCTATAAGGTTGATAGCTATCTGTAGGTCTACAAGCTTTGCTACATCTGTGTCTGATAGAGTGGGTTCTTTGCTGAGTGCATCAATGTCATTTAAAAGTTTTTGCTTAGTGCTGACCAAAGTATCTGCATCTAATTTTTTGCCAAAGCCAATAGCTTTTTTTATGGCATTTATTCTTTTTCTTACCTCGTTACTAACCTTTACACCTTTTACTATACCACCCTCTGTTTTTGTAAACTTCTCACTTAGTATGGTGTCTATGTCGTTGTTCAAAATTTGAACATTCTTTTCTACTACTAGCTCAGCCACTTCGTCAATAACATTGTCAATATTTTTTTGTGTAGCTTTGGTAATCTTATTAACCAATCTTAAAGCCTCTGTTCTTGTGTACAGACCACGAGGCAAGTGTCTACGCATATAATTTTTTAGGTCACGCTTTACTTGCTGTAAATTTCTTTCACCTTTACTCATAGATGCGGCAATCATTTTTATGTTACGCAATCTGTTTGCCATTTTAACTGTAGGTTTTCCTTCTAACAACACTTGAACATCTGCTAACATTTCAGCCTGTTGTTGAGAGTTTTGATTCTTGAACTCAGGCTGTGATTCCATATACTTTATAACTTCATCTGTGATGACAGAGTCAGGCTGTGGGTTGGTTTGTCGTGCGTTCTTCTTTGTAAGCTTTGTTTGAAATGTTTTTATTTTTTTAATTAGTTTCTTTGCAGCATTGACACCACCTGTCATATTACCAAAACTTGCAGGTACGCTAGAAGCAAGAGCTTTGTTAACTTCTCTTGCTGAAAATCTTTTTGTTACATTAACTAAAAAGTCTTTTATTCTTGCATCGGTAAAGCCTGCATCTCTAGCCTTATCTATATATTCATCTAGTGATAAAAACTTTTTATCTTTAGGTTTTTTCTGCTGTCTTGGTTTAGGTGTCTTCTTATCAGTGTCTTCATCCACACCAAGTTTTTCTTGTACAAATTTTTTGAACTCATCAGACTCTAGTGTTCTTTGCTCCATAAGTCTTTCCATTGAGCTTCTATATTTTTTCATTCGTCTTTGCTGACGAGGCTTTACATTTATCTTTGCACCGGTTGGTTGTGTTTTCTTAACACGAGTTATATACTGTCCACCCATTGCTGACTTAGCGGCAGCAGCCCTTTCTCTTTTACCCAATGGAGTTTGATTCATAGTTTTACTTTTAGGCTTTGCATCTGCGTAAACCTTTCTTACATCAACCGCTGTATCGAATACCATTATAGGCTTGCCTTCTATCACAAATGGATAGGAAGGATGAAAGTTAGGGTCACCTTCTCTTAATTCTGAAATGTCAGAGTTTTTATCAAACTGAATAGCTGAAACTATATCTCCATATTGAGTGTCTACCAATGCCGGGTCATTAACATAATCTAAAACTCCTGTGTTAAAACTTTTATTAGGAACTAGTGGAGGTATACCAAACTTTTCTGCCGATTCACCCGTAAAAAATTTATCTGCAAAATTTGCTCTTTCTGCATATGAGAACTTATTTTTTCCTTCAAAAGGCATTAAAGTATTTAGTTGTTCTAAATTTTCTATCTGTAAAGGAGCACCTTTCTTTTTTAATGATGCTGCTACTGTAGGTGTTTGTAGTTTTTTATTAACATAATTTAATAAATCCTTAGGTGGCACTCCTTGATTTATAGAGTGAGCTATTTCAGCATTTAGATATTGCCAAAAGTTAAAGCTACCCGTGATTCCACCTGGACCTTGAACCATAACGAAACCAACCCCATCACTTTCTTTAGCTTTATTCAAAACCTTTTGAGCATTTAGTTTGTCAGTAAACGCCCATCCTTTACCACTACCATATGGATATAAAAATCCTCCACTAAAATTAAATTTTAATCCACTTGGACTTTGTATTTCACCATATACAGCTTTATCTGCTGCAAAAACAAACGCATTTGTTCCTTCTAAATCATTTATACTACCCGTCTTAATATCATTCATGTTAATATTACGACGATTTAGTAATGTCTTTTGTTGTCTTTTTAAATTTATTTTGTTACCACCCTCAGTATCTATATTACTAGGTACTACACCCGACGCATTGTCTATTAAACTTCCATGTATTTCAGCGTCTAAATATGATAAATCTTCTACTGTTACCTGTTCACCTGTTGTAAACTTTCTTGAAAGAGTGTTTAACAAATCAATTGTAGCTTCTTCATCAGTAGTAAGTTGATTTATAAAATTCATTTCAAAGCCTAGCTTCACACCAATATCTTTAATTAATTGTAGTACAGCATTTTTTTCAGGTTTAGAAAGTTTATCAAGGTTTTCTGCTAAAATCCCTGTAAGCTCAGCTAATTGTTCTTCATTACGAATATTTTCATTATCATACAGATTGACAAAATCATCAAGTTCTTTTTTTAATACACTGTCAGGAGCTATAACTTTATTTACGGCTTGAACCATTTTTTTTGTAACAGGAGCTATAACACTGTCATCTGCTAGTTTTTCTATTAGAACAGCGTGAAACAGTTCGTGAGGCACAGTTCTCATGTTTGCCCCTGATGCATCAATATGAATTGTTTTGGTAGCAGGATTATATTCTGCTACACCATCCGATTTAATTGTTTTTCTATATTGTTCCGTGGTCTCATGCAGAACAACTTTTATGTCAGGTATAATCGATTTAGTAGCTGCTAGTCCTGTCTTAGCCATACTTAACAAACTATCGAATGCCACACTAGGTTTCTTTTGTTCTGCGGCAGGGTCAAGTTGAGACCTTTTGTTTATAACAATTGATTTATCCTCCACACTCAGATTTGAGTTTTCATCTACCTCTAAGCCAAAAAACTCAGATATTTCTTTCTGTTCTTCTGTTAATGGCTTATCAGTTTTTATTTCAGCATCTATTTTAACTTCTTGCTGTTCTGTTTTTGTGTCAGGTGTAGTTGGTTCAGCAGCAAGTGTTACCTTGGCTATCTCTTTATTTATTTCTTTTAATTTAGCTTTGCCTGCTTCTGTTTTGTTATTGGACAGCTTTCTTTTTTGCAATTCTAATTTAGTCAGCTCCTCTATCTTTGACTCTTCAACACCCGCTTCCTTCAGCTCACCCCTAATCAAAGCCGACTGCATAGCATCGTCCTTTTTCTCTTGAGCTAAACTTAAAAGTGTGTCATCATTTTTTATGTTTATGGTTGCACCGGCTATCTCTTCGGGTGTGCCCTTTTCTATTAAGTCAATCATGGTTTTACCATCAACCCTTTCACCATTTAATGTGTACTTAGGACTTTTATACAATCCTACACCTACCGACAACGGTGCTGTAGCTGTACCTGCTATACCCTCAAAACCTATCTCAGCTACATCCATTTCTTGACCTGCTACAAGTCTACCGCCCACCTCACCTAGTGAGCCACCAACCGCCTCTGTTCCTATACCGGCAACAGCTCCTCGTGTTTTGCTTAGTTTTTTACCCTCTCTGAGAGCTTTGGTTGCTACCCCTTTGGTAACTTTACTAGCTATACCACCTGTAATAGCATCAATAGTCCCAATAGCAATACCCCTGCCGGCTGCTTTTCTTCTTATCCTGCCCAGGGCTTCTTCATCCTCTAAAACTTTTCGGATATTATCATCTGTGAGCTCTACTCCTTCACCTATTTCTTCTTGCAAGAACTCTGCAAATGATAGTCCTGCTTCAAGGGTTAGCGTTGCACCACCCATAGCACCACCCATACCACCTACCAAAGTACCTATTGGTGTAGCTAGTGAGCCAACTGCTGCTCCTGTTGCACCACCTGTTGCCGCACCACTCAAAACAGTTGGGTTTAGCATAGCTGAAACGGAAGAAACAAAAAGTTGAGGTACTACCGTTGGATTTTTTAACACCCCCTTAGTAAATCCTAGCCAACCACCGCCATTATTTTGATAAATTTTATTGAAGCTTTTCATCTCGTCAGACTCACCGGCATTTCTCATTACTTTCTGAGCCTCTATGAAATCAGCAACATCCTCTTCTGTTGCCTCATTACCTTTTAAGAATAGTTCTAAACCCTCGTCTACAGATGCACCTTGTGCCTGCCCTTGCCTGTAGGCTCTAACCATGTCACCCATAAGGTCGGTTACCATGTTTTTGCCAAACACTCTTTCTACAAGGGTATTTTCTTCAGTCGTTTGAGATTCTGTAAAATCCGAAGAACCAACCTCCAAGTCGGATACCATATCTTCCTGAACCATACCACTTTCTTGACTTGAGTCTTTTTTTTTTGACCACATGGAAGAAAAATCATCTAAAGTTATCTGGTCCGATATTAAACCATCTTGTTTAAATCCCTCATAAAAAGAATTTATTTGCTGCTCATTAATATTTGAAAAGTCATCAAAGCTTACATTTTCAGCAGACATGAGTCCATCACTAATAAGCATGTCATATACCTGTCTTAACCTTTCATCCATAACTGATTATTTTTTTTTGGACTTATTAAAGTTTTTTATAGCCTTTTTAACTAACCTATCATTAGCTCGGAACTCTCTTAGTAAAGCTTCAATCGCATTGTCTTGCTCCTCACCTTCACCTTCAGGGAACAAGCTAGTTCCCTCTAATAATCTTTTAAACTTTCTAAAACCTGGTTCACCTACTCGTGGGTCTCCGTAAGTTTGCAATTCAAGTGCTTGCCCTGGAGATGATTTAATAATAACACGAGGTTTTTCTTTATATAGAGTTAATATGTTACTAGGAATATTCAGCTCTTCAAAAGCGACATCTATACTTTCATAAGTTTTAGGTTGTTTTTTGTTGAGTTTTATATCCTTTTGACCTAACTGTCTTTTGACCGAATTGAATGTCTCTTTATATTCAGCAAATGCGTTTTTACCCTCGTCCGTTCTTATATCTAGACCTGTAATCTCTTCAAAATCAGTAGCACCATAAAGGTCTTTTCTTAAAGATGCATCTCGTATTTCGGTTCTAGGTTCATAATATAGTTCAGGATATTGTTTAATTATATTTTGTGCTGCTGAACCAACATCTACAATACTGTCTGCTAGACTAGATATTTGTTCACTTTCATTAATTTCAACCTCTTCCTGATTTTCGTCAACACTTGGTGTACTTGCAGGTGAAGATGTTTTAATTAAGCTATCGTACTTTAACCCTTGTGGGGCATCACCACCTTCTGCTCCTGATGTCGTTGGTCGCTTAGTTGGAATAAGCTGATTGTGTTTATCAGCTATATCTTTGTATGCCGCTCTTATTTGAGTTTTTATATCACTTGGGTTTCTTTTTTTACTAAAAAACCCACTCTTCCAATCAAATGAAGACACCTCTTCATTACCCGCAGAAACAGTGACTTTGTCACCATTCATTTCAACCTTTAGATTTACTAAGTCTTTATCAGCACCATTTTTATCGAGCATATCATTAAATAAATCTAATAAATATCCTGGTTGTTGGTTTTGAACCTGCGATTCAGCTCTATCAATTCGTTCTTCAAAAGTTTCATCAAGGCTAGATTTGGCATCTAGTCCTATTGGATTTATACGAGTTCTTAATACAGTACCCTCATAAGTGCCTAGTCCTCCCTCAGGAACTTCTACTATTTGTTGATTAGTAAACACATTAGAGAATGAATCTTCTTTGCTTTGACTTGGCTGTAAGAACTCATATAATGTGGCTACTCTCTGCTGTTGAGAAGCGTTCTCATCTACCGGTACAAACTTATCAGTTAAACCATCTCTTGATTTAAATGTTATAGTATATCCCTCGGCACTTGTAGAGATTTTTTGAATAGGTGCTCTAAATGATTTGTCAGTCTCTACACTCTGATTATAGTTTTCTCTAAGAGCACTCTCAGCTAGATTTGCCTGGTCTCCTCCTGCTGTCAACATGTTGATATTTTTAATTATATCATCACCCGACATACCTTTGCCGCCACCTTTTTGATTATTTTTTTTCTTAGTTCCGGGGGCTTTATCTGAACCAACCGCCATTTCAAACTGAGTATCCAAATAAGTTCTAGCAGCTTCTTTCTGAGAATCTTGAAAAGTGAAGTTCAAAATACCTGAATTGTTAGGCTCAAACTCTCCTAATATTAAAAGACCTGTTTTATCATTTTCAAACTCCTCTCTGTCTTTTGTAATTCTATACTCTTTACCAGGCATAATAAGATTGTCTTCATCTCGTAGACCTGCTACATCATCTATCAATAAACTAGCAAGCTTAGAATCATTACTAGTAACTTCATCTATAGCACTGTTTTTAAATGCCTTATATTTATCTCTAATCCTGGGGTCACTAACTATTGTTCCATCTTTGTAAAAAGTTCTAAATGTCCCTATGGCGTTTACATTTTCTTCTAAAAATACATTTTTATCAAATCGACTATACCTTTGACGCATTCCATTATTTAGGGTTTCAATAGAATTTGTTTTACTTGTATCTATACTACCGTCTTCATTTCTCTGAGCTAAAAAAAGTTTGCCCGACTCAGGGTCTTCATAAAAACCATGATTGTTAAAGTCAATCATATTACCATAGTTTTCCCACTCGTCTACATTTATTTGAGATAAAGTTCCATCTCTATAGCCATCCATTATCTCACCATACTGCTCTTGTAATTGTGTTCCTATATCCTGAACCCGTTTAGTATCATCCATCCTGTTCTGCCTTCTATTAGTCCAATCTTTTACAGACATATCGCCGTTTCTAAGCAACTTTGCATCTGCTAGGCTCTGTGTGGTCATTAACTCTGAAAGGCTCGCTAATCCATCATTAATGCCCTTATGCTGCCCCTGAGGCATTTTTTGTATATCTTTTAAGTCTTGACGAATTTGTTTGTCAATAGCAGCTTTTTTATTTTCTCTTCGAGTAATTTCTTTATTTATTATGTCAGAATAACTCTTACTTATAGCACCCCAATCAGTGCCTTTAGCTACATCTTCTTTTTTTATACCGTAATATGTTTTCATATTTTTTGTTTAGCTAAACTCTATGTCCATAAATTCCTCATCAATACTATCCTGAATATCAATATCATCCTGAATATTAATAACATCATCACCCGCCACATCACCTTCTGCTACACCTGCTTTTTTAAATAAATCTCCATACAGTGGAGCTGCCTCCATAAGTTGCTGACCCGCTCTACTAAATGCATCCATTTGACTCTTTTTGGCTTCTGCACTTTCTTCAAGTTTTGCTTGAGCAAATTGTTGTGCACCACTTGCTTCAGCTAAATCTAAGTTAGCTAAGTTATCTCTAAGCCTGCTGTCTTCTTCAGCCACCAACATATCAATTTTTTGCATTTGTGCACCCATTCTTTTCGCCACATCTGCTTGTGCTTTTTGCTGTGCCGCCAACACCCTGCCTGATGCTCCCACAGTTCCTCTGACACCCGCCTCTTGAGCAGCCTCTAGTGCTGTCGCCCCTTGAGCTAAAAGGGCATCTCTTTCTCTTTCGAAAGGCTCTTTTATAACGCTTAAACTTTCATAAAAATTTATATCTTGTTTTTTTCTTGCTTCATCGATAGCATCTTTTGCGGCTTGCTGAGCATTCTTAGCATCTCTACGAGCAGCTTTAGCTCGCTGACCTTCTTTTATACCACCATAAACACTTATGCCGATACTAACTCCTGTTGCTATTGCTGTAAATCCTGCCATTATAATGCTTTTATCATTTCTTTATTATATGAATCGCCTGCTGTAAAACCCAACTCCTCGTATGTTTCGATTAATTTAGAATGTTTTAACAATGCATAACCAAACATATAACCTTTGTTTTTAGCTATTGCAGAAAGAGTAGATATTAACATCTTAATAGCCTCTTTTCTACTTTCTTTTTCTTTATAATCTTTGTTTGATATAATCCAATCTATCCAAGCTACACTTGAATTAGTTGTATATATAAATCCTGCACAAACAGGAATGTCATCATCATATACCATTACACCCCCTGTTCCCTCTTGAGGTAAAAACTCTTTGACGGGAGGTGTCCAATCCCAATCTTTCCACCATTTTGTTAACACATTATCATAATCATCAGTTGATAATGCTTTTACATTTAATTTCATTAGCACAAAGATACTAATTTTAAGGATAACTTTTCATTATATCACTTGTAACTGCAAATAACTCAGTGTTAGGATATCCTCCTGACGGTGGCAATTGAATGGTAAATTCTAAGAATTGACCTATCACACCGTGTGACTCTATGCTTGAGCTCTTAACAAAAAATGTAAATGTATTGTCAGCGGGAGCAGATAAACCCGCCACAGAATTATCTACTGTTATCTCATTTGTTTCATGATTTATGGCTGTTATCTGCCCAATGTTGTTAGTAGTAGGTTGGTATAAAAAGTCTCCAACACTAATCATACTACTTAAATCAACACTAAAAGGAACAACACATGCGTTAGTACCTGCCAAAGATACCGTGCCACACTCTCCAATACCCTTTACAGACCTCAGTCCTAATTGTGACTGTGGTATAGGTGCATTGTCAGCAGTAGAGTCATTTCTAATATAAGAATAATACACTCCTTCTTTTTCTTCAAAATCAGTTGATGTTATGTTAGCACCAACTTGAAAGTTGCCTCTTGGAGTGTTACCCAAAATATTAATAACTTCCCATGCTGAGTCTGAATGGAGCTCTAATGTTTTGAAAAGTTTTGCTTCTAATGGAGATTTGTTAAACACTGAAGAAATATTCACCAATCCCTTCTTGCCATAATAGTTAGCTCGTGGTCCGGTGTTGTGTCTATACAAATCACCACCACTAAAACTATAAAAATAATTATTCATCCCAATCATTCTATCAGGACCAAAGCTATAGAAAGATGGAAATCCTTCTGAAGCTGCACTAAAACTAAGAGTATAAAAATTCATATCAATATTTTTAAGCGTAATTACAAGGTGTTTGGTCGTTACAATCTTTAACACATCTAACTATACCATGTCTAACTGTAAACCATAAATCATCACCACCGGTAGGAGCAAAATATGTGCCATCTTCAAGTGGGGTTTGACCATTTGCATCAGTAAACACCATATCATTCATGTATGGTATATTAACTGCTAATCCTGCCGCTCCTCCACACGCACCTGTTCCTGCTACACCAGGGATACAAGGAGCTCCGGTAGTTGTAGTTGGGTCATCTGAGTTGCCACCATATGAGTTATGTGCTATAAAACATGTGTCACTAGGTGCTCCTGCGGGTACACCACCTGCACAATAAGTTGCAAGAGTAAAGGTGTTAGTAACTTTATGAACATTAGTAGTGCTTATCGCAGGCAAGGCTGCCGGACACTCTACCTTAACTGTCAATGCAGTGTTAGATGTTATAGATACACCCTCTACTCTTATAAGTCGGTCATCTGCTTCCGGTTTAGGAATAACAGCCATTATCCATCCTGGCGACTTATCCTCACCCTCATATAGCTGAACCTGTGGACCTGATATAACATGTAAATATGTACTTGTGCCAGAAATAAATTGATTAGTTTGTCCATCATAAATGTTTGTTTTTAACGCCCCTTCATCACATAAAGTAACTGCTTGAGGATAAAGATAAACATCTTGTTGAATAACTTCACCATTTAGATATTCTAGTTCAAGTGGATTGTTTGGTAGCAAACCAAAGTTACCATTATACTGATGACTACCACTATTAGGTAAATTTATTTGACCACCAAAATTACTATCTTGTGCTCCCTGACCCCCTGGAGCAAATCCCATAGAACAGTCAACCTCATTATCTAGGTTAGTACATGGTATGTATGATATAGGAGCATTGCCTTGGTTAAGCTTACCAATGTACATAAACATATCATAAGTCGCTTGAAAACTGCTACCAACTTGTGCATTTTCTAGTGTTGAATTACCATCTTGGTCAATATAGAGTTGTTGGCTATAAATATTAGTTATTCCACCTGCAATAATTTCAGAACCATTATTGTCATTATAAAAAATACTTCTTTGTGCTCTAGTTTCATTAAAAGCTCCATTAGAGTTTTGAATAAATATTTGTTCAGGCAACAATTCATCAGCACCACCCGTGTTTAATGTAAAAACACTACCACCCTCTATCGCCCCTGTTTGAGTAATGTCTATTTGTGGTACAGGAGTTGTATTTGGAGGTGTTGCTAAAGACATACTATTTGTAATATAACCATCCTCTGTGAGGTCTCCCGTAATATTTTGCGAACCTCGCACGGCAAAGCTATTTGTTCTTACTAATACTGTGTCTCCTGAGATATTTAATTTTTTAACAAAAAGACCTACGGGGTTAGCTCCTACCTCTGTAGCTCCTGCAAAAATTCTTACTATTACAGCTCCTGTTGCAGCTCCCGTAGTGTAGTCCACTTGATACAAACCACCACCTACTTTATTAGAATCATTCTGAATTATAGTGCCGCAAGCCACAGGACTTGGGCTAAAAGATATATTTGTACGGGTTATAACATTATTTGTAACTTCAAACACCCTATCCTCTCCTTGAGAATTTTTATATTTTACATATTTAGGAATGTCAGAATTATTAATAGAGCCACTACCATCAGGACTTGAGCACACTATGTCCCATCTATTTGGAACACCGCTTTCATTTACCACTATCGATTGTGTATCTTGAGTTGCATAAGTTCCAATAGCTCCTGGCACATTATATATTAAATTAGTTAAATCGTTTTCTCCTACTGCAAAAGCAGCTATTTCAGTATCTTGTGGTTGACTGCAATAAAATGTTTGACTTTGACCATTAGGGTCAAAAGGATTTTCAAAAAGATATGAAATAGGCTCTAAAATTTCAGCACAGTTAATATTTACTTTAACACCATATGCAGCCATATCAGCATTTGTAGTAACACCATTGGTTATAGCATCACACCCTAGCATAGCTATCCTTATTCTTGCTCCAAAACTATCTCCGGTAGTGTTGGCGGGTCTAGGAACTACTGCTGTAAACCAACCTTTATATCCTCCGGGGGCAAAGCTAAATCCTGAACCGCTAACACCCGGATTGTCAAATGATGATGGAGGACCAAATTGAACCTGATTACTATTTACGGTTATGGTTTCTGTAACATTTGGAGCAAATGCACTTTGACCGCTCCCCGAATCAAATAAAAAGTTTCTGTTTTGTAAAGTAAAGGTAGTACTCGGAGCTCCCAGACCTAAAGTAAAGTTAGGACTATTATTAGGTACTTGCATAACATCGGGAGTTGTACATGGGGCTGTTCCACTTTGAAATATAACACCTCCATTAGCATTAGCACCGGGTGCTGCAGGTGAAGTTGCGGCATGACCAACAAATAAAAAGTCAGTATCATTGTCTAAGACATTCTGATTGATATTTTTTTGATAACCCCCGTCATCTCCCCCTAGTCTAGGCTCTCCTGGTGTTACAAGAAATTGTTGGTCTAAAGTTAAAGAACTACTAAAATCAAGAGTTCCTGATGCAGAAAAGTTATTAGATGAGTATTCAGCTACTCCACCAATGCTTAAACTTGTACCTGACTCTAATAGTA
>TARA_R100000353_G_scaffold113438_2_pt1 | contig 16392 bp, 14 predicted proteins | sample TARA_R100000353 | Tara Oceans TARA_R100000353 (sample SAMEA2620663) | marine metagenome | biome: marine biome (ENVO:00000447); feature: surface water layer (ENVO:00002042); material: "saline water (ENVO:00002010), including plankton (ENVO:xxxxxxxx)" | depth 5 m | reverse complement strand
AAGACCCATTACCACAATTAGAATATTCTATACATTTAAATACATTTCACATGGATGATAAAGACCCATGGAATACAATACATGAAGATGGTACAGTTACAGGAGGACCTAGAAGTGGTGCTGTACAATTATCAGTAGATGTTATGGATATTAATAATCACCCATATGCATTATTTTTAAGAGAAATGGATGATAAAACTATCATTCCTGCTATTACAAGAATATTAAAAGAACATGATGAAATGTTCAAAAAGGTTATACAAATGGCTAAAGATGCAGTAGCCGAATTAGGACTATAAAGTTAAATAGGGGTAGAAGTATGGACAATACAATGAGTAGTTGGACTAATGCGTTAAAACATGTAATCATTAAAAATGATGATTTCGTAGAAGACTACGGTTTCTTTAATGATGCTGATATTGCTAATTGGTTTAAAACATTAGAATCAACATTTGAACAAATGCTAGATAGAATAGGTGTAGATTCAAATCCTGATGATTTACAAGGTTTAGCGGATTTACTTGAAGGTGGGTATAAACCTAAAGCAAATAAAAGATTATCTTTTAATCAAAGAAAAATTAAACAATTAGGTATGGATATTGCTACATTACTTTTACAAGAATGTATGGAAAAATTTATGACAGAATATTCTAAAACTATGGAAGATGATAATGAAAGAAGTATTAGAAGAATGTTAGGTTCACAAGCATATACTGATACATTAGAAGCAGTATTTGATTTTACTGAAAGTTTATTATCTTCTATATTTGATGCTTGTTATGAAGTAGTTAGGTCAAATGCTGATAGAATGGCTATGTTAGATATTGTACCTGACGACCCATCAAGAACAATTGTTGGAATAGACCCTGATGAACCATTAAATCCTGAAATGAGAGAAGTAGTTACACAAGTTTTAGAACAAGAACTTGAAGAATCTGTACCTGAAGCAATTCAAAGAGCAACAACACAAATTACACAAAATCTTACAGGAGATAAAAAAGAAATTGGTGAAGCAGTTAAAGACTCTTTAGAAAATACAATGATTGGTTTTGAGATGGGTACAATGTTAGAAGAATTTGGTGCTTATGTTTATCAATCATTTTTCTTAAAATTGCCACTACAACAAATGGCTATGAATAGAAATGAATTAGTAGCAGACCAAAGCAAAGAAGATGATGCTAGAATAAGATTTGAGGAGATGACAGATGATGAAAGACAAAAATTTGAAGAAGAATTTAAATCTAACGACCAACATAGATATGAATACGACTGGTTTTCTATACTATCAAAAGAATCAGGAGTAGGTATGACTTCTAGTGCAGGTTTTGTACCCGCTATTCATAATTTAAAATATGGAGAAAAACCTCCTTGTGAAAGATGTAATGATAAAACAACGCCTTGTGGATGTGATGATTAATGGGAGTAATAGATGGAACAGATGTTCTTGATGTAGAACAAAGAGGAAAATGGCGAAGTGTAAAAGCAAGATATGATGCATGGAAAAAGAAATGGGAAGCAGGTACAGAATGGGGAATTGTTGGTGGTTCTCCTTTGAAGAATTTACCTGATACAGTATTAGACCAAGCATTAGAACACGGTAATGCTACTTATGCTAGAGATAGGGCTAGAACAATTGAAGGTTTAGGAGATTTAATTGAAGCAGTAAGTGAAATTATTGATGGTGATGAAATCTTAACAGAACATTATGAAGAATTAGAAGATTCTATTGAACAGATGATGAATGTATTAAAAGTTAGAAAATGGAATCCTAGAAATATTCCTTTCCATACAGTTATTTCATTTACAGAAGGTGGTGAAGGAGAAGAACCCACCATTAAAAGAGGAAAGGTATACGGTCATTATAGAACAGAAGCATATAATCAATATGTAGCATGGGCACAAGAAAACAAAGAAGGTTTTAAAGGTAAATTAGCCGATACAAAACCAAGTTGGTATAATAAAAAAATGGGTCAAGCAAAACCCCCATTATGGTTAGCAATTACAGGTGAAGAATCTGATGGTATGTTAGCAATTGCTAGAGCAGCGTTAGATGCCTGTAATAAAATTAAAATTCAAGGTCCTGTACAATTTGGTATTTTTAATAACAAAGGACCTGAAATATTAGCACAAATTCCTAGCGTTCAAGAACATGTAAGAACAGTTGTTGAAATGCCTCAAATATATCCAAGAGGTAAAAGTAGAGCACCTGTAAAAGATAGATTAAATGCTGCTTTTACTAATCATGTATTTGAAATTGCTAATGAAGAAGAAGCGAAATTATTTGGTCAATTTATTAAAGGGTGGGATACCGTACTTGGGTTAGAAAAAGTTAAGGAAGTAAAACTTAGATTCCCTAAAAATAATTTAGCGTTAAATAAATTAATTAGAATTGTTATGGGTGATGAAATGGACACATTCCAAAAGCCAGGTTCTTCTAATAATAAAGATGATGCTAATTATGCACCTGCTGGTTTAATGCTTAAATCCGTAGAAAAATTTGGTAATCAAGTTTCATCTTTAGAAGAAATGTTACAAAAGAAAACAAGATGTTTTAATCCTCAATGTCCTTTAGCAAGACAATTAGGAAATAATGATATTCCTGTAAAAATGTTAGATTCATGTAGTTTAAAATATTCAAGACAATGTGCTGCTACTAAAAGACAACCACAACAAGGAATGCGTAGGCGATAATTATGAGTTGGGAAAGCATATTAAAATTCGGACCAAGACAAGTACCTAAACAATCTTTAGGTTCTAAAAGACCTACAATAGATGTAGAAAATATTAAACCAACACCTAAAAGACCAAAACCTAAATTTGTAGTAAGTATTACTTCAAGATTTGGTGAAGGTATATTGGCTAATAAATGGGCTACATTATATTCAGATGATATTCAAAGATTTGATACAAGAGATGAGGCTAAAGAATTTCTTATACAAACTATGTATGAAAAAAGAAACCCTGACCCATGGACTGTTGAAGGAGATAATGAGAGAGGGGTATGTATTGTATATGACGGTGTATTTGAAGTATTAGGTGCACCTTCATATAAATATTATATTCACCCTGAAAATGAAGAATTACCTTCTCCTTTTCAATTTGATGCAAGAGTATCAAATACTACAAGAGAAGCAGTATTAGATAGACTACATGGTAGACCCTATGGCACTACAAAAAGAGAGGATTCAGATGACTAGAAAAGTTAGAAAGTCTTGTAAGTTTTGTCAACATCCTGATTATGAAGGATTAGAGCAAGATATATTAGCAGGTAATATTTCATGTGATGATGTAGATAAACAGAATGGTTGGTTTAGTGGAACTGCTAAAAAACATATGCAAAATCATTTAGGAGAATACCATGATAATTCTAACCCATCTTGTTCATTATGTACACATCCTAATAGAGCAGAATTAGAAGTTAGAATTACAGAAGGTGAATTAAAACCAAGTGAAGCGGCTGAATTATTAGGTTGTTCAGTAGACCAAATTCAATTACATATGACTAAACATTTGAAACCTATTGTACAACAACATGCTGCTATGGATATAGCAAGAATTGAATTAAATGAAATAGATTTATTATCAGGTAATGTAGATGTTCTACAAAATAAAGTACAAGAACTTTTAAATAATACAGAACTATCCACCAAACAGATAGACTCTCTTACTAAGTTGGCTAAGGAAATTAGAGAATCCTTAAAATACTTATTAGAGTTTAAAGGACAATTAGTGCATAAGCGTGAGGAAACAGTTATTGTCCAACAAGTAGAAATTATACAGAAGGTTTTAATAGAGAAGTACCCTGAGATATGGACAGAAATAAGAGATGATGTAGCGGAGATGTTAACATGAGTTGGAAAACAATATTAAAAATAGATATGGATGAAGCCAACAGATTAGGTCGTAAATATGCTTCTGATGATGCAGATATGCGAGAACAAATGATTTATGAGGCTGAACAAAAAACTGATAAACTCCGTGAAAGAGTAATGAGAGGTATTGATACTTTTGAAGAACAATCTTTTTCTCCAAGTGAAATATCAAGTGGGGAAGAATTAAAAGAATTAGAAAAAGAATTTGCTTTTGCTTATGTTTATGATACTATGTTTGGTAGAGTAAGTTTAACTGTAACTATGGATGGTAAATTATTAAATGGTTATTTTGATGGTAGAGAAATTGCTTCTACTGCTGATGCTACAAAACTTAATAAAGAAATGTTACAATCCCAAGAGCGAGAATATGCAGGTGAAACACAACGCTCTCAAATAGGATATGCTGAAACACCTGATGAATACTATTACAATTAAATAAAAAAGGAAGTGAATAAAATGAGAAATGGAGACAGAAGTTTTAACGACAGATTAGTATCAAGAACAGTATTGCCTGTAATTTATTTATGGATGTTGGCTAGTGGTGCAGTAGTATATACAGGTATTATGAAGCCCGATGTTGTACTAAATAATCTAGATGGTTTTATTGCTCTTATTGCTATTATTGGTGGTGTCGCAGCACCAGCGTTTAATACTTTACTAAGAACATGGGAAGCCGAACAAGCAAACGAAGTTGCAGATATGCCTGAACAATTTGCTGCAAATAGAGTTGAAGATGCAAGAGAACATGAACATCGAATGCATATTGAAAAGCAGGATAATGACCACAAGGTAGATATGCAAAGAAATCCTCCCGAACAATGTAAAGACGAATGTGTATGGGAAGTTGATGACGACTCAGGAGAGTGAATAAAATGGTAAAAGAAGAAGAACTAACAGACAAAGTAGAGAAAGTAGATGATGTTGTAGAAGACATTGTAGAAGAATTAGAAGACTTAGGTTTAATTGATGAAAAATTAGCAAATAAGATTCTTGCTAAGGTTAAACTATATAAGAAATATATTCTTATTGCTATCCCTGTTTTAGTAGCAGTAGTAGTCGCAGTACAATCACTATGAAGGTGATTTAGATTGTGGTTTTCTATTCTCAAGGCTGATGGTATCGGTAATTGGACTAATATTTATTTAGGAAAAGAACCATATCCTTCAGATGAAACTATTAATAGTTTAGATGATTCTACATCTAAACAAAAAGCAAGAGAATTAGATACCACAATTAATAGAATTGAAACTGCTTTACAAAATATACCCGAAGAAAATCCTGATTTAGAAGATAGAAATATCGCTACCATGAGGGTTTTTGGTGCAGGTAGAGAAGGTAGAAGAAGTTATGTTGAACCTTTAGGTGTTGAAGGTGCTACTGAAGAACTAGAGAAATTAAAATCTTATAGAAATAAATTTGCAGTAGAAACTACATCTCAAGCAGAAGTTAAAGAACAATTACAACCTTTAATTGATAAGGCTGAACAAAGTAAATCTTTTGAAGATATTATGGAAGTTTGGAAATATATTAATGGTATTACAGATGGAAATTGGATGAGGGCTAATCAAAGATGGATGCGTAAATTATCAGATTTAGTTGATACCACAGATGAGTTTGCTAAGGTAATTAACAATACAATAACTGACCGTAATAATTATGGTTATGTAGAACAGGTTGCTAAAATATTAGGTTGGGGATTAAAGGGAGAAAGAGAAACAATTGAAGTTAGAGGTGGTAAGTCTAGTCAAAGAATTGATACAGATGACCCACTATCTCAACCAAAACAACAAAAATATGTTTCTACTTTTACTAACAATAAAACAGGCAAACCAATTAAAATTTTACATGAAGGTAAATCTAAAAAGGCTATTGAAGAAGCCGAAAAAAGAGCCTTATTACAAGCAGGTAAAGAAAAAGATATTACATATGTAGGTACTGAAAAAGGTACTAAAACAGAAGGTGTAGAAACCAAAAAGAAAAGAAGAAGAACAAAACCTGGAACTTTACAAGCCACAAGAAGAACAGAATTATTTGTTGAAGCAGTTCCTGTTCAAAACATTGAATTAAAAATACAAAATATGAAAGAAGTATCTAAGTTCCGTAGGTTTATGGATATTTTACATACATCAGGTGCTACTAATAATACAAATATAGAACCTTTCAAAGTACAAGGTGCTGAAATACTACATGATGTTGCTATTGTTGCACAAAGAAAATTAGATATGACACTAAAACTAATTGATTTTGGTAGAAAGGGATTATCTTTTAGATATAGACAATCTTCATACAGAACAGAATTTGCTGAATTTTATTTAAAGAGTCAAATTGATAAAGCACCAGCATCAGTTGAAATTGGTCCACATACGATTGAAGTTGATTTAACAGATTTAGATGAACAAGAATTATTAGAAAATAAAAAGAATGAGGAAAAGGCTTTAGGTTGGATTAAACAACAAATTGATGATAAGAAGGGTGAAATTTTTGAACAATACAAAACCTATGTAAATCAATCTTCTAGGGCTAGAGTACAGGCTAGAAATCTATTAAGAGAATCACAAAAAACAGCACAGGGTAAAATATCCCAAGAAAAATTAGAAGAGATAAAAAGAATATACAAGGAAAATAATATTAGTATAGGACCTGGAACAGTTGAGTTTTATTTAGGTAGAGGCGATGGTTCTATAAATTATAGTGATGCTATTAGTTCCTTTGATATTGATTTATCTAAAATATTTTTAGCGAATATGTGGTCTTGGTTATTTTTACAATATAGTAATTCAGATAGTTCAGCCGAGTTTCAAGAAAAAGTAAAGGTTTTATCTACCACAACAGGATTTAAAAATTATATTCCAGCAGGAAGAACATTCCAAACATTAGGTGAAGAATCATTTGTTGATACAATGAGAGTTATTTTAACTATGATTAGAATATTCTATGATGATTCTTTCTTAGATAGTTATAATCAAGCAATTGATAAGATAAGTAAGCGTTTCTATATTAATATGGAAAAGGCTAAAGATGTTTTAGAAGAAGAAGAAGGTTTTGATGATGAAGAAGAACAGTTAGAATTAATCATTGAAGGTTTCTTAGATGATATAGACCAAACATCTTTTAAGGAAAATTTAATGGGTTGTAGAGATAGTTTAGAAACTATTATTACAGAATTAAATAAATTATTATTAAACTTAGATGATAAAGTACATACTGAATTACATGATATATGTCGTGAAATAGGTAGCGATACAGAAGGTAAATATACCACAAACAAAGTAGACTTAGACGGACAACCTGCTACTGCTAAAGAACATTTAGTTAGAATGGGTCTTTTACAAGAATTAAAAGGAGATGAAGAAGAATGACTGAACAAATATTTAACAAGGCTGGTAAAGCCCTAACTACTAGACTAAGAAGGGCTATTAATACTAAACTTAATGATAGTGAACCATCACAAAAAGTATTAGATAATATTTTACAAGGACTTCAAGAAATAGGAGAGGGATTAACTCCTGAAGAATTAGATACATTTCTAAAAGACCAAGCAGGAGTTCTTGAAGAAAGAGATGCAATATTTCATCCTGAAAATGGTATGGCTAAATATTTTGCTATTAATAATCAACCATTATCAGGTATAATTACAACAGGTAATAGAAATAAGGCTATTGATGAAACTATTGCAGCAATTCAAGCAAGAGGAGTTAGTCAATTAAATTTTACTTTAGATTTATTAGATGATAAAGAAAATGTTATTACAACATTAAAAGGTGGTTTAGATAATAGTAACTTAAAAGGTGATACTGCACCCTTTAGCGAAGAAGAACTTACATTAATCAAAGGACTATTAGATTTAATAGAAAATATTGATGAAGAAAAAGAATATGAATTAAAAGAATCTGAATTTAAACAATTAAATTTAATCGCTGATTCACTTAGTCAAGTACAAGTAATGAAGGTACAAGAAAGAGAAAAGTATTATAAATATTGGAAAGAAATATACAATGAATTTCAATCTTTACATGATTACCTTGCTATGATACAACCAGCAATTCAAAGACTAGCAAGAGAATTAGGTGGTATAACTATTACAAGAGAAGGTGGTTTTACTGATACTGAAGTAGAATTAGGACAAGCATTAGAATCTGTTGTATTACCTAATTATGTATTAAAACTTACACAAATTACAAGAAGTGATTATACAGATGAGGCTAAAAAACTTAAATTAACTTATCAATTTTTAAGGGCTATTAGAGCAGATATTCCTGAAAGTCTACAAGTATTTAGAGAAGTAGAAGAATTAGAAGGAGAAGTACAAAGTTCGGCTAGAGTAGAACCACAATTTACAGAAGATGGTAACCCTGTTCAAGGTGGAGGCGGTGCTTCAATAGATGAAAATTTACAGGCAGAATTAACCGCAAAAGAAAAAGAAGCGGCTGAATTACTAAAAAGACAAGATGTTGGTTTTGACCCTCTCTATGTAATATTAGGTATAGATAAAGAAGTATCAGATATATCACCTAATGTTGTAAATGAAGTAAAACAAGAAATTAAATCTATTATGAGAACAAATCAAGAATCTAAATATATTGCAGAATTAGAGGAATTATTAGATGAAGAAATTGATTTATTTTTAGACCAATACAAAGATGCAACAACCGCTATGGCTGATGAAAATCAATACTATTTACCAATGATGGATAATGATGAAATCATTGAAGCCTTCACTACTTTAGGAGTAGAGGTAGAAGTAGAAGCATCAGCAGAAAATTTTGATATTGTTACTAAAAGAATGCCTTATAAAAAAGCAGTAGAATATATTAATGCTGAAACAAAAGGTTTCTTTAGAGTATTAGGTAGAGTATTACAATTATCAAAAGGTACAATTCCTATTGCTAGAAGGTCAGTTACACCTAAAGGTGCATCAGGTCAAGTTAAGTATGAACAAATGTATATGCAAGGTGGAGAATCCTTAGAATTACCTATTAAGGTATCAGAAGTTGATGCTCAAAAATTACAAGAATTAGATAGTATGGTTAGATATTTGGAAGAATATTATATGGAACCGCTAGGAAGTGATTTTGTATTATTAGGTGATGTACCTGAATTCTTTACATCAGCACAGTTTAGAGATATATTTACACACTTAAAAGGTACAAGAAAACAACAAGTAAAGAGAGCATTAAGACAAGGCTATGTTCCTTTTGTAGATTCAAGAGATTATGGTAGGGTTATGGATTGGTTAGATTTATTTAAAGACCCACAATCACTTTACATTAGTGATAAATTAATTAACACATTTGAAGAGGCTTTAAGTTCTTTTGTTAAGTTTTGGGAAATTGTAAATAATGTAGCAAAGGAAACAGATGAAGCACCAACCGAAGAAATTACTAAAGAGATTAAATCGGTAATGGGTGCTATGTTATACGAAATTGCTTTTGATTCTTTAGGTGGAGATGAAAGTAAAGTTGCTCAATGGAAATGGCGTAGACAACCTCTAAGTTATTGGAAAGAGCAACAAGAAAATAATAACTATACTATTGAAAACTTATTAGTGTTATTAGAAGACCCTGATTGGAAAGTATTTATTGAAGATAATATGGCTAAAGATAAACAATTAAGAAGAAAGCATGAGGCTTTAATCAATAAATTAAAGAAACCAATTATGAAAATGACAGGTCCAATTACTCATGCTATGTTAGAAGCAACAGATATGATTAGAAAAATGGCAGGTCAAAGAATTTACAGAAGTAATTTAGATATTACCGATATTGAAGATTTATCTTTTATTATTGATATGGTAAAGAAAGAAAATAAAGTAGACATATACGGTGTAGATATTTACAATATTGTAAAATCAGATTCATCGTTTAATTCATTAGCAACTAACTACGGTATTTCACAAGAAGTAGTATACAAAATTAAAGGGATGTTTAGATAATGTTAATTTCCAATCTTAAAGTACAGATTAAAGGACCTGTTTCTGAAGCAACAGTCCTTGATAATTTAGAAAGAGATTGGGGCTACCGTAGACCAAATAGAAATACTAAATCAGCAGTTACATTTAGAGATGCTAATAATTTACAATATTTTTATCCTGTAATTGTAAGTGTAGATGTTGATGGAAAACCTAACAAAGAAATGATAGGAAAAACTATTGGATATTCAGGTTGGGGTTCTTACGAAGATTTAATTGTTGATGGTGGTAATTATGTTTTAGGGTGGGCAACACCTGAACAAGAAAAAACATTAACAGATTTGGGTATTCCTAACTTTAGAGGAAAAGGTGTAAATAGATTACAAAGAGCACCAAGAAATGAAGCAGCAAAAGCAGAAGCAATACAAAAAGATATACCTTTTAATGTAACACTAAATAATAATAATACTAGTGATTATTATGATAATCAAAGAGATTTTATTTTAAATAGTGAAATGCAACCTAAATGGGCAGTAGATAGATTAAAAGCATCGGGTAAAAGAAGATGGTATGTATATAATGAAAAAGAAGGACCGATGGAAAAAGCATGGAAACTCATAAAGGGTTGGTGATTATATTACTCTTGATTTATTATCTGAAATGGACTTGAAGATGTCCAAAGGAAATTTTAAATATTTTTTTGAAAAAGTATTAGGTTATGAATTGGCTGATTTTCATCAAGAGTGGTTAGACTTTACACAAAGTACAGATAGAACAGTTATTATTTGTAGTCGTGACCACGGAAAATCTGTTTTCTTTCATTCATGGTGTGTTTATCAATTATGTTTTCAAGAACCACCATATCAAATGTTATACATTTCATCTAACCATAAACAAACAATGGTACACATGAAAGATATAGATAGAATGTTTACTAATATACCACAGTTAAAGAAATTTAAACCTAGAGGCGGTTGGGCAGTTGGGGCTATGCGTTTAACTAACGGTAATGAAATATTAGAGCGTTCAGTTGGTTCACAGATTAGAGGATTACACCCTCAAGAAATTATTATTGACGACCCTTTGAAAGAGTTTAGTATGACAGGTATTCAAAGAGTAACAGATTGGTTTTGGGGAGATATGATTCCTACACTTCACCATACAGCAGCACTTAGAATGGTAGGTACACCATTTACATATACAGATATATTTGCACAATTAGAAGAAAATCCTGCATATGATGTTCAACGCTATCCAGCAATTAAACAAGATGGTTCAGCACTTTGGGGTAATAGATGGAACTTAGAAAAATTAGAAGAAAGAAAAATGGAAATAGGTTCTATGAAGTTTACAAGAGAATATCTTTGTATTCCGATTAGTACAAATACAATGTTATTTGACCCTAACCATATTAATGAGTGTAAAGATAGAAATGCTAGATTACATGCTTCAGCAAGAGAAGGGTATAGATATTATATTGGTTATGACCCTGCTATATCAGCAAATGGCGACTATACAGTAATGATGGTTATAGAAGTAGATGATGATATGAATAAACAAGTTGTTCATATGTTTAGAGCAAAGGGTCTAGATTTTAGAGAACATATACAACATATCATGGAGTTATGTAGAAGATATAGACCTGAAATAGTAATGATTGAAACTAATACATTTGCTAAAGCATTTGCTATGGAACTTAAAAATATTTCAGATTTCCCTGTTAGAGAATTTACTATGAGTAGAAAAAAGAAAGAAGAAATTATCCTAAATCTTCAAATGAATATTGATAACCATAAGTTAGTATTACCTATGAAAGACGAAACATCAAGAGGAGTAACACAGTTAATTGAACAAGAATTAGGTGCTTTTGGTATTAATGCTAATGGTAAAATTGAGGGTGTAGGCGCACATGATGATATAGTTATTGCATTAGCATTGGCTAACTATGCTACAAAACAATTTTCTGATACTTTTATAGATATTGATGGGAGTAGTCTTTTTAACCCCTCACCTACTCCCCAAAACATAGGAGGTGGAATTTATGGTATTAATTAAGGCTGATATTAATATTGAAGAAGTAGAAGAAAATCTTCAAGAAGTTAAAAGAATTCAAGACCAAAAGAAAGTTTTAGATGAACAAGAAAAAGTACCTAAAGAAAAACTTGCTGAACAATTCAAAAAAGAATTTAATTCATGGTTATCAAACCAATATGGAAATGAAATAGATATTTTAAAAGACATTTCTAAAAATATGAATATTAATTTAACTGAAGCAACAGATTATATTCAAACATTCCCTATTGAACCTATTATTGTAGATAAAAATATTCCTGATATTGTTAAAGAACTTAGAGATATGAGAAGAAAATTTAAGGGAGAATCTAAATTAAAGTTAACAAAAGGTATTGACCACTTAATTACAGCATATGAACACTATGTACAAAAATGTATAGATTCAGTATATTGGTTAAAACCATATCAATCCCCATTAAAATCTATGACTCTTAATGTATCTAAAATACAAAAATTACATTCAATTAAAGATGGTAAACAAAGAGAACAAATTGTAGAATTACTATGTAAGATGTGGGAAAGTGAATTAGAAAAATCAGAACTAAATTATGGTGCTGAATACACTAATCATAATAATATTATTAAAGACTGTAAAAAAGAAATAAGACAGATAATTAAAAATATTCCACACCAAGCAATTAGAAAATCTAAGAAAGAAATTATTGAATCACATGTAGTAGATATTATTTGTAAAAGTCCAGGTTTAACATCTAATGAAGTACACGCTAGATTACCTGAAGGATATAATAAAATATCTACTCCTCAATCAATTTCTAAAATGTTAAAGAAGGCTCAGGCTACTAAGATTGATAATCAATATTATCTAGTAAAAGATTTAATTAAGAAAGACCTTTATTCCTATGTTGCTGGTTTTATTGATTCTGATGGCTACATTACAATGGATTCTAATTATGCACCAAGAATAGGTATGATTGCAACAGGTAATAGAGGCAAAGCATTTTTCCAAGAACTTGAAGCAGAACTAAAATGTGGTAGATTACATTTAGACCAAAAGGTAGGAGAGAATAATAGAAGTCAACATAGACTTAATTTTTACAGTCAAGGAGATATAGGAAGTATCTTAGATAAGTGTATGCCTCACCTAAGAATGAAGAAAGCACAAGGGAAACTATTATTAGAGGCTATAAGAATCAAACAACAACACAAGAAGGCTGATTGGGCAAAACCTAGACTTCAAGAGATTTTTAAATTAATGAAATATGAAAATTGGAAAGATGCTAGAAACCCAACAGAATTTGAAAAATATGGTATTGACCCTGAAGTAGTAGTTAAATATCACGATAATTGTAAAATGACTTTGATGGATGAAATAGAAAGTGGTGTAGTATAATGGGATTAAGAGATTATTTAGGAAAATTTATTAGGAGAAAAACTCCTACACCGCATGATAAAGATATTTATAATTTAGGTATACAAGAAAAGCGTCATGCACAACATGTAATTGGACCTGTATTATACCATGTAGCCAATTCATCTACTGTTGTTAGAACTTGTATTACACAATTAAAGACTGAAATATTTAGAAGAGGATATGTTTGGGAGAAGGCTTTTGTAAAGAAGTGTAATAATTGTGGTACTGAATATGATAAAGAAGTAGAGAAGTGTGCTAACTGTGGTAGTGTAAGTTTTAGAAAACCATCTATGCAACAAAAACATTATGCTGATAATTTCTTTGATGGGTATGTAAATGAATCAGAACAAAGATTTATTGATGTACTAAAAGAATTAGAAACTGATTTAAATATCGCTGATGATGCTTATTTAATTTTAGTTAAAGAATATTACTTAGATGAAGAAGGTAATATGGCTATGCATAGAATTAAAGAGATTTATAGAGGCGACCCATTAACTATGTATATTGATGTAGACCAAGAAGGAGATAAAGGGTGTGCACATTATACTTGTTTAACTCATAGAGAAGTATATAGTGATACACCAGGAAATTGTCCTGAATGTAATTCTAAATTACACCCTGTTCATTATATTAATAGAGTGCATGGAGAGGACCAATATTTCATTAAAGGAGAAGTTATTCATATTAGTAAATACAATCCAAGTAGATTATATGGCTTCCCTCCTATCTTAACATTATGGAGTCATATTACTACTTTAACTGCTATGGAAACATACATTAATACATCTTATACAAAGGCTAGAACACCAAGAGGTATTCTTGCAGTACAAACAAATAACATGGAATCACTTGTTAAGTATTGGAAAGGTGTAAAAGAGAAGTTAGAAAAAGACCCACATTATATTCCTATTATGGGTATTGAAACTGAAGGAGGACAGAAAGGTTCTGTTGAGTGGATTCAGTTTATGAATACATTAAAGGAAATGGATTATATCAATGTTAAAGAAGATTTGAGAACTAGAATTTCAGCATTCTATGGAGTAAGTAATATCTTTATGGCGGATTCATCAACAAGTGGTGGATTGAATAACGAAGGTATGCAGATTCTTGTAACTAATAGAAGTGTAGAGATGGCTCAAAATGTATATAATCTATACCTATTCCCATATTTAGTAGGAGAATTTGGTATTACAGATTGGAAACTTACATTACTCCGTTCCGAAGAAGAAGATAATGTGGCTGAATTAAGAAAGAGAGAAATTGAAATTAATATGGCTACACAAATTAAGAACTTAGGATTTGAAGTAGATATGGATGAAGATGGAAACTTTATATTCTCTAAACCACCACCTGAACCTAAAGAACAACCAAAAGGTAAAGGCGGTAGTGATGAACCATTAAAAACTGACCCATATGCAGGAACAGATATTGATGCAAGTCAATTAGGACAAATGCAAGAAGAAGCATTTGCAAGTAGAAATAAACCATCAATGAGTGTTGGACCTCCTAAAAGAAATACAGGTCTACCTCAAGAAGCAGCAAATAATAATGTTGATAGAAGAACAGAAAGGAGAGTTGGTTAAAATGAATAAAGATATAATTAACAGAAGACTACAAGCAGCAAAGAAAGAAATAGAAAGTATGCAAAAGAAAGTGAACACACCCGAACCTGTGCAAAAGCAAACAGTAAATACTGTTCCTGCTGGTGTACCTGAAACCCCACCTGAAGCAAAAGATATTAATGCACAATCAGTTCCAGGGGTTATTGTAGGTGGACCGAGAGTAAGTAAAAAGATGAAGGAAGTTTGAACATGATTACATCAACGGCTTTAATTGAGGATTATTTAGATGAACTCTTAGCGAAAGCCGTGAGTTCTAATTATGAAGATATACTAAAAGCAATTAATTTTACTGCTAAGGATTGGAGAAGGATTGATAAAAAAGCCAAGAAAATTTGGAATGAAGGTGGTAGAGAAAAACTATTATCTACTATTATTATGGATATTCTTGCAGAAGAATACCCTGATGAAAAAATGGAAAATATCATATTTCCCGATACAGGTAGAACATCAGAACAAAGAGAAGCGGCTGGTAGAGAATATCAAAATCCTAATGAACCTGAAGATAGAGAAAAAGATAGAAGAAAAAGATTTGATTTAGGACAACCTGAACCAGCAGAACCTTTTCAAGATAAACCTTTTGATATTAGCCCCGATACTTTTTCAGGAACTTCAGATGCAGTAAGACTAGAACAATTTTATGCATTTGGTGATAAACTAATTAGAGATGAACAACAGCGTAAAATTAAAAGAAGGGGTAAAGAAAGACAGGCTGAAATTGCTGAAGGTAAAGAAAGAGCAGAAAAAAGAAAGAAAAAAGAAGAGGCTGAAAGAAAACTTAGAGAAGCACTAAGAAGAGAAATTAAGCCTTCTGAAGCAGATGCTTTATGGAGTGATTATTTACAATCAGGTCCTGCTCAAATTACATATGATTTAGTACAGTTAATTGGTTCTTCAACAACAGGTAAAGATTTAATGTCTAAAAGAATTACTAAATTTATTGAAGAAAAATTACCTACTTATAAAGATGTAAATGTAGAAGAAGTAACAAAAAAATTAACTGCTATTAAAAACGCATTAGATTCTGAAGAGGCTGAAGCAGCAAAGAAAAGAACAGAAGCAGTAGCAGGTAGAACCAAAACTTCTCTATTAGCAAAATCAGAAGGTAATAAAATAGGTCAAATGTCTAATGTTACAAGAACACTAAGAATTACTCCTATATGGGGTAAGAACGATAGATTAAGTCCTGCATTAACTAAAAAACAAAGTTCTGAATTTTTACAACCTAGATTTGTTAAAGTAGATTTACAAGATAACTCATGGTTTTCAGCAGGTGCAGGAACATTAAAACCTATTGTTAATGAAATACTAAAATTAGTAGGTTCTTCTTTACAAGAATATGAAAAGGCTAATGAAGAAAAGAAAACTGAATTAGAAATTAAAGTAAATAGAATGGGTAATCCACCTATGTTTTTACCACCTACAAATACATTATCAATTATTTATGAAAAAGTTTGGGAGGAACATGCTAAAACACAACAATATGACAATCCTCCTATTGACTTTGCTTATTGGCTTCAAGGATTTACTGATGGTTTAGCAGGT
>TARA_R100000353_G_scaffold6021_3_pt1 | contig 17164 bp, 25 predicted proteins | sample TARA_R100000353 | Tara Oceans TARA_R100000353 (sample SAMEA2620663) | marine metagenome | biome: marine biome (ENVO:00000447); feature: surface water layer (ENVO:00002042); material: "saline water (ENVO:00002010), including plankton (ENVO:xxxxxxxx)" | depth 5 m | reverse complement strand
TTAAGCTATTATATAGATGATCAAAACTTTCAAAATGTTATAATGAATATGTTTGATACTATGGATGATGGTGCCCATAGTCCTAAAAATATTGGTAATAGAATATTAGAACTAGCACAAAGTGGCAAGAAAATAAATCAAATTATTCAAGAAGCAGCAATAAGATTTTATGATGTTGTACCTCAAAACGTAGAAGAGCTTGGCAGTCTTGGCGTTGGTAGACATCCTAGTATTTTAAATTATGTAAAAGAAATACTTAAAAATAAAATGTTAAAACCTTTAGCTGATTTTAAGATGAAAGGTACTCATATAGATTTTAGAGCAGATTATACTGGAACTGTAAAAAGAGATGAGATGGTAATAGGTGCTAATAATGGTCTTATTAATCAAATATTAGATAAAGCTGGTAGACCCAAAGGTTTAAATACTGCACAAAAAAGAATACAATTTGCAAATGAATGGTTAAAGTCTAATGATTTTTGGTCAATGGCTGTAAGGCATCCTGTTGCATCAAGCAAAGGTTTTGGTTTGTATAAAATAAAAAATATAGACCCTCAGTTAGGTGATTCTTTTAAAATACATCCAAGAGAAGTTAAAGAAAGATTTGAGGGAGACCACGACCATGATACTGCTCATATACTTTGGTTAGATGACAAGTTATATAATGCTTTGAAAAAAGTGTACAAACCTACTAAAGGATTAGGTCTTAATAAATTTGATAAAGATGATTCTAATAATTCAATATTAAATTTTACTGGAACATTAGACATGATTAGGAACATGACTTTTGGAGAAACAGCAATAAGTGAAGTTGTAAATACAACAAGATATTCTGGTGCTTTAAATAATATGTTTGGCAAAGATGGATTTATGATGTTTGAGCATGCTGGTAAAGTCATGAAAGTCAAACCAAGACCTTTAACAATGAAAGTAAGAGATGCTGAAATAAGTGTTAATGGTAAAAAAGGATATGAAGGAACTGTAGAAGAATTATTAAGTCTGTATTTACAAGCTTCTGTTGACCACCCTAAAGTGTTGTTGTTAAGAAAATGGAAGTATAGTATGTCAAAGATTAGAGACTTATTATTTTATGACCCAGCTAATCCTAACAAGCCTTTACCTCAAGAAGTAAGTAGATATTTATCTCAACATTTTATTAAAAAGATATTAAGTATAAATAGTATTATAGATAATCAAGTTCACAATAATAATCAAAGTGCAAAATTTGATATATTAGTTGACAAATCTATTGAATATAATAATTTTGTTGAAGATAGGATTGGTTATCTTGATGCTCATTTTAGTCAAGTAGATGCAGAAATAGAAGCTATGATACAAAAAGGATTAATGAAGCGTGATGCAAAACTTGATGTTTTATATATTACTTCAAGGTTTGCTAAAGGAAGTGATAAACCAACTAGTTTACAAGAAAAAATATCTGTATCTATTGCAGAAGTAGTAAATAGAATGCCAGGACATATACAAAGATTCTTTAATATTGATCCCGATTTAAGCAAAGTAGTGCATACAAATGCTGTAAGAAACTTATTTAATAAGGGTACTATATTAGATTTACTAGAACAATTTGGTGAACCTAAATACAATAAGGCTAAAATATATGCAAATCAATTAGGTAGAAACCTAGAAGCTTTGTTTGAAAAAAGGAGAATAACAGGAGAAAAGGGAGAGTCTTTATCTTTCCTTAATAAAATGACTGCTAAATCTTGGGATTACTCTGAAGACTTTATTAAGTTTTATAATGAAGAGTCTAAAAAGTTTGCACAACTTGATGAAGCAACTCAAATCTTAGCAACTGTGGAATTTTTAAGAGGAACTATTCAAGGTGACAGAGTAGCTATAAGGCAAGATTTAAGAACATTGCCCCCTGTTAAAACAAGAGAAGCAGATGGAAGTTTTAAATCAACTTTACATCCTGATATTATTGAAGCTTATTTTGGAGAGTATAATTCTATATTAGACAATACATATAACGATGTTTCATTTTTAAACTCAATTAGAAGTAGTAAGATGGTAACATCAGCACAAATGAAAAAGGAGTTAGGTTGTGGCTAGTTCAAAATGTAATGTAGTAGAAGGCGTTGAAACTCAAGAAGACGACTTGACAAAAGCAACAGATTTACATGACCAAGAAGTAGATGCTGTATTTGGAATAGCTCCAGATGGAGATAATTGGTGGTTAAGATTTAATCAAGCATTAAACGATAAAGCAGAAAGAATGTTTGATGGACTTATGAACATGGGTAATCTTGGTTCAAACGGAACTATAAATGAAAAAATAGTACAAAAAATATTAGACAAACAATTTAAGCTTAACGATAAAGACAATGCAATGAGAGCAAAGTTAATATCTCAAATACAAGCTGTTATTAGAAATGACGAAGATTTATTATCTGTTTATAAAGAAAAAGTATTTGAATTAACAAGAGGTCTTAATTATCAAGAGTTAAGAAATAAAGGGATTAATATAAGCATTGACCCCCTAACTGGCTTACCTAGATTATATCAATTGCCATTAGAAATGGTAAATCAAGTATATGGAGAAATGTCTCCGTATATGGAAAAAGATGAAAACGGAAATGCTAGAGGATTATATAAAGGTAATATCGCATATGAGTTTATGTTACCTAAAAATGTTCTTGTAAGTTTTGCTAAAAAGAAAGTAACTGCTTTTAAAGATGTTCTTTATAAGTATCATATGAACTTAAATAGAATGATTAGTTCGTATAATAATCCTATTAATATATCAGTAGACCAAGAAAAAATATTAGTACACCCTGGTACTGACATACCTATTATTCATTCTATGAGAAGAAATAAATCTGGGTTAAAAGATGTATATGACAATACTATTACTAGTTTTACATCTATGTTATTAGCTGATGGAAGTATTACAAAACCTGACCATGTACATCAATTAATAACAGACCTTATGACTGGTAAAGCTTTTATAAGAAAAGATAAAGAAGGATTTGGTAAAGTATATATGTTTCAAAGTGAAGCACCTGTAGGAGAATATGAATCTTCAGGAGATACTATATTTAAATGGAAAGGTAAAAACTTTACTCAAGCAGAATTAGTTAGACTTCGTGAAAAAAGTTCAGACTTTACAGCTACTGAATATGTTGTTCCTTATCAAATAGTTGATCAAGATAAGTATTTTGGAAGAGAAACTATGGAAACAATACTTCCTCCTATAGATTTAGGAAACAGGGTAATGGAGACAAGCAATGGACCACTTCCTGCTGCAACTATATTAGATAGTGCATTACAACATATTGATACAATTTTATTAGAAGTTGGTATGGATATGCAAGAAGGATTTGTAAAAGCACAAAAAAGATTTAATGAAATAACAAAAGACTTTAAAAAGAAAGGCATTGACTTACCTACTTCAATATTTGGAGAACTTAGTACAGAGCTTGATGCTCTTGAAGATTATAATAATGAGTTTAATAGTCAGAAAGATAATATTAATAATTGGGAATTTGTTAATAACAAAGGTCAAACAATAAGACTAAAAGATAGAAAACAATATGATGATAGATTTGCATTAGAAGATGGTACAATGATAGTAGGTCAAGTTTATAAAAGATATTTTCCTAGAATGTATTATCCTCATAGATTAGGAGAAGCTATTGCTAGTGGACTTCAAAACATTAATGAACAAATAGAAGCATTAAAAGTTGATATTGCACCAGACCAAAGTGGTATGACAGAAACACAATCTGCAAAAAGAAATCAATCATTTAAAAGATTAGGAAGATTATTAAAAGCAAGAGGTCACTTAGAACAAGCTTTATCTAAGTTTGACGAGAGTGAAGGAAGTCAATTTAAAGAAGAAGAAACACCTGATGTATTAAGACCATTTGAAAAACATTTTAAATCTTTAAGTGGTTTTATACGATACGAAAATGTTAGAAAAGATAGTAGTGTAGTATTCGATTATATACAAAGAGTAAATAGAAACTTAATACGTTCTAACACAATGCTTTCTATGTTAGAAGCGTATGGAGAAGTAGAAACAGAAGGTCAAAGAAATTATATTGTAAATCAATACAGAAAAGCATTTGGAAGTATTAATGCTGAAGGAAGTATAGCTGGTATTAGATTCACAATGAAAGATTTTTCTAAGTTATTTCCTGGATATAGTCCAAGACAAATAAGAAAATTTGTAAACGCAATGCGTAGCTTACAAACTTTTAACTCTCTTGGTGGTTGGACAACTGGACCTGCTAACATGGCAGCAATGGTAAATAAGTTTATGGAAGTAGGTTATGATAAAGCTTTAAAAGGATATTATGACCAGTTCTTAGAAGAAAATAAAGAATTAATTATATCTAGTGGTATTCTATCATTTCAGGATATAGTAGAAACTCACGTACTTCAGTCTGATAATCCTCAACAAATAAAAGATTATAAAATTTTAAAAGCTAAATATAAAAGAGATATTAAAAATGCTAGTACTAATGCAGAGGCAGATTTAGCTAGGGGTTTATTAAAGATGATTAAAAAAGATTCATCTCAATGGGCAAGTATTACAAGAAATTTAGCCAACTATGCAATAACAGGACAATTTAATCATATACCAGGAGAATCTGCTAGTAGGTCTATTGTTAAAAGTGTATTAGGATTAAGAAGGTTTGTAAGTATGAGTCTTACAGAAAAAATTGTAAGAAGTACATCATTTATGATAGGAGTAAATCAAGCTATTGAGTCAGGTGCTGCTTCAAGTAAGTTTGATCCAGTAGCTACAAAATGGGGTCAAGAGTTTGTAAATCAATTAGATTTTACTTTAGGCAATGAAGGTGTTGGAGATATGCTTGGGAATGACATTATGAATTGGTTTCATCAAATAAGGGTGTGGTCAACTCAAAGAAGTTCTTATGGTTTTCATGCATATAAAAGAATGTGGATGTCTAAGTACAATTATGCAAGTGAAGATTTAGAAGCAATAAAACAAGGTAAAGCTGGGTTTGACTTTGTAAAAGCATTATTAACTACTATAATGGGTCCTTTCTTAAAGCCTATTAGTACTGTTGGAGGTGGATTAGCTTTGGCAGGTGCTGTTGGTGGGACTGCACCAGTATTAGCTGTAGCTGGTATTACTGGTGGTGCATTAGGTTATTTAGGTGCAAAAGGTGTGCATCAAATGACAAACATTCAAGAACGTAATAAAGCAATGAGATTATTAAATCCTAATAAAGCTAAAGGGGCTCAGATGTTAATATTTCATGGTGCCTTTTCAGCATTATATGACTTTGTTTTATTTAATAGTAGCTTTGGTGTATTACAAGCTGGTGGAATTGCAAGTATGGTTAATACTATGAGGAAGGCAGCTTTTGGAAGTGGTGTTAATAAGGTGGGACCTGCATTTACTAGTCCTTTATTAAGAGCTAGTTTTGCAAGTATGCATTTATTATATAAAGCATTATCAGATGAAGAAGAAATAGAAAAACATGACATGTTAAAGTTGTTTGGTAGTTATGCTGGGTTAGGAGCAATGCAAATAATGTATGCATTACTAAGTGCATTTGATGAAGAGCATGGTTATCATGAAGGTAGGTATCAACAACAAAGAGATTATAAAAGACAATTAGTAAATTTTTATTTTACTAGAAGTGTTCCTTACTTTGATGCTTATGAATTAGGTGAAGGTGTTAAAGGTATGGCTGAATACACAGGGGAATTATTTGAGAGAGGAATACTATTAGGAGATATAGAAAGAGCTAAATTTCCTACAGAATAAGTCTTGCTATTGTAAACAAAAGTTATTTAATATACTTATGAGAGCGTTAGGGCGTTTTCGTGGGGTTTAGTGGGTTGGCTTAGTTGCTGACCCACTTTTTTTTTACTGTTCTTCCTCAGTAAGACTTACATTTTTATTGACTGCATCAACAACATGAGCGGGTAATACTTCCTGAATTTGATTAACTAAATCATCTTTTTCAGTAATACTCATAGGTTTTAAATGACCTAGTTGTTTAAGCCAATGCAAACAAACAGCTAATATTTCTTCATACTGTCCGTTTTTTTGTAACTCTTTTGCGACTTGATCCATTGACATTGCCATTAGTTTTCTCCTTTTGTTTTAATTTTATTACTCTTTCTAACCATTTATCATAGGGTTCTACAACATAAGGTATTCCCCTATCTTCTTTAATAACTTGTATATCTACTTCTTCAGATGGCATCATCCATTGTGCTATTTTCTTACGACATTTAGCTTGTACTTTAATAACTCCGTCAATTAATAAATCAACTTCTTCATGCCAACCAAGTGACTGACCATTACTACCCCAAGCTCTTACGCAATCAAGACCCATGTCTTTTGTCATGTCTCTTAATAGATACTCAAATCTATTGCCTTTAGCTTTACTTTTGTTTGCCATTTTCTTTCCAATCTGAATATACATTTATAGATATAACAAACATAACACTACCTACTCCTATACAAAGTACAGAAAAAGATACTATTAAAAAATGTGCTACTATTTCTGCTATTATCATATTACCTCCTGAGCGAGAGGGAAGCCATAAAATCGGACTCACTACATCCGACCCAAGAAGGAGAAGGTCTGACTTCCCTCTGTTATTATTTACATTTAGGACATGTTTCCTTCTTTTTGCCATAAGTAGGAAAGTCTACTAGATAAATTATCTTATGAGTTCCTCTAAGATATTCTTTTGTTTCTATACTTTCCCAGCATTGATTACAAGACTTGCAGTAGTTTATATTTCTATCTGCTCTTCTTGCATCTGCTTTCCAGCCATGTCTTTTTAGTGCTAAGTTTTGTTTATATTTAATCATCGTTTAATACTTCAAGTATTCCTTGTGCTGATTTCTCTATTGGAAATGCTTCAGGAACTACTATCTGTTGTTTATCATGTCTAACTATTATGTTTTCATGAAATAAACATTTATTACCATCAAATCCCATCGTTATCATTCCACCTGTACCATAACGAACTTTCGCTGCAACAATTTGATTTTGGTCAGGACCAAGTTCTGATTCTCTGTACTTATCCTTGTATTCATAATACACAAATAAAATGTTTTCTGCAACCTGTTCTATACTACCACCTTCTGATAAGTCCGACATCTTAGGTACTTTATCAATACGAGCTTCTATGTTACGATTTAGCTGACTTACAAGTATAGGTATACAATTGTATCGTTTAGCAGTTTCTTTGTAACTACGCATGATTTCTTCTATCTCGAAACGTCTACCATCATTTTTACTTTTCACTCTAATAAGCTGTATGTAGTCGTCAATAACAATATCTGGTTTATACTTATTAATAACTGCATTACTATCTTGTAGTGTAAACAATGTATCAAACATAAACAATTTATCTTTGTATTGTTTGATATTATTCATTGATTCTGATAGATTTTCAATAGTTTTTTCATCCATATTTTTGCCACCACCACGAATCTTACTATAGTATAGTTCTTTATGAGATAGCACAAGTAACTTTTTCATCATTTCTTTGTTACTCATCTCTCTATTAATCATCATTACTTTTAGACCTTGTTTAAGAAGATTGTAACACAAGTTTACAACGAGAGTTGTTTTGCCATGTCCAGGTCTACCACCTATAACTGTCACTTCTCCACGAGTCATGCCACCTGCAAGTTTGTTAAGACTATTATAACCATACTTAATTAGATTTACAGATTCATATATACTTGTTTCTGTATCTGCAACTAATTCCTCAAGATCAAAATCTCTTCCTGTAGTAATAGATTGAAAGTTGCTACTTATTTTATGTATATCATCAACAAGTTCATTGAACTCTTTATTGTCACTAAATGCACCTTTTTGTATCTTTTCTGTTTGTCTAATAAGTTTACGTTTGTAATACTTTTCTGCAACTATTTTAGCATAGTCTTTCATTTGATGAGCCATGCCTAGTTCCATAAGACCAGTTAGAAAGTATGCATTTATATTAGGATATTTCTTTTTGTCTTGTTCTGTTAGTGATGCTAGTATTGTGATTGGATTGATGTCGCTTTCTTTTCTATAAAGCTCCATGCATTTGTGATATAACCTTTTGTTTGACTCGTTGTAAAACATATCAAAGGTTGTGATATATTTTTTTGCTTCTTCTATTGTTTCTTTGTCGTTGAATATAATTCCTATTACTGCCTCTTCTGCTTCTAGTGATTGGGGCATTAGTTTTAATTCACTCATTTAATCTCCTTACTTTTGTTTCTGCTGCTATGACAGTACGCTCTTTTTTTACTGTCGGATTGCCTTCTTTGTCGTAGCCTTTTGCATTTTCTAGCATGACTAGACAACCGAAATCGCTTGTGTTTAATACCTTACCAATTGTATCTAAACCAACGACTTCAAATTTATCGTTAATATTTAAATTAACTAACGACTGTATTTTCTTTTTCAATTAATGCATCCTTTATCTTGACCAAATCTACACGCAATTTTTGAAATGCGTTAGACATATCTGTCTGACTACATAATTCAGAACATTTTTCTGCGAATTGTAGGGCAAGTATTAACCATTGTATTTCACTACGATTAAAACGGATGTTTGCATTTGATTCTTTGTTACTCATATCATTTCCCTTTATAGGCAATCTCCTACAAAATGACGCCAACCATTCATTAACATAATAGGAGTCCTGTATACCACATACTTAAGGACACATTTATCAGCCTCTCATGACTTTTCTAAAAAAACTTTGTCAATCAAGACATTAATGATGTAAAAGATTGCCTATTTCTTTTAAAAAGGGTTACAACTTAATTAAATAATAGATTAAATGCACGAAGTTTCAAAGTGTTGCCACTACCAAACATTGTATATCCATTATTTTTTCTAACTTCTGAACTGCCATGGTCAACTAAATCTGTTACAGCATTGAACATACGCCAATTACCATGTTCGATTTCGTTGTATTTTTCATAGCAATCACCAAGCTTATCTAATAAGTTAATACCTCTTGTACTATGTTGAGGTTCTGTCCATCTTTTTACCTTTGTACCATCATCCATAACATACATAAAAGGTCTTGGCTTTTCTTCTAGTCTCCATAAGTCAATACCAAACTCAACATGATTATTGTATGTTTGTACAAGAGCTTTTGTTTTAATAGCATAAGTACTAGCTTCTTGTATTCTAGCTATTTCAGCAATGTTATCAGCAAACTGCCTTACTCTTTCTGTACCTGTTGCAGTATGTTTTACAGATAACATAGGTCTCATGTTGTCGTTTTTAATAGCAGCAGTCCATGTATTAGAACACCATATGCGAATCATACCAGCAAAGAACTTAAATGCAAGTCCTCCGTTGTGGCTGTTTGCAAGTGTAACATAACCTTTAACTTCGCCATTTTTATCACCAGGAATTATATCATTAACGAAGTCATTGTTTTCCATTTGTACATATACTTCTGCACCATTCTTAAATGAACCAGCACCTGTTACTTTACAACCATATTCTTGTTCAAGTACATCAACTGTATTCATAAAGTCTCTGTTAGATATTGGATAATATCTTTCAGATGCTACATGAAGAGTTTCTTTTGTATCGTCTCTATATATTTCATGGAAACCTTTTATTAGTTCGTTTCCAGCATCATATATTGGACCTGTTTTTACATCCCACTCAAATGGATAGTCTTGTTTTGGTTTGATCATTGTTCTCCTCCTTATTGTTTATTTTGTTTTTGATAATAATTTACTAATTCAATAGCATTTTCTAATCCAGGTATTAAATCAGCAGTATTAGATGATACATTATCTAAACTATATTGTAATGCATATTTAATCTGTTCATATACTGAATCTTTTAAATCATTAAATTTATCGTCAAGATTATTTATTGTTTTTTTTACAATTTCACTTGTATGATTACTGTAATAATTTGTCATTATTTACCTCCTTCTTTTTCTTTTTTAATTGCTTCTTCTTCAAGATGCTTTTGTATCTTTTGTTCTTTAATGTCTAGGTCTAGCCACGGATTATTCATAGCGTGTTCAAAGTAATCAGCTTCTGCATCGTTACTTTGTTCTTCTAGTTCTAGTGCATATTCTTTCATTTTTCCCATTATTCTTCTCCTTCTTTTTTTATTACGGGTATATTAGCTTCTGTTGCACACCATGCACACACATGAAGCAATTTTCTATCTTCTTGGTCAATACGGAACATACCGCATTTACACCTAAGTTTAATTAATTTCATTCCTCCTCCTCGTTTGTTATTAGTGGTGGGTTTGCACCATGTTTAGCAAGTTCATATGCTTTATGTTTTTCGTGATTCTTAACATTAAGATGAACCATTGCTTTGAGGTAAGCAAAACCTTTTCCTTCTTTGTGATATTCTGATAGCAAATACTGATTAACAGTTCTATCAACAATACTGTAGTCTACTATATCAATAGCATACATAAATTGATTCCATTGTCTTGACATTGTTTGCTTATCAATAAAAGGTTTTAGTTTTTTACCAATCATTATAAGTTTTTCTTTCAAAGACTCAGGCATATCTTTAAATATGATTTTAACTTCTACAGCAGCTTGTTGTTTTTGATTTGTATAACCACACGCAGGACATCTCATTCTCCTAATAACCCTCTGTTTTTAGACCATTTATTAAAATCGCTAATAAAAACATCATGGTCGTACTTAGAAGGAAATTGTTCAGAACAATCTTTACTATGAATCCAAGTAATAAAATCGTCATAATCTCCACCATGTTCTTTTGAAAACATTTCATCAAACATTTCGTATTGTATATTTAATCTAGCACCTTCCATTATTCTGTAATATTTACTTTTTATTTTCATATATTTTCCTTTCTTTTATTGATAGGGGGATACGAGTAAACCACTCGCCTTATCCCCCCATCAGTAGCTAACTACTTATTTTTAGAATGGCAAATCGTCATCATCATCTTTAGATGATAATTCTACTTTACTAGCACCTTCTAATTCAAACAAGCCTCTTTCTTTAGCAGTTGTCATTTCTTCACCTTCTTTATTTGTCCACTTCTCATGCACAACGCTAATTACACATTGTGTACCAGAAGCTTGGTCAAGGTCAAGTTCGACAGGTAATGTATAAGCTTTACGCTTTACTGTTTTACCATTACTATCTTCAACTTCAACTACTTTTTCTTCTATATCATATCCAGCAACTTCAAGAAACTTATGATATCTAAAGTTGTTATTTGTGTTTGGTACATGTAGAAGGGTGTCTAAGCCAAGAGCTTTAATATGTGGTGTGTCTTTCCATATCCATATAGGACTAGACCATATATGTCTACCAGCATGATTAGCATTTTCATCACTAATTTTATACTCGACTTGTAGCATATCAGCAACATGATTAACACCATCTTCTGTACGACTTGGTATTACTTTATCTTGTTGCTTCCTTTCTACAGCCACAATAATTGCCTTGTACTTACCTTCTGCAACTATTTCTCTTGATTGTTGTGGTCTATCTGAAGGTACAAACGTAGTTGTTTCCATGTCTAATAAAGCCATTATTTACTCTCCTTTTCATATCGGTTTTTTATTTCGTTAAATGCTAGTTCGTAATTAGTTATATTAATACTACCAGCTTTTATCTTTGTGTTAAGATTGTTTTGCAATTTATTTAGCTCATCAATCTTATCTTTGTTGCTATCTCTTAGGTCATCGAACAACTCTCTAAATAAAGCATGTTCTTCATCACCAAGATCAAGTATTTGTTTGCGATAAACATCATCTGCAATATGGCACAATCTGTTTATTGCACGTTTCAATGCGTTTGAGTTAGCACTTGCAACATTATAATCAATGTTTACAACATTCTCAGGTGTATGTGGTTGTCCTTTTTTAAACTGCACTCTTGCAGAACCTGGACTAAAGAAATATCTTTGTACACCATTGTCATTAATTGTTAATGTGCCAGATACTGTTACCCATTCACCACCTAAAAACTGAACAGGGTTGTCACCTGCATGCACCCACGACCAATTAGGAAAATGTTTATCAAGCATATGTCTCATCCATGCTTCTTCAACATAATCTGTGCCATCACCTTTCTTTTTAACTTGTGTTTTAGGTGTAGGTATTTCTGACCTAGCAGTTGCAAGACTACGCATTATGTTTTCACGACTTTGCATTTCAGCTATATCAGTTGGTATTTGAGGTGCAACATCTTGTACTGCTGTTGCTTTTCGGTTTGGGTTTTTACGTTTCATTAACTCGCTCCTTCGTAGTTAGGGTTAGCTGGGTTGTTACATATCTTGCTATAGCTACAATAACTTTTACATTCCCAAGACATAAAAGGTACAGTCTTAGATTGTTGTGGTTCTTGTGTGCTATCAACAATTATTTTTGCTTCTTCCCAGTATCTTTCAGCAAATTCAACAAAGTTCATTGGTACTTCTACTTCGTTAATTTTGCTATCGTTTTTGTTGTATCCAATTAAAGCCATATATACTATCTCTTCGTATTCATATTTTTCTTTGTATTTATCTTGAGATAATAACCATGCATATGTGCCTAATTGAAATCTGTATTGGTCGCCACTTGTAGAATCAATGGCTCTTTTCTTACCAAATTGTTTTGTCCATGCCCATGTATTAGCAGTTTTGTAATCATACAAATAACCTTTGTTATCTTTTACAATTAATAAATCAAAACTACCACCTAGATTGTAATCATCATTCGTAATGTATTCTTCTGCATATTTATTTGGAAAATCTAAAAGATTCATGTTCATTGCAGCATCAAGGTCTTGACCTATAAGATTACCTACTTGAAATATTCTTAATGTTTCTGTTTTAAATGGCTCTCTAAGATTAGGATGGTTTTTATCGTACCATTGTTTTTTAGCACATGAACCAGCACTAGATGCTGACATTCTATTGCCACTTTGAGATGCTCTTGTCATCTGTTTTGTAACATCATTTGATTTTAGATATAGATCATATGCTTTTATTATATCTGGTTTATTTAAGTTTATCATTGTAGGTCTCCTCTTGTATGCGGTTTCTCGTTTGTACTTCGTATAACTTTACACTTTCTACTACGTTTTTTTGATTAGCTTGTCTTTTATCATATGCTTTTCCACGCAGTTCAGGAAATGTTTCTTGTACTTTACGTCTTGCTCTGCCAATACTTGACATAGAAGATATTTGTTTGTTAGATAATAATCTAAAGAATTTAACGACATCCATTGCTTCGTAGTTTTTACCATTGTCAAGTGGCAAATAAAACATTGGCACATACTTTGTGTAGTACATGAACGTTAGTCTACTGTCGTTATCTCTAGTTGTTGGATGTTTTCGTAGAATCATTTCTACTCTATTTATTATATCGTTGCTCATTGCGTTTTCTCCTCCGTTAAAATATACTATAAAATAGCTTTAAATCCTAATATTATTGTAGATAGGGGAAAGGGGAATGCCGAAAGGAATAGACACTCCCCTCTCATGTGGGGTCAGTTAAAGATATGCTTTAAGTGAGTTTGAACCACTACCCTTATTTGTGCCTACCAAATCTATGAACGGAACATCTGACCAATCCATAGCAGTAGCGTTTTCTACTAATGTATCTTTAGATGTTTTACTGTCCAAACCTGTTAGTTCTACTAGGTCTGATTTTGATAGGACTTTAAAGTATTCATCTCTAGCTGTTGCATCATTGAAAAATACTTCTTTTGCTACATCAATGCAAGATTGAATGCCTAGTTTGTCAAACAATACATCAAGAGTTGCAAAGTCAGCATTATCTACTTTTTGTTCAAACCATAGTGTAGTCATATGTTCAAGCATTTGCTCATCATTATCTATCTTTTCATCATGCAAAGGATGATAAGTTGGAGCTTGGTCATGCTCATAACGATATGGCAAATCAAGAATCATAGTAGCTTCTAGTTCATATATCAACCATGACAACACAATTAGATTACCATCTGCATCTTTCTGTTTTGTAAAGACTTTTCTATCAATATAGTCAACAATAAATCCAGCAAGCCATTTGTTAAACTTATTGTAATATAATTGATAAGGGTCTTTTGTGTCTGTTGCAGCGACTTCAACATTGGTGTCATTCACAGTTGGTGAATCTTCTACTGCTGTTTTTGGTACAGATACAAAGAACTGAGGATGCCAAGAATTACCATTCCAACCTTCTATTGTTACTTTTGAAATTGGAAAATCAGTATCTTTCTTAACTCTGGCTTTTATCTTTGACAATTTGTCATTCCAATCAAAATGAAATGTATAATCAGAGCGGTCATCGTGTTTAATCTCTACACTATTCTTTGTTAGAAATTCACCCATTTCTGTTTCATTCAAGAACATTTCGTTTAATATATCTTGATCAGTTGTAAACTGTTCTGACTCATATTCTTTAAACAATGTTCCTGTAAACTCATGTGTTACACCATAGCTTTCTTCGTATGCTCTTACTTTATCTATACCAACAGTATCTTTTAGATATTGCAATCTTTGTTTATCAGATGTGAGTTCTTCGACCATATCCTCACAAAATGATTCAAAGTTTTGACTTCCCCATCCATAATCATCTATTTCTCTTATGACATTTTCTTTTACGAAGTCTCCTTCATCTTCTATCCTCAACAAATCGATCATAACGCTCTCTTGTCTTGCAATTGTAACTCTTGATATTGCTTGGAGGCAATCTATAAGATTGTTACTTTGCATAGGATTTAGTTCAGTAAATGCTTCTAGTATAAAACTATGAAGATTGCTCAATGCAACTGCAATGTTAATAACTCTAGCACTTTTGCCAAAATGTGTAGTTAAATCCTTTTTAGTTTTGACAATGCCTTTTTCTTGCAATTCTTTTATAGCATAAGCTAAGTCAGCATAGCTCATTCCAACAGTAAACACATTTGTAGATAATTGTTTTGTTGTATCATCTACCTTTCCGTTTGATTCATATGCTGGTATGTCTTTTAGTTTTAGTTCTTTTGCTATTTGAACACGCATATGACCATTAATTACTACATAGTTATCTCCGCTTTTGCGATAAGTAATTGGTGTTTGCACACCTATTGCTGCAATATTATTCTTCAGAGCTTTATATGCAGGGTTTTTACCATTAACTACCTTTGAGCGTACATTGCCCTCAGATATGATTTTATCTATTGGTATTGTATTCATAGGGTTTTTCTCCTTATTTGTATTTGTATATTGGGGTTAAGTAATCTTGCGTTGGTCTTGTTGCCAACTCATCTTTTAGGTCTTGATATTCTTTTGTATCTTTGCCACGAACAGTCAATCGTTGACCATCGTCAGTTGTGCTTATAAATACAGACCTTTCTAATTTTTTCATTGCAAAATAAATATGCCTAGTTTTCATACTAGATATAAGTATTTCACCCATTGATGAACTATTATAATATTTAGCCATTTTTCTCCTCCAGTGTTTTATTTATATTTTCTAATGCGTCATGTATAATTAACATTCTTTTTGATACTCCTTCTATTCTACCTGCAATTAGTAATAATGCCTCTATTAATATTCTTGTAGCCCATCTGTCATTTGCTAAATTAAATTCCAATCTTGTATCATTTACGAAACCACTTAAATATTTTGCAAAATCTTCTATACTATGTTCATTATGTTCATCCATTTTTTTCTCCTTTCAATTTTTTATACAAACCTTCTACTTCGACCAATGCTATAATCAATTCACTGCATGATTCTTTATCAGGATTAATCATAGCATTTTTTATGTCGTTGTATGTTTCTTCTGTTATTGGAAAGTAGCTCATGACTCAATATAATCGTCTATTGATGGTCTTTTCTTAAATGATCCATCTTCGTTCAAGTCTGTTTTATCTATCTGTTTTAGCTCAGCCATTGCTTTTTGGAACTCCAACAATAGTTCTTTGCACACAGTATAATCTATTGTTTTTCTAAATCCATTATCAGGTATTGATATTACCTCAAACATGCTTTTTGTCGCATCCATAGCATTGTTTACATATTTAATTAGGTTTTCATCAAATCTTGGTTTCATATCTACACCAGTATGATGTTCTACCTCTTTATGCCACAACATTACCAAATCATATATCATTGCGTTTAGTATTGCAACGCTTAATGCGATGCCTTTTTGTTTTGATTTATTCATTATCTTTTTCCTTTCTTTATTTTCTTTTCTTCACGCTTTCTTCTTTTAATCTCTTCGTGTTTTTTTCTTCTATTTATTTTATTCATTTTAGATGGTCTCATCGTTTATCCTTTTTCGTTATTGTTTAAAATTATATAGGTATGACTAGGGCGACTTGCGGAGTCCTCCGTCTGCCATGACGTAAACAGACTTCCCTAGCCATACCATTTTATGAGTAACCGTATGCAAGTTTCCTGTTATAAAACTGATAACCTGCCATTGTTCTCATTTTTGCTCGGAAACCTAATTATAGGAGATTTCATACCGAGACTTTTTAGCGACTAACTTTTTTTCTTCGCCCTCCATTTGTTTCAAGCATATATATACAGTGTCTAATACCAGACACATATCCTTTATTCCATGATGCGTCTTGCGACAACATCCCTCCAGCTTCAGCTTCAACTACTGAACTTAGTATATTTTTTAATTTACTTATCGCTCTGTTACTTGTTTTCGCCATGTGATGTTTCCTCCATTTCAAAATAATATCTATTATCATCAGTTCCTTGAACAATCTCTGCTTTGTATTCATGTCCGTTGATTGATATTATGGTTTGTGCTTTTACTATTTCCATTGCGTTATTCATTGCGTTAGTTTCCTTTTTTTTGGTTGTGAAAAAATATGTGATTAGCTAAACAATTCAGCAGAAGGACTTCATCTCGCGACTTAAACGCAATCATCCTAATACATCCTTGCTTAGCTAATCTTATGTACACATAAACTGACATGTTGTTTACGACTATCAGCGAATCGTTGCACCAACTAGTATATGCAAATTAATTATGACTCGTATCTTCTTGGTGTTGAGCAAACACATTGAGCCTATATCTCTCACTTGAATCACGACATATCATGCACTTACACGAATGCGAAGAATCGCACACATCAATTACATTATTATCTGTATCAAATATCATCAAGAAATGGTCTGCATTTATTCCGTCACGCATTAGTAATCCTCCGTCTTCGTAGGTGCTATC
>TARA_R100000353_G_scaffold2874_1_pt1 | contig 17243 bp, 6 predicted proteins | sample TARA_R100000353 | Tara Oceans TARA_R100000353 (sample SAMEA2620663) | marine metagenome | biome: marine biome (ENVO:00000447); feature: surface water layer (ENVO:00002042); material: "saline water (ENVO:00002010), including plankton (ENVO:xxxxxxxx)" | depth 5 m | reverse complement strand
TCTACAGCTCCTTTTACTTTAGCGCTTAAGTTTCTGTTGTATTCAAAAGTTCCATCTGGCTTAATACCAAAAAACTCTTTAACGTCTTGTACAGTTTTGCTTGTAATTTTTTCTTGCACAGCTAAACCAGCTTTAGTTTTAGCTCTAGCTGATTTCTTATAAAAACCTTCTAATAGTTTATTTTGAACTCCAGTAGCTGTTCCTTTAACAAGTTCTGGTGCACCTTCCATAGGTATCGTGCCTTCAGGTAGTATATCTAAAAATAATTTAGCGTTAGCGTCGTTGCTAAACCATCTTTGAGCATTTTCAACACTACCTTTACTTATATTACCAGCCTTAGGCTCTACGCCAAGCAGCTCGTTAGTAAACTCTGGCGCTAAATCTTTTAGTGTTTTATATGTTAATTTTTCTACGTCTAATTTATTAAACTCTTCTGTTATTTTATTAACAACTTCTTTAGGCACGCTTAAATCTTGAACTAGTTTTCTTCCTTTAGCTGAGTGCGTTCCTATTCCTTGAGCAGACATAGTAGGTGTGACGTCAACTAAAGTTTCAATATCAAAGTCTTTACCCATTTCTGACATTGCTACTTCTGTAGTTCTACCAGCTTGAGCTCTTTTAAGTATGTTACCTAGCTGTGGCGCTAGTCTTGATTTTAGATAATAGCCAAAAGGAACATTAAAATCATTATAGCTTTTAAATATTCTAGCTACTTGTTCGTTCATACTACCTCTAAAGTCTGCTTCTGAAACATCTAGTCCTCTTTTAAAATTACTTCTAAACCAAGTCTCTATAGTAGCAGCGTTGTCTTTAAGTAATTCGTTTTCAGCTCTTCTTCTTGCTGGATCGCCTGGCTCACGCTCTTTAAATATTTTTATATTTTTTTCGTTAGCTTCAGATATACGTAAATTTTCGTTTATTTTTTTAAGAGCTTCATTATTTTTTTTAGCCTGCTCTAAATATCCTTCAGGCTTTTCCGCTACTAACTTTTTATTTTGCTCTATTATTCTGGCTTTTTTAGCTTTTAAATCTACAGATCCAAAGCTAGCTTTTTCACCTTCTTTTCTAGCTTCTGATATTTCAACTATTTCATTTAATCTTTCAAGCTGTTTAATCGGATTATAACCTTTTTGTATAGTTTCTACATATCTACCTAAAAAGTTTACTAAATCTTGCTGTGTTTTTAAAGCAGGTTTACCAAGACCATTTCTTTCACTAAAGCTTAATATATTTTGTTTTAACTTGCCAAACGCATTACCTTGAACTAACGATGTGTAGTGTTCAGCTCTAGACAAATACTCAGTAGTGTAAGCAAACATTTCTTCAACTTTATTAACGTCTTTAATAGACTTTTCTGTTAATATAGCTTCATACAAACTTCTACCGTCTTCTAACTTAAGCTCTTTAGTTATATTTTTAAGTTGATTTAAATATTTAGCTTTTAACGTTGGATTACCTTCAAACAATAAATCAAACGCTGCATGACTAACCTCATGAGGCATTAAACCTGGATTTGCTCTATTGATATTAATTCTTATTGTACCAGGATTACCGCCTTGAGCAGGTATATATTCTGCGTTTCTATTATCAACTAACTCTTCAGTTGTAGTTTCTATAACTAAGTCTTTGCCTTTAGCTTTGAACGCTTTTACTATTGGATCTAATTGTTTTTGATATGCTTTTTGAGCTGTTGCAGGATTAGTGTACAGATCTATTTTATCCATAGCATCTAGCCTGTTTTTAGCTGCAGAATAAACTTCTTGATATTTAGCTAGCGTAGCTTCATCTCCTTTAGTATGAGCTTCTATCATTTTAAACATAGCATCGTTTTTTAACTTAGCTATATTTCTAGTTCGAGCAACATCTATACGCTTTAAATGAGTAGCTCCAAAAGCAAAACCTAAAGCTAAGTCAACAATAGTTTTTCTACCAAGCTTGTCTAAATCACCATAATGCTCTTGTAAAAACGCAGAATAAACATCTTCACCAGCTATATCGTCAATAGCACCTTTTGTTATTTCTCCAAAATTAGTTCCTAATACAAACGCTGGCGCTTGCTTTGTAGACAAGTTTAACAAAGTGTTAAATTGATTGTACTTTGTAGTCCACTTAAAAGGTAAAACTTTAGTACCTAACATAAAGCCAAAACCAACACCAGGATCAAATCCAACGCTTTGCATTTTAACTTCTTCCATAGCGCCAGTTAAAAGTAGACCGTTAAACTGATTTAATCTTGATGGCCCAACTTTAGTATAACCTGCTATAACGTCGTCAAAACTTTGCCCTGAAGCTGCAGCTCTTTTAGTCATTTGTGCTTGAGTAACTACTCGACCATTTTTAACATATCTAGGAGCGTTTAGCGTGCTCATTAGTCTACCAAGTCTAGTGACACCTAAAACTGTTCCTTGAATCTTATTAGCAACAAATAAAGTACCTAATATACCATAAGCACCACCAAAGCCTTCATTTATTTCGTCACCTATACTACGCTCTAAATATTCTTTTTGTTTATCATTTAAAGGTATATCAGCGTCATAAGTTATTTCTTCTATTTGATCTAGTATTTTTCTGTTTGAATATCCAAAGTTAGACTCTGTAGCTCTTGGTCCTATTATGCCTTCTGATGCTGCTTCAAAATGTCTTTGTACAGGCTTCTTTTTTATAGACGTTACGTCTTTGTTTAATAAATAAACTTGTTTTATAGCATGATGTTTAGCTGCTAAATCTACACCTTCATCTTGATAAACTCTTAAATAATCTGCAAAATCTTGAGCTGTTTCAAAGTCTGATTTATTAGGATCATTTACAGATATATTTATGTTGTTTTTAGCCATAAATACATCAGGATCATCATCAAATAAATGAGCAAATCTAGCCATTTCAGAAACAGGAATATTTTTCCATACGCCAGCATCAAACTCATATCCTGCGTCTCGTAATATTCTACCAAAAGTTTTATTACCAACAGTTATATCGTATGTTTTATTACCTCTAGATTTATAGCCAACTCTTTCTAAAAAATTATTATTATAATAGTCTTTTAGCTTATCCCGTGTTGTTGTTGTTGTTGAAATTTCTGTTATTTCTGCTTCAACTTTTTCAGATAAATCTTGAGTATCATCAGTTTTTACATTACTACCTTGGCCAGTTATAGGATTATAAAAAAACTTAAAGTCTTTATCTTCGCCTAAGCTTTTAATAACTTCTTTTTGTTGCTTTATAAGATTATTTTTTTCTTCATCACTTATACCTTCAACTGCTAAATTTTGATTTATTTTGCCTAATTGTCTTTCTAAAGAATTTTCAAAAGACATTATATCAATATCTTCTTGTCTTAAAAATTCTTTATCTAAACTACCTCCAGAATCAATTATTTGCTGCGTACCTTCTTGATTAGTTTGTTCTTTAAACTTAGCTCTTTCTTGTAAAACCTTTGTGTCAAACTGCTCGTTAAATATATTTCTTATATCATCATCATTTAAACTCATATATTGAGTTCTAGTGTCTGATCCAAAAAATCCACCAACACCTAAATTATTTAAAAGCTCTTTTCTAACATCTTTAACTTCGTTACGTAAATCTAAAGCTGCATAGTTATACTTGTCGTCTGTTAAAAATTCATTTTGTAAAAACTTAATATATTCATTTTTATCTTTTACGTAATTATCAGCTGTAGTTCTTTGATATTCATCAGCTTGTCTTTTAATATCTTCTGCTTCTTTTTGAACTCGCTGAATAGGAGGTAAAATAAAACTAGGCGTATATTTTCTAAACTTTTCTGCTACGTTTTCAAAAAAACCTTTATCTTCTTGTGATTCCAAAGAAATATTTTCCGACGCTAATTCCGTATCGGTTGTTGGCGCTACAGCTACGTCGGTCGCAGCAGCACCTTGTGTCTTTTCCACAAGACCTTTCTTTTTCATAGCTTCTATATAGTCTTCAAAGCTCATATTGTATTCTTGTGCTTTACCTTGCAGTGTTTCTAAGGTAAATACTTGTCCGTTTAATTCGTACATATTATTTAAATGAAAGGGTTAAGTAGTTTGTCTAATTCACTTGGAGTTTGAGTATTTTCGTAAACTGGCCCTAATCCAGATCTATTTCTATTTGCTGTTTTTGGACTAGATATTTTTAGTCCTAATACTTTGCTTAATTCTTCTAGCGTATATCCTATTTCACCAGCTTGAGGATCAAACATTTGACTTGCTCTTGCTCCAGAGCTTATATAGTATTTACCATTAGGTTTTAATGAGGCAACAATACCTGTGCCAAACGTAGACGGTAAAGGTATTATCTTAGCGCCGGCATTTATAGCGTTTATAGTAGGCTGCATATTAATTCCTTCACCACCACTTGGTTTTGTCGGCTTATAAAGTTTAAAGCCGTCAGCGTTAGAGTCTTTAACTATATCCATTAAAAACGAGTTTAACCACTGTGTTGGCACGTTAGTTTTTAATTTATCTAAAGCTAATTTATATTCATCACTTTGAGCATCAATATTACCGTTTTCAAGTTTGGGTAAGTTTTTATACTCTGTATTTGTAGCAGCTTGCTGGCTAATATATTGATACGCTGGATTAGAGTCTACGTCATTTTCATAACCTGGAACACCACCTATAAATAAATCTGCAGCTGCTTTAGGGTTGTTAGTTATGCCAGATATATTTTTAAATATAATTCTAGAATTAGTGTCTATTGGTGATCCATCTTCACTAATGTTTAGCTTTACACCTCTACCGCCTAATTCAAAACTACTTGTTATACCTTGAAACAAACCATTAATAGCTGTTTGATTTCTAAGGTCAGGATTTTTTATATCATTAAGATTTATTCTATTACCAGCAACATCAGTGTAAAAAACACCGTCTAAAGTATAATCAATGTTGTTATAAGCTTCTTTACCTATAATTTCTTCATACATTAAAAAATCTTTATCTACAATGTTAGGAGACCAATTGCTAATATTATCTGTAGCAAACTGTCTAGTTTTAGCAAAATTCGTTAAAGTATCTTTAGTATTAGTAAAAGCATTTTTTATACTATCAAGCTCAGATTTAGCATCAATATACGCTTGGCTTGTAGGTCTATTAGATAATTCACCTAACTCTTTTGAAAGCTTTACATATCTTTCTTTGTTTTCTTTTAAAAACGCTTCAAGTTTTGCTCTAGCTTCTACAGGTACTATTTCAGCTGAAAAATTTTCAGGCATGTTATTTAAAAAAGTCTCTGTAGTTTTATTAGCTTTATCTACTCTTTTTCTAAGTATATCAATAGTAGGATCTAAAGCTGTACTATAATCAATAGTAGAGCCTAGCTTTGCTTGACTAAGCGCAGCGCTTGCTGATAAAATAGGATTTGTTGTTGTAGTCTTTTTTGCCATTATTCTTCTTCAATAAAAAATGAATCAATATCACCTTCAACTCCAATTTGTTCTTCTTGACCTCCAAATATAGGATCTATTCTAAATGGATTAGGCGTGTTCATTGTTTCTGTAATTTTAAATTCGTCGCCTGATACATCTATAATACCATCATTACTTAAATCCTCATCATCTTTAGGATCTTTTCCACCCGCGTATTCTATACCAGCAGCAAGAAAGTTACCAACACCGCCTGTTATAGCTGCATTAGCATCGTTTAATAGTTTTTGCTGAACAGCTTGATCTTGCAAAGCCAGTGAAGTTAAAACTTCTTGTCTTCTTTGTTCTTTAGCGCTTACCGCAGAATCAATTTTTAATTGAGCGCCAGCAGCTAGTCTTTGGTTAGCAGCTTCTTGTTTAGCGGTTAGAGCTTGAGCGGCTTGTGCTTGTTTAGCACCTTGTCTAGCTATAGCTGTAGCCAGTGAAGCGGCGCCTGCGCCTGTAGCGCCTTGTTGTAGTCTAGCTAAAGTATTAGCTTGTTGTTGAGCTTGTTGTTGATTTGCTAATTGTTGGGCTTCTGTAGATGCTGTGAGATCTTCGTAAGGATTTTGTATTCTAAAATCAAAGTTTTCGTAAGATCGCATCCTATTTTCTGCTAGTGTTTCAGCATCGTCTAGAGCGCCTCTAGCATCAGCACGCTGTTGAAAACCTTGAAATATTTGTACACCTGCTTTAATGCCTTGAGCTAAAGCTAAAGCTGCAGCTGCACTTAATGCTTTCATTGGTGATTTTTTATTTTCTGTCATTATAATTTAATTATATCTATTAATAATTACACTTATTTACTGCTTTCTACAACGCCGGCTGACAATGAAAACATTTCAGCAAACTCTGTAGAGTTATTCCTTATTTTTGCTTCTGCAAAGTACCCTACTAGCGATGACAAGTTTATAGCATTATCTTGGCTAAAAAATATATAATCGTTAGTTGTTGGTAAATCATATAAATTACTTGTTTCTACTGTCATTGTATAAAAATCAAAACTAGTAGTAGTTTCAGCACCACCTGTAAAAGCGCTAGGAAAAGATGATGTTATACTGTCTATACTGGCATAACCTAAAAAATTCTCAGTAACATTAGTATTACCACTTTCTCCAGCTACATTTTGAGTTATTGTTAGTGTGTCATTAGTAACAGAAGTAGTAGATAGAGCACATGTCATAGCTCCGCTAGTAGCAAATTCAATAGCACTTTTAAAGTTAGCAGCTCTACCAGCGGCTGTACTAGAAGAAGCAACACCTATTATTTTAGTAGTAACAAGCGTAGAAGTATCAATACTTCCAGCACTAATAACTTGGTTTTGAGTATAAGATCCGTTACCACTGTAAAAAAGTATAAAACTTGGTGTTGGAGTACCAGGAAAATCTGAGCTATTAGGATATGGAATATTACTATTTGCTGTATAAATAACAGATATTGGACCAACAGAATCAAAAGTTTCGTTTGAAAAAACTACAACATGCGTTGCTTTAACAGCTGAAACACTAGAAGAGTTTTGAAAGCCAAAACCTGTTATAGTGCCCATATTAACTATTTGATCAAGACTTGACGATGTATTAAACCCTCCGCTTGAAGTAAAACTAGAGTTAGATATATAGTAAGCACTATCACCAACTTGTGCGCCTGTAGACTGTGGATCAAAACTAAAGAATAATGTTGTTATAGGCATATTATTATGGATTTATTTGTACTATTACTTGTCTTTGTAAACCTCCTGGTGTAGACATATTTACTCTTATATTTACACCGTCAAGCTGACCGCTAGAAGTATGTTGAGAACTTGAGTTTATAAGTACTTTTATTCTTACTCTCAAAGGCTCGTTACCGTCAGACTCAATTAAAGCTATAGGTATTGAAGTAGACAAGAAAGGAGCACTAGCTAAATCAAAGCCTTGACGAATGACGTTTGGCCCTTCTGTTTGATTTGTTACTGTTTGAGGTATGTTTATAGAAGTGCCCGCATCGCTTTGTTTAAAATATTCAACACTAGTTATTTCTGGCGCAGGACCAGAGAAAACTAAATCAAAACTTTTTTCTTGTTCAGTTTCAACAGAGCTTGTAATCATATACATTGAGTGTACATGAATAAAACCGTCTACGTTTGATCCAGCATTTGTACTTTCAGCATTATCTATGCTACTTCCAGTTGGATTAATTACGTAAAAATAAGATTCTGACGCTGGATTTACTTGTATAAATTTAGTATCTTCTACTAAACTATCTTCAGCAGGCTCGTCACCGTTTAATTCAATATCGCCGTGAACAGCTTTTATATAAACTTTGTAAAATATATTTTGAACAATAGGTGGCGTAAAAGTAAACTGCGCAATATAATCTTGATTTGTTAAAGTTGTACTATTAGAACTTATAGATGTTTGATTTAAATTACCTAAATTTGCAGCCCAGTCAGGCGCACCTAAAAAAGTTTGAACATTTGGACTACCGTCTTCTAAAAGTACTAATGAATGTTGTTCGTATTTATATATAACACATCTAGGTACAGAATTATTAGCGTGAATACTAACATCAGCCTGCCACTCACCATTAAAGTTACTATTATAAATTGTAGGATTACTATTATCTGCAAATTCACATCTATCTTCGGCAAGTTGTCTTATTTGAATTACACTATCAGAAGCTCCGTTAACATTGTACGGATGTCTACCTTTAATTTTAAAAGTTCTATCTCGTGGCAATAAGTCTCCAGGTATAACATAGTCATTTGCTTGAACATTTAAAAGAACTTTATAGTTAGCAGCTAAAAAGTTATACGTAAGTAAGACGTTTCCTGAATAATATTGTATAGGTTGAGACACTTCAACGTTGCCGTAAGTTAAAAAAGGCTCATCACCTATACCTTGATCTGGCTCTCCGGTTTCAGGATTTAAACCTACATTTTCTTGAAACACACCATCTTCAACCTCTACTTGTCCACTACCAGGATTAAATATATCTTGAAAAACTAAAGTAGGGCCAGGCATAACTAAATCTGGATCGTTGAGCAAATCAATATTATATTGATCTTGTATTTCTGCAAAATCTTCATTTGGTATTTTCATGTATATAAACTTACTAATAGCACTAGAAGATAATACTATTTCTTCAACAGGATCTGTATCGTCAAAAAACTGTTGCATAGCAACAAGATTTGGAGCAGAATTAGGTATAGGCGGACCTTCTTGACCACCTGTATTGTTTTTAAATATTAAAGTATTATTTGAAGAGCTATAAGCCGCTCTTTGAGTTATTACTACTTCATCTGTTAAACTATTGTCTATAGGATGTGTTACTATTACTTTAATACTTCTATCTTCTTCAGTATTGTTTTCTGGAATTGGAATAGCTACACTGCCAAAACCTGTTTCAGTAAACATACCTTCTAAATTAGATCCATTAGGCAAGCCATCAATAAATTCGCCGCCGGATATATAAGAAAGCGTAAAGTTTGTTGCGCTAAAAACTCCTTGATCACTGTTTGCTTGCACTACAACAGGAGCAGTTCCAGTAATAAAAGCTTCACCTTGATTGTTAAAAATACCAACAGAGCCAGTAAATCCAATACCGTGATCTTCATCAGATAGTTTAGGTCCTGATGAGCCTGATAAAGATGAATTAGTTCCGTCTAAATGATCAAAAAGTTCTGAGTACAAAGGAAATACATTTCCAGGATTAGGACCTGGACCTTGAGGCTGTATGCCTATTTGAAATTTAACTTTAGCATCTAGTGTTTGAACATCTATTTGTCTTATTAGTAAAACATCGTCTGGCGTGCCAGTATTATTTACTGCTGAAAATAATCTTAAAAGTAAATCTCTTGTGCTACCAGTGTTTACAGATAAATTAAAATTACAATTATTTAAAGTAACATTTTGAAGATAATTAACAGTAACTAACACGCTAGGATCAGTGTCGTCTGTTAAAACACCTTGTTGTAAAGAAAACTGTGGCGAAATCCAATCAATGCCATCACTACTAACAAGACCACCGTCAATAATCTTAACTGATGGATTTGCAGGTATGTTATTTATTATAGGTACGTTTCTATTATTTATATCATTGTTGTCATCAAACTGTGCTACAGCAAATCCAGACTCTTCTGGAAAAGCGCTAAATTTACAATTAACAGGTGTAGAATTAGTATAAATTACTATATCATTATTGTCGTCTACAGTAACATTTTCATCACTATTATTATAAAATATATCATATGTTTGAGAAGTTAATACTGTAGGTGCATTTAATATAGAAGTTGAATCAACTTGTTGTATTTCGTAGTTATCAGCTTCAAGAAAAGGTGTAACTGTCATTGTAGCTAAATTTTCTGTGCTGTAAAAATGAAAAGGTCCAGAATATAAACTAACAGTTACAAAAGGTAAATCAGTGCCATTATTATTTCCAGTATAACCAGTTATAAGATAGCTCACAGAGTTTGGCATAGTTGAAGGTATAGGAATAACTAAACCTATAGCTTCTGATTGTCCAAAAGAAACAGAAACAGTTTCTCCGTTAGGTTGATTTATACCTGCGCCAACTATAGTCAAAACAGCTTGAACAGTAGCTATACTGGCAAAAGATGTAGTATTAACTTGCACAGCGTGCGACAAGTCTTCAGTAATACTTCCTGTAAAAGTAATCGTAGCTACTACTGTATTAGTTAAAGTACCACCAACGCCTGTATCGGCAAAAGTTATGCCACTAATAAAACTTGGTAAAGTGTTAGCTAAACTAAACTGAGAAGCTGCTATAGAATAGCCTTGTGTTGGAACTATTGTAAAAGTCCCTGTACTAGGCAAGGTAGATATATTGTTAACACTAAAGCCAGTAGATGTAAATTGTTGATCAGAAGAAGTAGAAAGAGTAACACTAACATCAAAGCCTTCGCCAAAGCCAACAGTGTCAGACGTAGCGTTTGCACTAATTTGACCAATACCTTGCAAAGTGTTTTCGTTAAAATCTAAATTACTAGTAACAGCGCCGTCAGCTAAATTTGTATGAGAAGTTGTTATACCTTTTATAAAGTTAAACCATTTGTTTTCTTTATCTATAAACTCATCTACAGCACCTTCTTGCAAGTCAGTATTTATAGATTCAACATACCAGCCGTTTTTAGCTGTTAAATTATAAAAAGCTTCATCTTGAGTATTTGCTATAACTCTACTTTGAGTTCCTTCGTAATTTAAAGTACTAAAGCTTTTAACAACGCTTGGCGAGTTATTAAATATTACATCTATCGTAGAATTAAATTGAGTTCCATAAAAATTGTTGTGAGTTTCATTATAGTGATGAAGCCACATTTTACCATCTTTAAAAGTATAATACCTATTATTTAAAGTGGCACCTTGCTCTTTTATAAAAGATTTAAAACTTGTCCAACCTTTTACTCTTTCGCCATAACTTACAGTATATACATTTTTTTGGCCAGAAACATCAGCATTGTCAGTGTGTATTGTTATATTATATTCATCTTTTCTACCATCAAAATCACCTATACAAACTGTAGAGTTTTTTAAATTATCATAAAAAAAGTTTTTCATACCAAAGTCTGATACAGCTGTAATACCATCTCTTGACAGTCTACACACCGCGCCTCTGTCTACATCTGTAAAATAACATCTAAATTCATCAGAAGCAAAAGATTCAGGGTTTTTAGATATACCGTAATCACCAATGTAAGGTATAGCTTGTCCTAAAACTCTATTAGTTGATAAAAGTTGAGGATTACCATCAGCGTTAAACAAAGCATCTTTTTGAGCTAATATTTTTAAAACTTTATTTTCGCAAAAAGCTAATAAGTCTGTGTTTCTAGTAAAAAGCTTTTGTATACTACCATATTCAGGATTTAATCGCTTAACTATATTTTCAGCCATTAAAAATTCATTAGCTCTGTTAATGCCTGTGGCTTCATTTATTATTTGAGAAAATATTATATCATTTTCTTTATGATCTCTTTGATAGTCTGCATCTGGAGTTGATGCTTTAAAACCACTTTGTTTACCAGCACTAGTATAAGAGTACATAGTACTAGCGTTAAAATCGTCTCTAATTCTATCAGATTCTACACCGTTACCAAAACTAAAACAATTTACAAATCTTAGTAAAAATTTAGAAGAAAAATTAGTATTTGCAGAAGTTTTATGAGTATAAGGATAAAGCAATAGCTTATTTCCTGAGTTTAAGCCTACAGCTCTAAGCGTATAATAACTTCCGTCTGATCTAGTAAATCTTAATATCTGTGGAACAGAATTATTAAAATCGTTTGATCCAAAGAAAGTTGGAAAATTTTGATTAGTATATACTACTACTTTACCTTCTTCTTGAAAATTAATTTGATTAGTACCTAAACTACTAGCGCCTATTACAGTTTCAACTTTTAAAAGGCCTGATATTTGATTAAACGCAGAAGTTGTTGGAGCATTAAATCCACTTTCTAAAGTTATAGTATCTTTAGCTTTTATTAATACACTAGCTTTTTCACCTAATAAATTTATAGGATACGCTTGACTTACTTCATAAAATAAATCTAAATCAACTTTTTGTTCGTCAACTACTTCAAAAACAGCTCCATTATTAATGTTTTCGTCATCAGTAATAAATGATATTCCTTCTTCATCATTATTTATATTTAGCTGAAACTCATCTTCAGCTTCTATTTTAACAAAAAACTTACCATTAACATCATTGAAGTCTGCGCCTAAGGCAGTCAAGTCTAGAGCTGAAGTACCTGTGCCTATACTTATTTGTTGTGTAGCATTACCTTCATCGTCTGTTTCTGTTTCTACTGCTGCATTACCTACTATATCTAAAACTCTATATTTAGCATCTTCGCTATTAACAGCAATAGAGTTTCCATGTTGTTTCTTTTGAATTAAATAACTACCTATTTTTACTTTACTTCTATCAGCAGAGTTAAATACTAACCAAACATTGTTAAAAAATCCTTCTTCATTATTTCCTGTAGGATATGCTTTGTATAATACTAAATTATGGTATTTAGAAGCTATTTCTTTTAAATAAAATTTATAGTAATCAGCCCAATATGGCGCTTTATTATATATTTTTGCTGAAAGTCTATTTACTAAATCACTATGATCTTTTCTAACTCTCAAGCTATTAGTTTTGTCTAATTGCACAGCAGACTCTCTACCATGTTTATCAACATATACTACGCCAATTTCATAAGTTCTAATAGATTTAACAGAAGATTTAGCTTGCTCTGTTATTAACTCTTCAGTGTTGTCAGGAGCGTTAGTACAAGAAAAAGTACAATTTTTTAATCTAAGAGCTGCAGTATAATTTTCAAGCTGCGCTTTGTTGTGACAAAAACCTGCGGCTACTTTTTCTCCAGCATTTAAATAAACTGTTATTGTAAACTCATGGCTAGTGTAATCTCTTACAGGAGCGCTTGAGGTAATTTTCATATTTATAGTTGAAAGACTATCAGAAAAAACGCTAGGGTGATTAATATCCATGTTGTCTCCAATATGTATATTATCCCAGTCTTCCCATATACCGTTTTGATCAACTTTAAATAACCCAAACTTAGTTCCTTTACAATCTAAAGAAAAAGTAGTGCTAATTACTCCGGTACTGCTTACTTGATCAAAAGGTCGTTTTATTACAGCCGCGTCTGCTTTAGCAGTAAAAGTATAGTTACCTCCTGTCGGCGCTTGAAAATATGGACCTTTAGCTTGTACAGAAAAATCAGTGGCAGCATCTACAGCGGTACTTTGACCAACTGGTATTTGATTATTGAAGTTATTATCAGGATCATTTTCTTCAAAAGTTGGTATTCCCCAAAGTGTTGAAGTTTGTAATCCTTGCGGAAAGTCAGGACTTGTATTGTTTGCTCCTCCAAATGACAAATCATCAAACTGATCTGCAGCTTCATCAGCTATCAAACCTATTGGTTGAGCGCTTGTGTTTGTAAAAGCACTATAAGAATATATATTAGAATTAGCCATTAACTCACCAACAGGAGTACCTTCACCGCCTTGCGCAGAAGAAAACTCGTTAGTGGCAGTAAAAACTTCAGTAAAAGTTATTGGAAGATGTTGTAGAAAGTGGCCTATAGAAGGTGTTATTTTTCTAAATGTTTCGTCTACTATGTCGTAATTTTCATGGTAATTACCAAAAGCTAACCTTGAGCCTATTATTTCTTGAGATCTAGCTTTTATAGGTACATTGTCAAATATTCTTAATGACTGGCTTTCCTCTAGTGTTTTTCCAAAAACTTCACTGCTTATTGTTACGTTTCCTTTATAGTTTGTAAAAGGCGTGCCAATAGTATTCCACTCGCTAGAGCCTCTTTTAAAAGTTTCTATAACATGAACTAAAGTAGAGTTTGTTTTTTTAAATAACAAATCAACACATTGTACATCATCTGGTATATACGGAGGTATGAAGTCAAGAACTTTTATATCTTGAACTTTATTTTCCATACCATCGTTAAAACCTTTTAGCGGATTAAAAGAATAAAATCCTGGCACAAAAGCTATATCAGAGTATGGTGATATAGCAGAATATTCACCATCAACATATTTATATCTATAAGCAAAACAAACAAAATCATCTTCGTAAAGTTTTTTCTTATTTTTTAATGTAGCGTTCCAAGTTTCAGCAGGCTCACTACCTGTATAAGCTTCAGATAAGTTAACTAATCTAACGTTGAATTTATTATAGCCAACTGCAGAGCTAGAACCTACTATTTGAACTGTAGCTTGAGATGCAGTGGTTTGTCCTACTAACTCTAAAACATCACCTATCCTCCAGTTAACAAAAGCAACAGAGCATTGGATTGTTATAATATCAGGCTGGCCATTAGTTTGACTAGGATCAGGCGTAAAAGGCTCGCTTTGTTCGTTAGCAAAAGCAAAATTTCCAAACTCACCAGTTTCACTTTGAAAGTTAGATGTTATAGATCCAAACGTAATAGTACTATAAAAAACGCCTTGATTTTGCTGTATTATTTCATCGTTTACACCAAAACCTAATCCGCCAATTTCAGTTATTTCTTCTGAAACTCTATCATTTACTGTAGTAACTATTTTAGGTTGTGTTAACGGATTTTGTTTAATTACAGTTATTAAGCTTTCTTTTAATGTAGTTTGTATAGAATTACCATTATCATCTTGCCATGAATGAATAGAGTGCTCATATATAGAGTTTCTACTATTTCTAAATCTTTTTAATGATACTTTTTTAGGCTCAGTTTTATTATCTGTAAAGTATAAAATATCATTAATTAAATTTATACCTGTTATGATATTATTTTTAGGTGTAGGTGTAGTAGGAGTTCCTGTAGTATTAGCTTCAACTTGTTCTAAACCATCGTTAAAGTTTAATATTCTAGGTGAAGTAAATTTTAAAACAACACCGTTATCTATATCTATTTGATTGTAAAAAAATCCACTTTGTGCTGTAATTTCTATTCTACCATTATTTTCAGTTGAAGGTAATATCTTCTTAACAAAAACCTCATTGTCTGCACCCCAAATATCATGACCAGATAAATCTATTTTTTGAACGCGCATACCAACTCTTATGCCTAAAGGCACATGAGAAGACTCTTGCTCGTATATGTTTGAAGAAACAGTTGCTAATCCTTCTATAATAGTTTGAGTTTCTTGAACAGATGCAGCAGATCTTACTTCAAAAACATCTGTTAAAACAGGTCTAGTAAATCCGCCGTTTTGATTTTGATAAGCGTTAAATTCAAATATACAATCAGACACTACACCTGTTTTTCTAATAACACCATTATAAGTGCCATTGTTTACTAAGTCAGAAGCTTTGTGTACAAAGTTGTATATTCTTTTGTTTGTTTCGTCAGAAAAGCTAGCTACAGTAAAAGCATTATCACTAATAGCTAATGAGCCTGTTATTAAGCTACCATTGTTTTGATCTACAGTAGTAACAAGCTCGTTACCTTTTAAATTTTGAGCTGAGCCAGTATTATTATCTTCAGAGCTAGATATTTGTATATTAAGAGCATCTCTGTATTGCCCATTAGGTATCAACCTCTCATCGAGGTCTTTATTCATTTTGCTCTTGAGAAAATTTTTCTTAAACTCAGCCATTTATTAATGTTTAATTCGTTTAGACTTGCCTCTTAATATTTGAGTTAATTCACCAAGCTTAATATTAGATAATCTAAGCTTAGCGTTTCTAGTAGCAGCTCTTTTATCTTTTTTTAATCTTTGAACAACATACTCAGGAGTTTTATCTCTATTAGATAATATAGCGTAAGCTATATGTTTATACATAGCTTCTTCTGCAAACTTATGCACACGCATCTCAGCGTCTGTACCTAAACTATCACTTATATACTTTATAGTTATAGTTTTTCCTGAAAGCGAAGAGCTAAAATGAAATTTACCTTTTAATTCGTCTATATAGTATGTGCCATTAGCTTGAGCTTGCGCTGGCTCTAAGCCATATCTTCTACCTAAGAAAAAGTCAAATAAATCATTATCATAATCGTGATAATCGCTATTTATTACTACAGACTGATTTTTAAAATTCTCCCAAGTATTAGACTCTGTTTGTAAATCTATATTACCGTCAGCTGCAGCATCTATAAAGTTTTCATCGCCTATAGCGCCTGTTTGAAGCGGAGCTGTAGGATTACTACTATATATAGCTGGATACAATATTCTTTCAACGCCTGAAGCATCTGTTCTACTTAATTTAACATAGTGAACATAGTCTTGAGGTATTGATACTTGTAATGTAGCTGGCACTTCTAATTCAAAAGATTTAACGCATTTTAAAGTATCAAAGCTAAGCTCTTGCAAAGCTCTTTGCGCGTGAAACCTAACATCTGTTTTACTAACTTTACTTATTAGTTTATCTTCACCAACATATATAACTAAAAACGCGTTTATTATATCTGTCAAAGAAGTAAACTGATACGAGCCAAAACTTGATCCGCCATAGTAAGATGATTGAGTTTGCGATATTTGAGCCATTTATTATTGTTTTTCTTGTTGTATGTCTGCTGCTTCTTCTCTACTTGCTTGATTATATAGCGCTGGATCTTCTATGGATATACCAGCTAGTTTAAGTATAGTGTAAACTAAGTTAGATTCTTCTGACTGATGAATTTCAAAGTTTTGAGCATCACTAGCACTAGAGTTGTATATTGCTTTACCTAAAACAACATTATAAGTCCAGTTTACTAAAGCTGGCTTTTTAATATAATCGCATGTAACATTACTAGTTTTTTGAGATATACTAAAGTCTGCGCTAGATGTATGACCATAAACTTTTATAGCGTCTTCAGTTCTAATATAAACTGGAAACTCATCTCTTGGTGATAAAAGATAACTATTTTGTATTCTATAAAAATCTTTTAATGATATAAGTTCAGCTTCAACACCATTAAATCTTACACAGCTTAATCTATATAAATCTGTAGGTAATGTTGTTCCAGAAGTTACAGTAGAGTTATACTTTTCAAAAGTACTTATTTTTTCTTTTAAAATTTCTATTGGATCAGCATGAGTTGTATCATTGCCGTGAACTCTTAAAAATTGATTTAAATCATAGAAGTATTGATCGAATATGTCTAACTGAGCTTGATTAGCAAGTCTGTTAAACTCTTGAGGATTTATATAACCTCTTTGTTCTTTGTTGGCAATAGCCAATACTCTTTGATAAACTTTGTTTACTTCTACTGCCATTTATTTTATTTTTAATATAAAGTTGAGCCACCTCTCTTGGCAGCTCAACTCTATAAATAATCACTTATTTTAAGCGCTTTTCAATATTGGAATAGACTTCCATACCTTCATCAGTTTTAAACCAATGTGCTAATGCTGTATAT
>TARA_R100000353_G_scaffold33511_2_pt1 | contig 17488 bp, 27 predicted proteins | sample TARA_R100000353 | Tara Oceans TARA_R100000353 (sample SAMEA2620663) | marine metagenome | biome: marine biome (ENVO:00000447); feature: surface water layer (ENVO:00002042); material: "saline water (ENVO:00002010), including plankton (ENVO:xxxxxxxx)" | depth 5 m | reverse complement strand
TTACGTCTTTGATATTGATGTCTTTGCTCTAAGAATTTAAATACAGGGTCGTCTGTAGGCACCTTAGATACGTTTGACAAATATGTGAAGAAAGGTGATTGTTGAGGAGCTAACTCAGCTACTCTTTCACCAAAGTTGAAGATTCGTCTATCAACATTGATGGAAGTACCCTGAATTGCTTCTCCTGGTGTCATGCTATATACATTTGCCATCTTAATCTCTCCTTAAATTAACTAAATGGATTCTTCTTTTTATAGTTACCTATCATAGAATCCATCATTTGATCTTCCACACTTTTTGATGACTGCACATTAGCACCTGGTTGCACACCTATTGGCGTAGGTATACTCAGTTTCTCTTGTCTTTGATTCATAAGAGCTTGTTTCTGTTGAGCCTCTGGAGTTACTTGCTGTAAAGCAGGTGCCTCTTGACTAGGTTGTAAACTCATCTTATGTAATCTTACTAGATTATCTAAAGACAATGAATCTGGACTGCTCATTCTTTGTATAAAATCATTAGCTTCTTGCGGTGAGTAGTTATACTGAGACTGTAAATCTGAAATTACTTTCTGATTACGTTGAAACTGAGCTTGTTCAGCTTGTTGTCTTTGTATTTCTTGACTACGTCTTGCATCCACTTCTGTCATATAGTTAGCTAAGCTGTCTATATACTGCTCCTGTTTTGATAGGTATTTACCTGAATCGCTATCAGGGTCAGCCAGTGCTTCAGAATGATCATAGTTAGCAGGCTTGCGAGGTTTAACAGGCTTCTCTAAAGAAGGTATTTCCTCTTTTGCTGGTTCTGCAGGTGTAGATGCTTGAGCTTTCATAAGCTCTGTAACTTGTGATTTCAGTAAATCTACTTCAGCTGCACGTTTATCTGCTTGACTTTGCCAGTATTTATAACTGTCAGAATCATTCTTTGGACTATTATCACTTTGAACTTCAGAAGGTTGACCTTCATTGACTATCTCTGGTTCTGGCTCAGTCTTTGCAACAAACTGGTCAGTATTTGATCCACCAAAAACTTCAGCAAAAATGTCTTCTTGAGAGGTAGGTTCAGTTGCAGTCTGACTTTCTACCTGTTGTTCTTGCGTAATATCCATGTTATTTTCTTCTTGCATATTTTCTCCTTACTCTAACTCTCCATCTCCTGGTTCAGAAACCATTGGTGTAATATCAAACATATTCTCATTTTCCAAAGCTTCTACTTGTTCAGGTGTAACGGAGTTCATCAGATTTGATTTTGCATCGTTAAGTCTAGCTTTATATAAGCTAGCTGCCATATCAGCCCTATTAGATATCTTATCTAAATCTGAGCTAAATTTCTCAACTTCTAAACGTTTCTTAGCATGTACTTCTTCACGTTCAGCAGTTTGTAAGTCTCCTTTGACTTTCTTTAATTCTTCTTGTAACATTTGTAATGTTTGTGCCATTTGTTGCATTTGACCAGCACGTTCCATAACTCCTTCTATATCTACAAGTTCTGTTTTCTTTAATACTTCTGTCTGGTCTATAAGCCCCATTTGATACATTTGCATATATGTATTTAATAATGCCATTCTATTTGATGGTAATGTAGAACCTGATACAACTGATAGGTCATATCTACCAGCTCCAATATCATGAAACCTTTGTACAGTTCCATCTTCCATCTCTTTATAAAAGTTTATTTGCTCTTCTTTTTCTAAACCGTTTGGTTGTACCAATCTAATTACTTTTTCTTCTGTATATATTTGCTGTATTAATGGTATTGCAACTTTACCAACCTGGTTTAGAAAGTTTTCTATATCATCTCTTCTAGATTTAATTCTACGCTGGCCAAACTCATCAACAACTAATGTACCACGATAAGTTGACGGTGCACTTCTACCACTACCCTGCATCATTTCAAAAATACCAAAGCCGTATTCTAAATCATATTTAGCATCAGCTTCATTTTTATACAGTTCGTTTGGTAGTGGGACTGGGCCAGCTACAATCGGTGCACCCAGTTCAGCATCAAATTCAATTACACTAGTACCAGCTTTACTCCATTCTTCTTCAATCTGTCTTAAATCAGCAGACCCTCTAGGAATAAGTAGCTTTACATTAGTACTTGTACTTGCATGTGCTATAATTAATGAACGTATCTTGTTGATATACTCTTGCAAAGGTCTGTATAGCCTTACATCACTTTCTGGATATGGATTACGATGATGTACGTTCATCAATGGAACTATAGGATAATCTTCTGTTGGTAGCATTCTTTTATATAATAAATGATCTCCAACAGTTACAACCATTTCTATACAAGGTTTTTGAACCTCGTTACATGTAATTTCCCCTGTACCTTTCATTTCTTCTAAAGACAATGGTATTAAAACTACAGTACTACCTGGTATATGTTTACCACTTTTACTATCTGTTTCCATTCCTGGAACTCTAACAGGTGGCATTGGTACAGGATTTCCAGCATCATCCATTTGAGGTTCTGGCATTTCATAATGAAATACTCCACCTGTTTCCATAATTAAATCAACTAAATTAGAAACAGCCTCATCTTCATATACTACTATTTCTTCACCTGTCATCTTTCTTATCTTAATATAACTTTTAGAAAGATATTGATAAAACTCTTCTTTAGTAAATAAAAATTCTCTTTGAGAAAATGGTTCATATACATTATAGTAAAAATTAGTTACTCTAGAATAACGTTCTGTATATTTTCTTTTATTATGTATTTGAGTATCATCATCTCCAAAAAACATTTGACCTTCTGTTGCAGCTAAATTAGTAACAGGATAATCATCTTCATTGTCTGGCTCAGGACTTGACTGTTCAATTATGTCCATATAGTCAGGATACACTAACTCAGCATACTCGTCTGTCATATACTTACATACTAAAATATGTGCAGCATCTCTAGCATATACATCTTTTGAGTTCGGATCTATAAAAACATCTAACGGATTAATAGATTTTATACATACTTCTCCTTTACCTAAGTCTGCTTGTGGGTCTTGGTATACTTGCATTACACCCATACCACCAACATAATAGTCATCTATAATCTTTTTTAATTCTTCATCCCCTGCTGATGATTGCCATATATACTGAAATAAATCAGAAAAAACTCTTGCTGTTGCTCTATCAGAATCTTCTCTAGCTGTTGCTCTAAATTGTGGAGAATTGTATGTAAGTAACGATTTTGCTGTTTCAACGATAGGATGTATACGATTTACTACGATTGGTGCTTGACCACGAGACTCTAATACTTCTTGCTCTTCATTAGTCCACTGAGCTCCAGCTCTAAATTCTATTGACTCTTGAAACTTTTGAGCCCAAAGCTCTCTTGAGCTTTTGTATTCTGTAAATAATTCTCTAGTAAGTTCTACTTCTTCTGGTATAGTATAAGAAGATATTGTACCTTCCTCAAAGCCGAAAACAGTTTTATTGTCTTTTTTGCTTTGAGTTCTTGTTGCTGCTGTTTTCTTTTGAATCGTTTTTGGCACGCTTTACCTCTATGTATCCCTTTGGTATTTTGATTTGCAAATCAGATAGAATAGCTTCCAAATCTATACTATATTTATCTTTATCGTAATCCATTAAAGTTTATCTGTAATTTAAATACTTTTTTACTTGCTTGTCAAGTCTTTTTTACAGTAACTTCCAACTTTTTTTCTGTGGATAATATTGTTCTTGATCTTGGTAAACCAACTCAGCATCGTGTGCTGGCTTGTAACAATTCTTATTAGCATAATAAAATCCATCTAATAAGTCATCATGTTTACCTCTAGGATACAATGTAAGCTCATCTACTAATGCTTGCATATTATTCTGTATAAATACCTTACCATTAGCAAATATAGGCTGTAAACTCTCTAGCCTGTAAGACTTTCTAGTTCTAGGATTTTCTTTAATTTCTAACCCTGGTATGAATAAACCCTCTTCTTCTGCACGTTCTTTAATATATTGACGTAACATCTCCTGATAACCTACAGATTCAATCCTAGTCTTAGAACTTTTGTATGTTTTAAAATTATATATGATAGCATCTGCTAAATCTAAAGGAGTCGCCCTCTTTCTGAAATACGGGAGTACCCAACGATTATTATCACTATCAATAGCAATATTGAATATAACACTATAGTCTGCTCCTTTCTTTGTACTGGATGCGGGATCGACACCAGTAAACACGTTTACAGGTCGAATATCCTGCACTTCCTCACCATTTACGTTCGTCAGTACAAGATTCGACAATCCCTGTTCATCTTGTTCTATGTATCCATCATAGTAGTTAATATCTTCTGCACGAAACAAATTATCTTCATCTCCTACGATTTGACACAAATATTCTCTATAAAATACCGATAGCCTGTTAATACTATCTAATTCTTCTTTCTTTTGTTTTAATTTACTAATAGGCCATACTTCAGGCCATAATGCAGTACCAGCTTCTAGGTCTGGACTAAAATGTAAATTCATCCAACCTTTCATATCCTTTAACGTTTCAACCATACATCGCTCATGCTGCGGAGTACCAATGACAATGATTCTACCAGTGAGCGGGTCCAAGGATGGAACACCAGATTGCAGCAACCAACGTAGATTATATTCCATCGCTTCTGCAGTCTTCGTGTTATTCTCGTCTTCAGGATCATCCAGTACCAATAACGTTGGTCTTTGATTCCCATGTTTAATTCCTCTTATCTGTTGCCCTGTTCCTTTACATACAATTAAACTACCATCTTTGAGTTCTATTTCTGTATTAGTCCACTTTCTTGCCGATTGTTGACCCCAGTATCCAAAAAAGTATCGAAACTCTTGTGAATAGTCTAATACGTCTTTTATCGTACCTAGTAACTTTGTAGCATGTGACTGTGTTCTAGATACTAATACAATTACTTTTATACCTTTATCAAACATCAAATGCCATAATGGATATACACCAGCTACAATAGATGACTTAGCATGACCACGTGGTGCAATAATATTAATCTGTTTATGGTAGTCAGCTAGTTTGTCTACTATATCATAATGAAAACCTGGAGAGTTCTCACTAAACATATTAGGCATAACCATTCTACCGAACAGAAGCATGTCCTGTTCCATTTCTAATAATATCTTATCTTTATCCATCAGTCTTTTATAACTAAGGTAAGCTTAAAGTCTTCTGCTACCTGTGTAAGTACAGCTAAAAACTCTATCATATTTACTTTGCTACCTTCTAGCTTAATTGTTTTCTTCATCTAGCATTCTCGTTTGTGTGGCTTTTAATTTCTTAGTTTGTTTATCATATGTATCAGCAATCTGATGAGACAAATCCATCTCTATAGACTCTGTTACTTGTTTATTTTTAGGTTTCATATCTAAAAACTCAGACAATTCTTTAGCAGCACGTATCATATTAGCTGGATCTTCTTTCATCTTAGCTACATCTACTGCGTCTTTTATAACATCTAGCACATATCCCTCGTCTATCTCTCTATCTACTAGTATTTCTTTTAGCTTATCAGCCATAATCTTCTTAACCTCTTTAGTTTTTAACAATTTCTTTACAGCAATCTGTGGATTTTTCTGATCAGGCCTATATATAGTACCAATCTTCTCCATATCTGGCTTTTTACCTGCTATTTTGTACGCTAAAAACGCATCTATAGCTAATTCTGCCCTATCTCTACCCGCTTCTAGCTCTGCATACGTCTTTGTAGACACACCGCTGTAGTTTTTACTAGTATAGTGGGGTATAAACTCTAATTTACCAGTCTTTGATACCCATTGCCTACCATATGGAAACACCATTTCAACACTTGTACCATAAATGTTACGCTGTAGACACTCAGCCACATAACCGTCGTCACTAATTCCCCAATCACCAGGGCTACACTTGTTCCAGTGTTTGTATTTCTTACCCAGTTTCTTAAATTCTTCTTTGGGAAATACTTCATAATCAACGGATTCAAAGTTATTTGCTTTCAGTCTTCTCGTTATCTTTATCATCTAACGGATATTTTTTTTCTAAATATTTTACAAAGTCTTCTTTGTCCCCATTCATTTCCATATATTCATCTAGGGCCTTATCACCGTTGTAAACTTGCATTTTTAATTGTTCTAACTGTATTGCTATAGCAGTTAACATACCCATAAGCTCTTTGCTTGTAGGTTTTTTCTTATTTTTCTGTATTGCCACGTGGTGCTCCTTGATCTTCGTCAGTACGTTGTATCATACCTTGTGTTAATTCTTCTAATTCTTTAGACATATCTACTATATCTCTATATGCACTGTTCACAGCCTTTATAAACTCATGAACTTCCATCTTTGTAAAATGAGACTTTAGTCGTTTCTCAAATAAATTTTCTAACATAGCACGCATATTTGTATAAAAGAATGTATTGTTCTCATTCTTCAGCATACTATCTATAGATAAGCCTTCTTTTCCGTAGCAATATACCCAGTTCCATTTATCTTTAGTTAGTATATGTCTATAACCTCTAACTGTCTTATCGTAAAATACATTTGACTTAAAACTCATTATTTCTCCGTTCTGTTATTTTTTACTTGACACTGTCTTTTTTTCTTAGTATACTCTAAGTAGCACTTAACCATATGTGTCGTTCTACTTTAAGTACTACTAATTGATCTCCCGTATTATTTTAACACCGACTTCCATAGCTTCATACACAAAATCTATTTCAGCCTGAGCATAATGCATATTTTTTAAATGAATATGTTCTTCATTATTCGGTTCAAACGGCACAGAAATCCACTCTTCACTCTCTTTATCAAATCTTTCAAGCTTTCCATGCATAACCATATCAAATAACATTTTCTTAGGAATCTTCATAATTTAAAATTTACAACCCATTTTTTAAAAATGCAACTAGAATGTGTGTGGGTCTTATATATGGATAGTGCCCCAGCCCGCTGGTTTGGCTTATGTCAACTTTTAGTTGAGATTTGTCATAAATTAGTTTAATAATAAAAAGGAGACAGATATGTCTAAAAATGGAATTGTTGTTGGTTGTAGTTATCAAGTAGAGGATAAGTATAGTGATACTGATAAGGTTGCTTTGAAAAGCCTTAAAGGTGGAGACTTTGTTTATCTTAGTACTGAACCTGGTGAGTTGAGTGATAGTGCTAACGAGTACTTGGCAGATAGTTTTGCCGAAGGTGCAGAGTTAGGTGACTGGTGTGAAATATCTAAGTCTGGTGACTTTAAAGGTTATTGGAAATCATCAGTTAAAGGTGGAACTACTCAGCGTGTTGAGCGTGGTCCAGCAAGTAGATAGTGAGTATAGGGAAGTATGTTTGCTTCCCTTACTTATATTATATACCCTACAATAGGCGACAAGGAGGTCATCGTGTCTAGACTTACTAAACAAGACTTAGTTCACCAACTAACACTAATCTTTTCAGATAATAACAGAGTAATATTATCACAAAACATGAAAGGAAAGTTAGATGAACTAAGCACATCACAGCTATCTAACCTTATGGGTTCAATAGATAGTTCAATTACGAGTCGAGTTACAGCGTACCATTTGGTGCAACGTAACTTGATATAGATCAGTTAGTAAAGATACTAAGTAGTAGTGAACATTTTGTAGTAACTACTACTTGGTTATCTTATCATAAACCCTTGCAATACAGCAAGAAAGGAGTCATCGTGAGTAATTTAATAATGTTAGTACTATTATCAGCAATCTTGATAGTTTCATTCTTTTTGTTAGCCATGCTAATTATGAAAATGAGATTTGATTATTTAGAGATGTATGATAAGTATCAGTTCGAGAGAGTCAAAAGACTTGATGAACGAAGAGTTTATGAGAAAGAGATAGATAAAGCATATGGCGGATAAATCTAGAACTAAACTCAAGCAAAAGAATATAACAAAAGCTAGATTGCGTAAACTTGCAATAAAGCTTAGTAAAGAAGAGAAGCATCAAGTAAAGAATATAGAAGATATAATGTTAGATGCTTCAGAAAGTTTTAGATAGATAAGAATAAGTGTTTTAGATACGATGGAGAACATTAGCTTGAAACATAAACATAATCCTTGAGATTCGGCCTAGATTTTGTAGGCTGGGTGCACCTATGGCTCTTATCTATCTAAGATTCGGTGGCTGATAGTGCAGTGAAAAGAGATTACTAGAGTGGTTTGTATACGATTACTAGTTGGATATACAGTAAATAAGTCTGGACAAGAAGCTCCACTCTGTGATGTATGTTTAATACAGTAATAATCATGAGTAGCTGCACTACGCTTAATTAGTGAAAGGAGTATTATGCATATATTAGAATTGTTATACAACTTTCAACACAATAGATATAATTTACCTGTTGGAGTTGATGAAGTATTTGGTACACCTAATAGATATCTTAAACCAGCAGAATATAAAGCTTGGCTACGGTGGTGTTTTGACAATGCAAGTTCAAATACTATTGAAGCCAAGGATATATATCAAATTCATATGACTTGGGAAAGATATCACAATAATCAAATCTGGTGCCAGTTTGCAGTCGAACAAAGTATGGAAGACCAGATGTTAAGTAGAGGTGAGGTAGAACCAATACAGCCATTGTTTAGATTAGATGCAAGTACAATGCTGAAAATGTTACAATGGAAAGAAGAAGGAATAGCTTGTGAGTTATTTGCGAAAAAGATAACACATAAGTATATTCATATTAAAGCAAGAACGAGGTCAATAGATGACTGAAGTAATAAAACCTAGATCAAAAGCTATGACAGCAAAAGAACGAGAAGAAGGAAGATTAAAGTTCTTTAAAAGATATGGACATTGGTATTGGTTTACTTATAAAAAGTTTGCCAATTACAAAAAGACATGGTTAGAGCGATTTGATAAACAGTCTAATACAGACAAACAAGGATGGTAAAAATGTGGTATGATGTAGATCAAGACATAATGTATTATACATGTCTAACAATAACAGAAGTACTATTCTTTATATTGTGTATAATCGTATTATATGAAGCAATAAAATATATTGTAAGGTTGGTGCGTAATGGAAAGCAATAATAAAGAAATTAAAAGACGATTCAAAGAACAAATGACTTGGGCTGGTGAACAGTTAGTATCATGTAAAGACTTAGAATCGTTTGAGTTAAGAGATGCAATAGTCAATAAGAGTATTGATTTTGCATCAAAAAGATTGGATGATGGTAAGATAAAATACTTACATCAAGTACCAATAACTTTGCAAGAATGTTTAGATGAAAATCGTAACAATTTAGCAGAGACAATAGAAGAAGTTATAGATGCATTAATATACATAATAGCTGAGGAGATTTTACAAACTGAGCTTGAATGTGAAATAGCATCTAGATACTTAAATAAAGCTAACGCATATCTATACTACGCTTTGTTTTTCCTGATGGTAGCAGATATGCATGACAGTAAAGGAAAAGAAAATGAGTAACGAAGTAAAAGGTGTTGCATACAATAATGGTGATGGTAGATTCGTAAGAAATACTGCCTTCCTAGAAATATTGGGTGCAGATGGTCAGCCTAGATTGACCACAGTGGGTCAGTTCATGGAGTACTTACGTGAGAACAATGTAAATGTTCCAAGTAATGCACAAATTACTATGAACTTACAAGAGGTAGATGCCACAGCAACTCTTGTACCACAAACATCATCTACTAGATCAGAAGATGAAGGGTTTGTATTCTTATCATTTATGAGAGATGATAAGACTGGTGGCAAGATTGCATTTGAAGAATATTTAAGTGCATAATACGATGACACAAAGCTGGCTATGTAGTAATGCTATGTAGCCAGCATAACCCAAGAGAGGAAAAGAATGGAAAATGTAGTAAGTAATAATGTTGATATAGATATACAATCTATTGCAACAGAATTAGTTATTGGTCCACAAGAAAAGTTGATGAGACAAATCAATGAGTTGAACAATAACTATATTACCAGAACATATATGTATGGTAATCGTTCAGTTCTTGAACCATTAAAACCATTAGGTATTACACATACATACAGATGGAAACCTGGTTACAAAAATATTATACTTGAAACAATCAATACTAGATTTGACCAGTATAATAAGAATACATCTAGTTTAGAAACATTGCTTCTTAATAGACCAGAGAGAATGCGTTGGAACAAAAAGAACTTTATTAGTTCTATTCTAGACATAGATTCAACACTCAAAGACTTGAGAAAAAGAGGAATCAATATGGATAGTACTGTTGAAACAGCAGTAGAAACATTTGATGAAGTTATATCTTTATTTCAAGACAGAGTAAAGTATGCAGAAGATTTTCTTGCAGCGTTTGATAATATAGATATACATTCTTACATCAGATATGCAGATATGCAAGAAGATGATAATGTATACAATGAAATGATGAAGTGGAAGACAGCTTCAATTAATGTAGAACTTAAGTTCAAAGAACCACACATTAATATCTATGGTCCAGATAGAGATAGCAATACACAGTTGCTTGCAAAAGTTCCTACAGAACCTATCTATCTACACTTTGAAATGCCAATATCACATTTAGTTAATGGATTGTTTGGTAAAGACATAGATGATATTACACATAATGATTTGACACCAAGTAATAAATATGAAAGCGTTACAACATCACAAAGAAATAGTGGGCTGTATAGATTTTCACAAGGTGTTAAAGTAGTTGGTAAATGGTTAGGTAGAACACCTGATACTGACTCAAGAAACAGATTGTATGAACATCCATTTATGTCTTCAGTGTCAGAATTGTATGTAGATATACAAGGCACATCATACTGGACTCATTGGGGTGAAGATGAAGAACAGTATCAAAATAATATTTGCTTTGGTAACTTGCAAGATGAAGTATACAATGCATTTTCTAAGTTAAATATTATTGGATTGATACAGATACTTAATTCATGGCAAACATATAAGTGTGGAGTTACTGGTCCATTGAACTCTATACCTTTTTCAATACTATATCTAGACCAAGACTATCATGAAGACTTGCCACTTGCTATTGGTATGTCTATTGATAGTATGTATTCTAGAGTATTGCAAATGTTTGGTATGCATGCTGGTGTAGCAGAAGGTCCAACAACAACATACCGCAGTGAGAGTCAGTATGGACATAGTGGTATGGAATGGAACTATAGATCTGATTGGTATGAACAAACAAACTATACAGTTAAACAAAATAAAATTGTATGTGGTTGGGACTTTACTTTAGATAATTGGTTACCACTAGAATCTCAAGTAAGAGAAGTTTGTGATGACCATCATTACAAGAAAGTCTTTCAAAATCTTGGTCCAGATTCATTACCATTTGAGGATGTTAACTATGATAATATCAATGATACTCACAAAGAAATACAAGATAATTATATTTGTAGAGTTCAAGAATGTATTATTGATGATATTATAGCTACAGTACATTGGTTTTATGATAATAATTGTCAGTCTATGGACTCAATAGAGTTTGCATATATGGTAGACTTTCTATACAGAGTTGGTTACTTCGACCAAGAAGTACCACTTTTATTAGAAGCAACTAATAGAGTACAAGGTATGCTTAGAATGACAACACAAAGTTTGCCTTCAACAACACAAGACTTAGAACTTGAAAGTGAAGACCAAACAAATATCATAGAAGAAGTAGTATCAGAAGAACAAGAACCAGAAGAAGAGCTAAGTTATGAAGAACAAATGAATGCTTATAACTGGGAGAGGAGAATGAGAAATGTCGTTCAAGATTAGTAAGAATGATTGGAATAAAGTAATCAATTACTCAAAGTATGCTTGGGATGAGCATGGTTCTGAGATAGGTGGTTATATGGTAGTAATTAAAGAAGATGATGAGTTTATCATAAAAGAGCCAGTGATATTAGAACAAGAAATATCAGCAGGTAATACCGTGATAAAGAAAGAAGCACTTGCAAAGTATCAACAGAAAGCAGCAATGCAACATGGTACAGATGTATACTTTTGTTGGTGGCATAGTCATCATACTATGAGTGCTTTTTGGTCTGGTACAGACTTAAATGCTATTCAACAATCAAGACATAGTGATGTATCTTTTAGTCTAGTTGTTAACCTTAAAGAAGAATATTTGTTTAGGGTTAGCATCTGGGAACCTGTAGAAGTACATGTAGATGTTGCGATTGAAATACAAGGTAAAGATGATATACCTAAATATATTATCAATGATGTTGAGTCTCTGTGCAGTAAGCCTAAACCTGTTAGTATAGTTAAAACAGGTAGATCTAAGTATGAATATGGTGGATATGGTTTATCGTACCCAGACAAAATGCAAACAGTTCTTGCCTTAGATACTAAGTCTCAAGACACTGAGCTAGTTAACTTAGAAGCTAAATTAGATAACATATTGTTAGATTATATATCTAGTAATGATGATTACAAAAAGTATAAATCAAAAGTTAGAAAGCTAAACAAAAGTCTAGAAAAAGATGGTAGTCAACTTAGAGTTGGTATAGTATCAGAAGAAAATATTGACACAGTAATACATTTTGCAGAAGCAGAAAGTTATATACATCGTGTTGGTTTACCTTTTGATGAAGAAGCTATTCTAGAATTACATCAATATAATAAAGCATGGGAGAAGTTCAAATGATAGGAACAAGATACAGTGCCATTGTAGATGGTCTGAATAATCATACTTATCATATCCTTGGTTGCGGTGCTATTGGTAGTGCCGCAGCTACTCAGATAGTTAGAATGGGTGGTGATAATATCAAGTTATATGATTATGATGAAGTCAATACAGAAAATATTGGCGTATCAATGTACGGACATAAAGATCTAGGAAGATCTAAAGTTGCAGCATTGAAAGATATGTTGGAGGATATTAATCCTTCAGCTAGTATTACAGCATTTAACGAAGAGTTTTTAGAACATGAATGTACAGATAGTGATATTATTGTTTTAGGTTTTGATTCAATGAATGCAAGAGAGTATGCTGTTAGAAGAGTATTGCAAAAGAAAAGACCATATCTATTGATAGATGGTCGTATGGGTGCAGAACATTATCAACAGTATACTTTTAAGAATCCTACTATCAAGCAGTATATGGCTACTTGGTATTCAGATGATGAGGGTAGTGAAGCACCATGCAATGCAAAGGCTACAAGCTATTGCAGTAATATGTCTGGTAGTTTCATATGTAATTCTATTAAGAAAGTTATTAATGGAGAACCATATCAATCAAGATTCTCTTTTAATTTTCCTAATATGTTACTAAATTCTGAAGGATTTAATACGTAATAAAACTGGTGTGGCGGCTATATACCTCTCTATATCCACTATCTATCTCAGAAGTCGCCACATCTAATAATGAAAGGAAAGTTATGTCAAATAAAAAAGACACAACATGGTCAATAAAACATGAGGGTAAATTAAATCCTAATAATATCATCTTCAGTAATAAATATAAAGAACTATCAGAAAAACTTAAAGAAGTTGATGATTCAATAAAACAAATAGAAGATGATCCAGGATTGTTAGTATGTACAATATGTAATACAGGTTCAAACCCAGCAGGACATGCTGAAGAATTTGGTGATATATGGGTTGCATACTGTCATGGTTGTGGTGATTATGGTGAGTTTGTTTATGAAAAAGACTTGTAAAAGTAAATACTATTTAGTATATTACAAGGCTCAATAGAGTTAATAATAAAAGTAAATGAAAGGCAATTGAATATGAAGTTCAAAGGTAAAAACTATACTGAAGTCAAAGACCGTATAGAAGCATTTCTAACTGAATTCCCTGAAGCAACAATAGATAATATGTTAGTATCTGTTAATAGCATAACTGATACACCTACAGGTGAAAGATGTAATGAATATATGGTTAGGTCAACAGTATATCCTGACAAAGCAAACAAACCTGATTGGTTTTACGTAGGTCATGCAGCTGAGCGTGACAATACAGGGTTTGTTAACAAAACATCAGCACTAGAAAACTGTGAAACATCAGCAGCTGGTAGAGCATTAGCTTTTGCTGGCTATGGTGGTGGATATGCAATAGCTTCCAAAGAAGAAGTTGATAATGCAAAAGCTGCACAAAAGAAATCACATGTAACTACTAAAATGTTAGAAGAGTTAGATGCTAATTTCAAAAAAGCTACACCGTTTTTAGATGAAGCAATGTTGAAAAAGTATCATGAACAGCGTAGTGCTGGATACTTTGATACTAAACTTAGAGTTAATGCTACAACACAATACTTTAATCAAATGATTAAGGAGGGCAAAAGTGAAGAAAAAACGAATGCCAAGTGAGCATAGAATCTCAGGTTTAAAACAAGGCGATATCCAAACAATATCAAATGACTTTGGTGAGTTTATATTATTAAGACTACCATTGGATGACGGTGAGTATGGATATCAAAAGATCAATACGAGTAAAGTTATTGATGTAGTTCAAGAACATTGTGATACACATAATGATATGATGAATGATGCAATAGCAGAAAAGACTCAAGATTATATAAACGACAACCGCATGGAGGATGCATAATATGGCTATAACAGGTACTAAATATAGTAACGCTAGCAAAACACTTAAAAACTATTTTGTTAATGATTGTACTATAACAGATGTTCAAGTTATGGATTCACAATACGCAGACTTAAGTTTGAAATTGTTATTAGAAGATGATAATAATGGATATACTTATACTTGCTTTGTAAACCAGAAATTTGACAAAGATACAAACGGAGTTGTAACAGGTTTATCTTATCCAGATGACTTGAATACTTTGTTTGTTGCAACAAAATGTGATCTGAATGTAAGTGATAATGGTGTTTTAGATACTAAATCACTTGATTCTTTAACTGATAAGAAAGTCTCATGTATTACCTACAAATCAACAGGTAAATACAAAAGACAAACTTGGGGTGTAGTTTCAAGTCCAGAAACTAAAGAACAGCTTGAGTCACGTTTTAATCAACAATTAAAGAAAGGCTATCCTAAAGACTACGATAAAGGTATACCATCTCAAGAAGAAACCGAGTATGTTGAACAAGCAAAAGAAGTATTTGCTGGAAGTGAAGCACCGTTTTAATGACAGCTTCAGATATCGTAATAGCTTGGATTAAATCTAAGAAAGCAAACACAGATGTGTTTTGGAGTTACGATTTAGAGAGTAGTCTACCTACATATGGTAGGCTTGCTCATCAAAAAATACATACAGCAAGTACTTATGCTAGAGCATTTAGAAAGATACGTGAAAGTAATACTTTAGATGCACATGGCATAACACTTGAAGAGGTTGAACATAACAATGGGAAAGTAAAGGGATGGAAAATAGGATAGTAGAAGTAGTTCAAGGTAATGTTAATCAACGTAATAAATTAGTTACGTATGAACAATACCTGAAACTAGAAGAACAAAACACTTTTAAAAAAGAAATGTATAGGTCTTACTATATGTTTGATAATACATTACAAGCACATGTCATAGCTAATAAAAGTGTTAAGGGATATAACGGTTTAGTGTATCCAGATAGATTAATTATAGACTTGGATAAAGGAGATATAGATGGAGAAAATCTACAAAATTATCTCAAACATGTTTGTAATGAGTTGTTTGATTTTGGTATTGATAGTAGGCACGTCAATGTTTGGTTTAGTGGTACTGGCTATCATATTGAGTTACTTAATGTATTTGGGTTTCAACCTAATAAAAACCTACATACAAAAGTTAAGGCAACTTTAAGTGAACATTTTAGTTTTGGTGATAATATATATGATAAGACTAGAATCATTAGATCAAAATGGTCTTTGAATACTAAAACTAATTTGTATAAAGTTTGGATACCATTAGAAGATATATGGACAATATCTTATGATGATGTATGCAAGTATGCTAAATCAAAAACAGCATACAATAAGTATACAGCAAGTAAACCTAATTTTTATGCAACATTAAACTCAGAAGATGTTGTTATAGAACCATACTTACAAACTTCTATTATAGCTAGCCCTAGCAATAGTGCTAGCCTTACACCCATGCGTACTGGAGATACTAATTCAGTAGTTACATGTGTGCAACATATATTTAATGAAGGACCTACACAAGGTTCACGCAATAAAAATATGATGCGTATGGTAAGCTCATGGAAGCGAGCTGGAATACCATTTATTGTTACGTTAAACGGAATGATTAAGTGGTCACAAGGTGAGCTAGATACAAATGAAATAGAACGTACTGTTATGAATGTGTACGACAACCAGTACATTTACGGATGTGATGATGCAATACTTATGGAGTATTGTGATCCTAAATGTATACACTTTAAACGTAAAGATTATGTATTAGATATTCGAGATGTTGATTCATTAGAAGATACATTCAAAGAATATATACAGAAAGACTTTACTAAACGCAGTATTAATATTCAAGATGTATTTCCTGGAGGACCAGATTACTTGTTTAAACCTGGTGAATTAGTAGTCTTCAGTGGTGATACTGGTATGGGTAAGACTGCATTTGTACAAAATCTTGTAGCTAAATCTAAAAAAGATACTTTGTTTCTATCATTAGAAATGAATGAAATATTAATATGGAGACGATTTGCACAGATAATTAAGGAACAATCTAGTGATTGGGTAATGAACCAATACAAGAGTAATCCAGATTTTTCTGTAAAAGATTTGTTAGACCATATTAAAATAATGGTAATAGCACCAGAGATTGAAGCTGTAAAGAAAGTAGTAGCGCAATATGAACCTAATATATTAGTAGTAGATACTACTGATGAGATGCAAGTAGATAGATTTGATGGTGAAATACAAAAACAAAATGTTGTTATAGATGCATTGAAACAAATAGCACAACGTAATAATACTTTGATATTTGCTATACACCACTTGAATAAAGCTAGTGCTTCACAAGGTACAGTTGGGTTACACTCTTTAAAAGGTTCGTCAAATGTAGTACAAAAAGCAGATAAAGTTATTGTTTTAAAAGGTAATCGTAACGAAATTTATAGAACTGTTATGTCTGAGAAATCAAGAGATGACGGTAAGTTAGAATTTGTTACAGAGTTTCACCCTGAAACAATGACATTTAAACGAATAGAACTTTGAAAGGAAGTTGAATGATAAAAAAAATAAAACATCATAATGATCGTAACAACATTACAACTAAGATCAGATTTTTTAATGTATTTGATATTGGTTGGTATGTTACTAGAAACATGGGTATACATAGAGGTATCTTGATAGGAGTAGGTAATCAACAATTACACCTGACTTTTAGAAGATGGGATACAACTATGTTAAATAAAACTTATGACGCATAGAAACAAAGTTCGTGGCAACAACCTTGAAAGAGAAGTTGTTAATGCAGCTAAAGAAGTAGGGCTCTCAAGCAAGAGAGCCTATGCTTCTGATGGTAGGTCATTAGGAAAGTCTGAAGTAGTTGATGTCATAGTAGAAAATTATTGTGTACAAGCTAAGCGTAGAAAAAGAATAGCTGAATGGTTATATCCAG
>TARA_R100000353_G_scaffold125448_2_pt1 | contig 17996 bp, 29 predicted proteins | sample TARA_R100000353 | Tara Oceans TARA_R100000353 (sample SAMEA2620663) | marine metagenome | biome: marine biome (ENVO:00000447); feature: surface water layer (ENVO:00002042); material: "saline water (ENVO:00002010), including plankton (ENVO:xxxxxxxx)" | depth 5 m | reverse complement strand
GCTTTATTATATGATGAAGCTTGTAATGCAATAGATAGAGGTTGGACTATAATACCACTTTCCATATCAGGAAAGATACCTCTAAACGATTGGAAGAAATATCAAACAACACCTACTACACAAGAAGAAGTAGAGGAGTGGTTCTTAGAAGGAGCACCTACTTCATCTGGCAGGCGTGTAGAAGTATTTAATTTAGCACTGGTTACTGGTGCTATAAGTGGTCTTATAGTTTTAGATTGTGATAATGAAGATGCAGTAGCTTATGCAAAGAAACATAATCTAGTATCTCCTATCGCCGTCAAGACAACAAGAGGCTATCACTATTATTGGAAACATCCATTACACGGAAAGAAGTTCGCTAACAAAGTTGGTGGAGTTGCTCGTGATTGGGTAGACATAAAAGGTTTAGACTTGCGTGGAGATGGAGGCTATGTAGTTATGCCTCCTTCCATAAAGTTAAAAGAAAAAACTATTACACATCAATACAAATGGAATCTTGCTGAAGGTTTTGACTTTGAAGATATAGACGAGTTTGTATGGAAAGGTACTCCAACTGATATTAAATCAGAAGAAAATTTTTCTTTTGATAAATTAGATTTAAGCGATGTGAAGGTTGCTTCAATCGCAGACTCTATGTCTATCTGGGATCAGACAGAAAATAGAGTGTCCATTTTGGGTCGTAAACTTCGTATTGGAGATGCGACTGATGATTGGATGATAAGATATTGTGGACAGATGGTAAGAAGAGGAGTCATTAAAGAGGACTTATATCAATCTGTTTTAAACTATCACGAAAAATTCTTTGACTCTGAGTCATACTCTAATGAAGAAACAGAGAGATGGCTTAGGACTAAAATGGAATCTGCCTATCAATTAGATAGACGAAACTATCCAGAGGACTATGACGAATCTGGTGATCGCATAGACTCTGAAAAGAAGGTAGATGACACAAAGAATGTAGCCTCGTCAAGACTTGTCCCTATTTATATAAACGCTGTGGAAAGGCTCCTTAAAGAGATGGTGGACGAGCCTTATTGGTGCAATCCCTTAGTACCCGAGGCTACTATTACTCAAGTTGTTGGATTCAATGGTCACGGAAAATCTTATTTTCTATCGGCTATGCTTACAGCTTTGTCAGCAGGTAATGAAAGTTTTGGTCCATATGAAATGGGTAGACCTGCTAAAATCTTCTATATGGATTACGACAATCCAAGAAGAACTGCACTTAGGCGTATGCAAGAGTTCAACAAAACATTCGGTGATACTAACGAGCACTATGCTTTATGGTCGCCGACTTTAATTAACCCTGAAGATGGTGGAGAAATAAACTTACTTGAAGAAAAGGATTTCAAACTACTAGGTAATTGGCTCAAAGTTGTAGAGCCTGACATAATTGTTATAGATACAATTCGTAATGCCTTTCGTGGTTTAGAAGAAGCAAGTCCTAAAGAATGGGGTAAGGTTAACTATGTTGCAAAACAGATAAGAAATATGGGTGTGTCTGTAATTCTTGTTCATCATCGTAACAAACCTGGTGAAGGAGGAATGGGTAGAGAAGCTGGGTCTACGGCTCAGTTAACTGATGTTGATACCCAGGTATTCGTCACCCAAGTCTACGAAAACAAAGCTGAAGCTAAAGCTAAAGCTGGTTTGGTAGATAGCGATCTAACAATCTGGACATTAGATGGCAGAGAGTTTTCTCCATATAATTATTTGAAAGCTCAAATGAAGGCTGATTCTAGGTTGTCTATGGTTACACAAATATCTTTTGGAAAGATCAGGCAGCAGACAGAACTGCATCAAACACATTATGTTGGTTGGTGTGAAAGTCTGATTGATGGAAAGAAGTATATAGTGTCAACTAAATCTAAAAAACAACAAGCATTAAAATTATCATTAACTGACGGTAAAAATCCTACACAAATAAGTAGAGAGATTAAGGTTCCTGCTTATGAAATTAAGAGGTGGTTGGGTATTGATAATGAAGAAACCTAATAGACTATTAGAACTACTAACAAAACATCTTTGGACGAAGTCCAAAAGATGCTGTAAGTGTATTAGTCTAATAGGTGTACCATCCTGTCAAGCTAGTCGTCAAACTTTTTTTCAAGGACAACCCAAATCGGGAGCTGTCGCTCCCTCATTTTTGTTAGGAAAATCAATAACTTTAAGGTATAACGATAAAAGTTTGTATACTGCAAGAAAGGAGGGTATATGGGCAAGCCAGTTAAGGTCACAAAAAGTGATCTTGAATATCTGGCTAAGGCTCTCAAACAAAATAAACCTTACACTGAAATGGCACGGCATCTTGGCATATGCGTAGATACCGTTAAAAGAATATTACATAGAGAAGGCTTGGCAGAATTTGATGGTGCGAAATATGTAGTTGCGTTGTCATCAGATAAACATATGAAGATGTGGGAACGACCTTGTATGAAATGCAAGTGTACTAAGCCTCGCCCAAAATGGCAGTATATATGTACGAAATGTAAAGAAAAATTCAGCAAAGAAAGTGAGAGTATATGGGACTTCTAAGACCTAAAGCTAAAGGTGATAAGTATGAACGCGAGGTTGCAAAGTATTTAGACGAGATACTTTATGACGAAGAGTTCCAAAAGATTTTAAGAGCACCGCTGTCTGGAGGAGGTCGGTCTTTTCAGGGGGGTGGGTCCGCAGACATAACAGGCACACCAGATATATGGGTAGAGGCAAAGCGTACAGAAAAGTTTTCACCTTACGCGTCTATAGAACAAGCAGAGAAAGGTAAGGCTGCCCAGCGAGCACCCGAGATGCCTGCCGTATTTAGTAGACGAAACAGAATGGAAACAAAAGAAAGTTTAGTTGTAATGCGTGCTGAAGATTGGGTTAAGTTATACAAAGCATACCTAATTCAAAAAGGTCATAAAATAAAGGACGACTGAGTAGCACATTTCTGACATTATTTGTGTATGAAAGGATAGACAAATGGGTAGTTTATTTGTTCCTCTTATATTCGTTTGTTGGATAAACGGAGAATGCGTAAGCTTATACCATCAAGATGAACGATTTGAGAAACAAACACAATGCGAAAAATTTTTAGAAGGTTGGAGTGCAGATGTGATAGACGGGATATTTCATTCCAGCACGATGCCTTTTAGTTTTAAAACAGAGTGTCAACAATTCCCAGATGGTGTAGTCCCACGCGTTGTCTTTCCTAAAAAAGTTATAGAAGGAGTTAAAACATAATGCACAGAGGTATAACTAAATGTCCTAGTTTGCTAGTTCCAAAAGGAAGTAGAAGCTCTAAAGTAAAAATTATTCCTAGTCTATCGTCTAAGAAAGACAGGGGTCCATCAGTAATTCCAATCAATCAAAACCCAACGAAAGTTGAAGTTAAAATAAAGGTAACATAATGGAATACAAAGATGCACCACAAAGAATCGTAGGAGTTAACGAAGGCGTTAAACTATTACAACGATTTATTATAATGTATAAACCTACCACTGGTAGTAATGTAAACACTTGGTCACATTCAGGTGCTTCGGCATTTCCAACTCCTGAATATAGAGTTAATAATAATATACCTAGACCAGGTGGTAACTTCTTCACACAAAAAATTACACCCTCTTCAAATAACACAGCTATCTGTGTAAAATTTCTTGTCTGGTCTAGTGGTATGCAGAACATAGAGTTCTGGTATAACTCTTGGGGCAAAGATATAACTGGTATTGTAAGGTTAGATGTTGCGTCATCATACTATACCGTTTCTGTAGACCTACCAGATAATAGTGGTATCTCAGACGGGTTAGATGAAATACCTTCTTACTCTTGGAATAGTGCGTCTTTACCTCAGCCTTATAATCAATCGGCAACTAAATCCTATGTCTACCCACACTGGATGAAGATAGAAGAATGGGAGAACGGAGATCCAAATCACCCACAAGTCAAATACTGGACAGACCCTGGTCACGATGGAGTTAAATCAAATCAAACACACCCAATGAATCATCAGACTGGCAAAACTTATGTGATGAATAAAGAATTTAATTCTGATTACGCTAATCAATACACGATGAAAAAAGATGGGCAACATCAAGATGGTGTCGCATTTAAAGGAGAACTCAATAAAGATGGAGGGTATGATTAATGCCAGAAATGACAATGATATGGAATGCCATACTCACCGTGGCTGGTGGATCTTTAGTATGGTGGATAAGGGGGGTGTCTGTGAAAATAGATGAGATAGAACGAACCGTGTACGAAGCAAAGACTGAGATGGCTAGAGAATATGCTTCTAAGAAAGATTTAAGGTTATCAATGGACGACTTGGGTCGTAGATTTGATAAGATAGAAGAGAAGATAGACACGGTTTTAATTAAAATAAAAGTGTCAGATTAAGAAAGGACTACACATATGCCGAAAGTTGGTAATAAAAAGTTTGCTTACACTAAAAAAGGCAAGGCAAAAGCGAAAGCTTATGCTAAAAAGACTGGCAAAAAAATGAAGTCAAAAAAATATTAACCACCAGAGGAAGGAGAAAACCTATGCCGATGCGATCAACATATAAAAAGTCTAAGTCTATGAAGCAGAAAGGACAAGCTAAGAAAACTTCTGCAGCAGCGATGAAGGCTAAAAAAGGCACGGTCTACAGCAAGGCTCGTATGAAGTCTGCTCGTAGAAAGAGTCTTAAAAAAACCTAAACAGGTAGGTAAGTGCGATTTCCACAGCGTCAAAAGTTTGCCGAGTGTGCGGGCTAACGAAGCCCGTCACTTCCTTTTATGTAGACTATAATAAAAGGGGTGGCAAGCGTAAGCCATATCGCCGTTCAATTTGCAATACTTGTATTGGCAGAAGGCGTAAGATTGGATACACCAAAACACCTGAAGCTTTCATTAAAAGATTATTCACACAGCTAAGATCTAAAAGATTAAAACAAAGGATTCCCGTAACTATAGACTACAATTACATATTAAATTTATACTATAAACAAGATGGTAGGTGTGCGTTATCGGGAGTAAAACTTACACACCTATCATCTAACATATTAAAAATGTTTGATAGAAACCCCAATAATATCAGTATTGACAGAAAGGATACGACAAAGGGATACATTTCTGGTAATATTCAGCTAGTATGTAAGAGGGTAAACATTATGAAACACTCGCTTACTGATAAACAATTTAAGGTATGGATAAAGAAGATATTAAAACACTCGCACTAATGGTACACCCAGACGCTGTACCTATGCCCTCTATTGAGGTTGCACCTTCGTCTGTACTAATTAATTTTCCTGCTAAAATAAACGGCAAATTGTTATGGCAAGGTCTACAACTATCACCTGAAGAAGCTATTGAAACAGGTATGATGTTGATGGCAGGTGGAGAGGATTGTCTTAAAAAAGACTTTGATGCCTAGCAAACCAATAACAATCGGCGAGAAAAAGTATTATAAATATTTAATCATATGGGAAGATATCGTTGGCGATTCTTCTATCAGTGATGAGAACGCCTTTAATAATATGCGTGTCGCCACCATACATACTGAAGCCTATGTGTTTAAAAGAACTAACAAATACATTTATAGCTTTGCCTCTTATCAAAACGATGGCGACATTGGTTTCGGTGATCGTAATGTCTACCCTAAATCAGTTATAAAAAAGATGACACGGATCTAGTGCGGGCAATATTGCCGTAAGTTCTGAGTATTGCCGTGAAAAATTTTCGCCAAAATTTTGAAAACAAGCCCGTGGTTCAGGGTGAAAAATTTTTTCTCCATCTGGTTTTTGGGGGTTATTTGGTGGGGCAGTAGACAGCAATTACTTTAGAATCCTTTAATTTTCCTTCGTCTACATAATATCCTTGAGTATTTTTCTCTCCAGGAAGGCGTTCCCAAGTGAAAGTAGTGTAATGTTTTCGCCAATGTTCAAAAGTTTCTAAGCAGTTCATTCCATATTTATATTCTAATGGGTGGTATAATAAAGCACCATTTAATAAAAGTACTATATATAAAGTGTTCATAATTTATTACTCCAAAAAAAAACTATTAATCCAAAAATTATATAAGCTAATGTTATTTCCATTTATTACTCCTTTTATATTTGTTCTCAAAAAATCTTGCGTTCTGAAGTGTGGCAGTTGACCTTTTACTCTTTATTATTTTTTTATCATTTTGGTCTACGATACCTTTGACCAAGATGTTTAAGCCACCTGTAACCACCACCTCGGTAAACTCCTATCTCCACCCCAAGAAGCAAATCGTGACTTGCCTTGTCTATAATATTCTCGGTAAGCATTTACCACAGCTTCGTGTGAAGTTGGGTCAACACCCACTTTGATATGTTCGTAATCTTTACCAAAGCACATAGGGGGTGGGGAATACCAAGGGTTGTCTACACAATTTTTAAGTTTCTCAATCAGGGGCTGGGGCAGGTTGACTATTGTTTCCCTCAATCTAAAACTTGCGTGTTGTTTTCCATACCTATTTATATATATCTTATGTAGTTCGTCCCACATACTGAATGTATATGAATAAGCCATAGGGTGATGACCGACCCAAATTGTACTGGGGTGTTTCTGATGTACTGGTCTATACAAATTATTTCTTACAGCTCGTTCAAGATCCGATTCATCAGTTGAGTTCCAATGTGCAACACACATTATCTGTGCATACTCAATTATCATCTTGCGTAAGTGTGCGTCACAATGAAAGTTTGCTGATTTGACTGGGTCTGTATCTATATAAAAGATGTTCATAGTTTCTCCTTATTGTTTTTGTTATCGTAGTGAAGTTCTATTTTCCCACCACTAGCCTCTACCAATGCAATAAAGTTGCCAAGCAAAGGTTCGTGTCTACGCCAAGAGCGTACGGTTGACTCAGAGAGTCCTGCCTTTTTGCAGACGCGAGTTATCGTATCTCCTCTTTTATGTACTTCATCAAAGAGTTTATTTACTAGCCTCGCCCTACTCATCTTTAATGCTCTTCTTCAAGAAATCTTTGTTATTCTCTTTCTGAAGATAAGTAGTCATTCTATCAACAATCTCTCGTCTTGTCGTTCCAAGTATAGTTGCTAGTGAACTCACATAATCATAGCTTTTTCTACTTACATTTAGACTATGGTATTCCTCGTCTACCTTAACCTCTGATTTGATGCTGCTACGCTGCTGCACCTGTTTTGGGGAAGGTTTTATTTTATTGGTAGACTGAAGCCCACTATTCTGCTTGATACCCAAACAATGATTGACTGCAAATTCCATTAGATTGAAATGCTCGGCAATATCTTTTACTGATATGCCTGCCTCGTGGAATTCAATTATCTCATCTTTGAGTGGTTTAGGAAGTTCTTTAACATTAAAGCCTTTCTTCCTTGCGTTATCCAACGCGATTTGACCCTTGCTTAACCAAGTTTGTTTAATAGTCATAGTTATTACTCCTTTATAGTTATATGGTTAGTGTTTTACTTATGTGTTTCTCTGCTCTACTACGAATCCACCCTCTATATCTCATTGTCTGTGATATATCTTTGTGACCCATTAGTAATTGAATGTCACCTAAATCGGCTCCACTCTGAGCAAGTAGGTATGCGAATGTATGTCGTAAATCGTGTACTCTTACATTACGCGAAACACCTATACCTCTTAACAATGCTCGTAAAATGCTATTCAATTTCTTTGAAAGCACCTTATCAAACATTATCCCCTTGGCTTTTGAGCCAAAGAAATCTTGTAGTTCCTTGTCAGCGATAGGAATAGACCTTGAATTAGTCTTAGTATTCTTGGTATGCCTATGTATAAACAAGGTATTTGATGTACGATCGTAGTTGCTGTGGTCTAATTGCAACAGCTCTCCTAGTCGTAGACCGCAGAAAATAAGGCTTCTGAACTCGTAGTGGTACATATGTTGTAATTTTGCAACACTTAGAAGATTCTTAACTTCGTGCTTGACTAGGTGTTCGTCCCTTGAATCGTCTACTTTAGGGTTAGGAACTCTATCAACATCAGTACCCCACACCTTGTTGGCATAGTTGATTATAGCATTAGCTACATTTCTATACCGATTCAATGAACTCCCACTTACTTTGGCAGATAACAAGTCGTCTATGAGGTCAGGTCTAATCCTGACAAATTTGTAGCTATCCAGTGGTGAAAGATAACTTACAACAAGCTTAGTCACATCAGACAAGTCTACCTTGTGTTTGCTATATAACTCTACAGCCTCTTGCCATTTTCTGTTTTCATTTACGAACTTGTGAGATAGACCCATTTGATAATCAAATATATCTTTCTCAATACCTAATCGCATTAGGTCTGCCTTCTTCTTATTATGGATTGGTAAGCCAGTTGATTGCCTTACTCTTTGACCCATAAAAGTACCACTTATATATAAGGTCTTACCCCTCGCTTTTACTTTCAACATTTTCATCTTCCTTTTCTTCAGTTTCATTGTGATTGTTATTGTCAATTTCCTCTTGAACGAATTGCTTTATCTTGTCTAGCAATTCATCTGGTATCTTAGGAAAGGATTTGAACTTGCCGTCAGTGTCTTTGATGAGTATTGTTATTTGTCTATCCATTAGACACCTTCGCTTCCTGTGGAACACCAAGTTGTCTACATCTAGTAATTACATTTGCATACTGACCATCATCAAATTGTTGATCGGCTACAAAATGTTTTACTTCATACTGATTACCATTGGCATACTTACCAGTATGTGTTGAATGATAAACAACCTTACCAAGTAATAAACCTATGTATGGAATATTTATCATCACGACCGTATCCTGTGGGTGCTTGGTCAAATCGTAGACATTCGCCCAATTACCTTTCAGTGCATACCCAGTTGGTTTAGCAGTGTAGTCAATAGAGTCTATCACTTTGCCCCACCTTCTAGGTTTCTTACCCAAAGACTTGACCTTGCCATTACCAATGTCTTTCTTTGGTATCATTACATATGGTTCTTCTTTCAGTTTGCTAACTGCTTGAACAACCACATACGCAACCTTCTCAATGGTTTTTTCATCTACACCACCAAGTAATTTTGCGATTACTTTACTTACATCAGCCATTACAGACCTCCTTTATCGTTATCGTTAGGGTTAAGTTTTTCAGATAGAAATTGATGAGTTCTCTTTATGAGTGCGTCTGTCCATTTCTTTTTGGATAGGCACATATAAAGTCCGATAGCAATTAATTCTACCTCTTTCAATTGCTTCTCATTCTCTGGGCAAATAGCGATTTGCATATCTTTAGCAGACTTAATCAAAATAAAAGCTTGACCTTTGTCTACATTTATTGTTTCGCTCGCCTTGCCAGACTGTGAGCTGTCATCATCGGATATTGTAGACCTACTGACTTTGCTGTCTTTCTCTTTCTTCCAAGCTAGATAGCGTTCGTCAGCAGGACTCAATTTCTTAGGCATTACTCTACTCTAATCTTCTTGTACTCAGTGTTAGTATCTTCAAAGCCATTGTCTAAATATACACATTGAGTTCGTATGTAAGCCTTCAGTATCTTCTTCAATCGTTGACTAGCCTTGCCAGTCCCAAAGATAATCTGTCTTGTTTCTAGCAAGTCACAAACATCTTTGAATATGTTATTACACAAGTCGTTGTATTCTTCAGTTGTGTATGTGATAGACTCTCTATCAATAACACCCTTGTCATCATCAACAATCTTGGTCTTTCTTGTATCAAGATGTTCTGGGATAGCATCTGGGAACAATGTTGCTTGGTTATCTTGTTCTGCAAAGACACTATCTATATCGTCATCTATCCAATCAAAGTCATTACCTACTTGGTCTGCAGGATATGTCCTCTTAGGCTTGGGTTGTGTGACACCGAGTTTCTCTAGTTCTGAACTCGCTATCTCATCTTCATATTTCTTAGTCATAATAGTACTCCTTATGGTTAGGGTTAATCGTAAAAACCTATTACATTGTCTGCTCTCAGTATAACAGATTCATTCTGTCTGACAAGTCGGACAATACAATAGTGGGGATTACAAGGATATTCTATAGCACGCACGCCATCTATGATATTTGACTTGTCTGCGATAGAATCCGATAAATCCCAGTTAGTATTGGTTACTACACTACATACAAACTCTGGGTCTGAATTAGCTTTACGCAATATAGCATCTTCCAGTGCTTGTATAATCGGTTGTTTTAGATGTTTCATTTGTACTCCTTTATTACATCTTTGACTGCGTTAAGGTTATTTTTCCTAATCCCTTTCCTCTCACAATGCTTGGCAATCTTAATCCAAAAATCGTAAGAAGAATGTGGTGCTAACGCAAACCACCACGAGGGAATAGTATATCTTCTTTTGGGTTTCCATTTACGAGCCATACTAACTAGCCTTGGCTTTGATAAGGTCGCTGTTATCAATATGGAATCTGTCACCGAGTATCATCTTGGCAACTTGGTCTAGTGTGTTCTTAGCAAGGTCGTCTACATCATTGACAACAACCCATCTCGGAAAGAACTGCTTGACTGAATCGCAATCAATACCAATACCAACTGACTTGATACCCATTTTGTCTACCTTATCAACAGCATCTCTTGTGATTTCATTCTGACTACGACCACCTCGTGAGCCGTGCCAAGCAGGATAGCCATCTGCAAGTACCATCATAATCTTGTTAGATTCTGTTCGTTGCATAAGTCTATCAGCACACATCAAGATTGCGTCTGCATCTGCATTGGAATTGTCAGCGGCTGTAGGTATGAACCCCATTAGATGTTTGCATTTGTTGAGTTCCTTGTTGAATGGTTTGAACACTGGCATATAGACACCACACTCTCGTTCGTATCTAAATCCCTTGTCGTGTGCTTCCCACAACAACTCTCTCATTTCCTTTCTCCAATGGAATGTAGTGTGTCCAACAATCTCAAATGGTATACGACCTGATTGTAGACACTCACCCAAAGCAATAGCAGACTGACCTGCAAGTGCCATAGGTGAACCAGACATTGAACCAGAGCAGTCAACAAGAATAGACACAGCAGTATCTATCTCATTACCTTCTGTTCTTCGTCTACGAACATTATCCATACCCATCATAATCTGTGGTGCTCTACCTCGTAGGTGCAACCGACCAGACCTAGATGATTCATACTCAATATCAAGCTTGGTAATCAGTGCTTTCTCTAGCTTTCTTTTCATAGTCGCTAGTCTGCTACCAAGATTCTTCTTGATTTTGTCATACTGCACGCGATAGTGTTCAGCTTCTCTCAGTGCTTGTCTAGGCTCTTCAATCTTGTCACCATCATATGTGAACGAACCCTTCTGCACACTATGACCTTTGTGTTTCTCGTGTTCTCTTGAGAAATGCTTGGTCACTTGGTCTAGGTTAGGATCAAATGCGTGTGGCTCTGTCTGAATCAATGTTGTTTCCAACTCACTTGAAGAAGCTCCGTGACCTCGTGTCTGAGATTTGTTTTGTTCTGCTTCTCCATTGTGTGCTTCATCATTGTCCTTGCCACTGCCCGAACCACTATTACCCTCAACTTCTTTCTCTTGTTCTTCGGGTGGTGGTGGTGGAACATCTTTGGCAAGTTCTTGAACAACACGCTCGGCAAATTGCATACCTTGTCTACTACCCTCGTGAGCCTCCGATTGGTTGACTTGACCAACCCCTTTGACTCCGTGTGGTATAGACAACACAGCATCTGCAATTTTGTTTGCTCTGTCTTGTATCTCTGGCGATAGATTGGCTAGTGCTTGTTTGATAGTAGCACTAGGATAACCTATCTTGATTCTGCCTGCCCAAGTCACAGCAACAGGCAACACTTTCCAAGGGTCTTTGCATATCTCTGGTTGCTTGTCTGCAATCTTCTTGAACTCCTTACAGACTTGCTCGGCAGTCTTGTCAACTGACTTACCAATACCAGAGTATAGTTTGACACCACCATTCTCAATACGGACATCTTCAATAGCTTGTCCCATTGATGCAGTATAGTGCTTACCTTCTTCGTGTTGCTTTCTCAACCAAGCTTGACCACTATCAAAGTCAGTCAACAACTTGTGTAGAGTTTCGTGATTGGCATAGCCACGACCAACTTCAACTTGTCTATGCGTCATCATCTTGTCTGCATCAGTCAATGGTAGCACAACTTGTTTGCCATCAGTCTTGGCTTGCTCGCCTGCAAACACAACATCTGTATCAAAGTCAGACGATAGTGTACGCACAGCAGTTTTAGTCCCTCTTTGGAACTCCTCACCAGTGATGTATTCCCTATCTAAATCAGGGTCATCAGGTGGTAAGTAAAAGACATCATTACTCATAAGCTTCCTCCTTTACGATAAGTAAAATGTTTCAATGTTGATTATCTTGTCTTTGAGATAAGATATAACATTGGGTTTGTTTTCGTACTCGTTAATCATAAGCTTGTACCCAGATGGGTATAGCTTATCATCTTCTTCTTGCCACATATCATTGTAGTCATCTTCTTTGTCTACAACTTGCCAGTCAGATACAGACTTCAAATCGCACATCACATCTTTCTCGTACTTCTTGATGAACTCTCTGAAGTCCTCTTCTGACTTGATGATATATGTTGTCCTATCCCTGTCCCCTGTCGCAGGGGTACGGGCTTGTAAATCAACAACTTTCATAGACACTCCTTTCTAGTTTGTGAATTTACAATCAGCAAAGCAACGAGAAGCCAACTCAACAACTCTCTGTCTGTTGTCTATCGGACAACGAGATAGGATTGCATTGTCAATGGCATACTCAATAGCTTGCGTCTTGGTTGTTAATACAGCAGAGTAGTGAGTGTAGAACTCAGCAACTGCTGTTGTATCTCTTGGCGATACTGGAACAGATGTTTCTCCAGACTTGAAAGCCTTACGACATAGCTTGGCAAACTCTACCAAGTTCTTCGTAATATCTTTCGGTAGCTTGTACTCTCTTTCAAGAAGTGCTGACTCCTCTTCAGGTGTCATATAGTCTATCTCAATGAAAGTACCGAATCTGTTAAGCAACGCACCATTCATAGGTCTGACCCCTGCATAGACGCCGTGTTCATCACCTTGACCACGAGAGTTTGCAGTAGCTACAAATCTGAACAATGGGTGTGGCTTAACCAATCTACCACCATCTTCTGTAAGCAGTAGACCTTTACCTTCTGTTGCTCTCTGTATAGCAAAGAGAATGTCAGGCTTACCTGCATCAATCTCATCAAGCACAAGGAAGCAAGGCAATACCATTGATGTTGGTAAGATACCCTCAACAAACTTGGTAATGGTTGTACCATTCTGCTCAATCAGATTGGTCTGACCAGTCAAGTCTGCTCTCTCCAGCTGTGAATCCAAGTTCAATGGGAACAATGGTAGACCAATCAACGAAGCAACTTGCTCTGGCAAAGTAGTCTTACCAGTACCAGTATGTCCGTGTAGCCAAACATTCTTACCAAGCAGATACGCAGTCAAGAACTTGATAAGGTGTGATGCTCTGAACTGATAATTGACATTGGTGTCTGGACACATAGGGTGTCTGACAACCTTGCCCTCATCATCTTTCCATATCAAGGTAGGTATCTCAAAGTCTAGCTGTGTAATCTTACGACCAGACCTAGGGTTTCTGAAGATGTCAGATGCTTTACGCATCACCACTTCATACTTCAGCTTCTTGCCGTCTACCTTAGCCTCACCTGTTGAAGCTGCCTGGGCAGCGAACGAACGAGATCGTAATGTAGACAACTCTTTCTTCAAGTTTTCTGAACTTGATTGCAACTCTGCGAGCTGTGATTTGGTTTGCAACAACTCCTCAATGTCAGTAACTACACCAGATGTCATCTGTGATAGCATTGACTCAACAGCAGGCTTGAGTTCTGGCTTGTCTATCTTGACAGGCTTGACTGGTTGCTTGCTTGGTTCATTGGACTTGTCGTCTTTGGGTTCTACATCAGAAGGTAGATATTCTCTCGCATCATCTTGATTCTCTGCGAATATCCTATCAATATCTTCTTCAGTATAGGTTGGCATTGTTAGGTCTACACTAGCTTTGAGAGAAACGCGTTCCTCAGAAGTCAGGGTGTGCTTGTTGCCATACTCTTGCAAAGCTTTGTCTAACCTCTTCTGAACACACTTCTCAATAGTGTCAAGACCATCTTCAATGTCGTGCTTTGCCATAGCCATAGCCATAGCAACAACTTTATCGTTGGCTTTGTTAACATCAAATGTCATTGTCTTTTCCTTCTTGGTTGTGGTTGTGGTTTTAGATGTTGAAGCATACTCGTTGAAGAATACTTCTAGCTTCTTCGCAAGTGCAACTGCAGGGAATGATTTACTTCCGAGCTGACTTGTGTCGTGGGTGTTGTTTCTTACATCTAGTTCTTTAGTGTTGAATGGTACTCCGTAAGCAAATAACTTCTTACCTTTCTCATCTTCTTCGTTGCTACTGCAGTCGTCTATGTTGTCTTGCAACTCAAGTATCACTTGCTGTAATGCTTGTGTTGGGTCAGACTTTTCTAGATGATTGCTAGTTTGTAGTATCAATGAACATAATAATCCCTTGTTCATCTTGTCTATCGCTTTGGATAGCGATATAGATTCGCTTGCACCCTTGGGTGTCAAACGAAGTACACTTGGTGGGATTCCAAATGTTTCAACACACTGGTTGAAGAACACTCGTGTAAGTGTTTTTACTGCAACCCTATCGTCTTTGTACTTAACAATAAGGTCATCAATAAACACCTTACAAGGAATGTTTGTATTATCAGATGCACTAGGAAATAGCGTACTGATAATAGTATCATTGTCTGTTGGCATACAGACCTCCTTTTATAGTTAGTGTTATAGTTGTGGTTTTTTTCCTGCCCTCGTAGTTATGATGTCAACTATCTCCTTGCATACCTTTTTCGTATCCTCGGAAGCAGTTAAACTATTCATCTTGCGATTGCAGAATGATTGAACATCACGCATAGAATGTTCTCTCTCATTGAAATAGGTATGAAGTGGTTGTTGACGCCACTCCTTGTGCCTATCCCATATTCTTTTTCGTAGAGCTTCTATGTTGTGCTGAACCATCAGCTTGTGGAACGCATTGGCTCCAAAGTAGAGGTCAAAGAGTTCCTCAAAGAAACTCACTACCTCGTCTGCATCTCCCTCCAATCTCTTGGCGAGAAATTCTAGGTTAATCTGGTAGACGCTTTTATCACTCATATGCGTACACCCAGTTTAATAATATTATTGTCGTCTATCAAGTCTTTGGTTTTGAGATAGCCCCCACGCATCATCCATTTTGCAGGTTTTATCTGTGAAAACCAGTCTGACATTGAAGGAATATAGCCTAAATCCTCAATGATATGCCTTTCAGCTATCAATCGGACTGGCACCATTCTGCCGTCAGAGTTCTTGATTGCTACACCAAACTCTTTCTCACAAGCAAAGCAACCCTCTGCGTGGTGTCGTAATGCTCTGTGTCTAAAGTCTGCCATAATCTTCTTGGATTCATCAAACCAATCGTGGATCGCTTGATAATCCTCTGGCTTACCACCCCATTTCTTAACAGATGATAAGCTATGATGATAACAATTTGCCATATATACCTCCTTTACAAATCAAATTGGTAATCGTCTGATTCCATACGATTGATTGATAGTTCAAGAGTAACCTCTGCATCAGGGTCTTTTGGGTCATTGAACTCAAAATTACCTGAACCACCATCATTGTTGTACCAATCGTATCCTGTTATTTCTAATTGGTCATAGCACCAATCATCTATCGCTTCTGAAACCTTGACAGCTCTGTCTATCTCAACAGGTGTGCCAGTATTTCCCTCACTTTTCTGCTTTGTGATTTTGAAGGTTTCATTCATAAACTTCTCAACAATGATATTGTAGACAGCGTAGTGCAGGTCTTTCTCATTGTCAGTAAGCTTGCGTTTTTTAGCCCAATCGTAATCTTTAACAACACCAGTTAAGTTCTTCCAATCAAACTTTGTTGTTGGTGGTATTGTTTTCTTGTCGTGTTCACGATTTGCTAGATGTTTTATGGCTTGCTCTTGAAACTCAATGGTTTCTTTCGCCGAGTATTTCGTAGTGATGCCTTTGTCAAATTGAACTTCGCAACTCTCAATAGACCCATCATCACCAGAGCCATAGAACTCCACTCGTATGTTATTTATGCAGTAGTTTTGACAGACAAGCGAAAGCTTTTGTTTGAAACCTTCCACTGATTTCTGTTTCTCTACCTTCCTTTGCAAGTCTATCCTCTCCCATTCGCTCATAGCTTTGGGTTTGAACTCTTGTTGTGTTATATGTTTCTCCGTTAGTGTTATTGTTAGGGTGAAGGGGCTTGACATCTTGTGTGTACCAAGCCCATAGTTTTTTATCATTATCGCTTATCATAATAGTATTACGAACCCAGTGATAATGAATTGGACAATAGCCCATTCTACAATACCCATATTTACTCCTTTGTTGTGGGTTATTATTTCCAAGTACCAGTTTCAATGTTGTTGTTTTGGAACAGACATTCGTTGGTTCTCCAAGTTCCGTCTGCAAAGTAAGTAACCTCTCCACAGCCTGCTAACCATTCAAGGATAACAACTGCGAATAGACCACCAATACAAGCACACAGAATCATTCCGAGAACTAAATCCCAAAATGGACTGATTACATTTTTGCGTGTATTGTCTTTTACTTGGGTTGTGTTTGGTATAACCTTGATTGTTTGCATATCGCCTGATTCGTCTACATACATCGTTGGCTTACCATTGTTGTCAGTGAAGATTGTTTTCTTCATACAGACCTCCTTTTTTAGTGTTAGTGTATCATATGTGATACAGATAGACAAGGTCAGTCTGAAATACCTATGAAAGCCTTGGCTTCCTTGAACGAACAGCCAGTTGTTTCGTAGTATTTGATTGCCCTTGTGTATAGCTGATATGTTCGTAGACGCTTACGAGCATCTGCAATCATATCCTTGGTAGAATCCTTGTGCTTGATAGTATTCAAGCAAGCGAATGTGGATTCTGTGTAGTATTGCTTCGCTTCAGCAATTTTCTCTTGTCGTGTTTGTGGTTGACACATAACCCTCTCCTTTGTTGGTGAGTGATTGGCACAACGAGTTTCGTTAATGTGTACCGAGAGCTAGTATCGGCAGTGTGCCTACTCCTCGTTGCACCAACCTTCTTGACAGAGGCATCTGTCATTAGCCTACGAACCATCTGCGAGCTACCATTTAAGAAGCGTATGCCTGATGGTAAGATTGTTGCGTAGCAGGTAGATTGTTGACCCTACAACTACGCTCACAATTCTGGAATTCTGTTGTGTTTGTGTTGTTGTTGTTGCTGTCTACACTCACAAGATGCAGACATAAAAAAAACCCAGAGCAGAACAAGTCCACTCTGGGTCTAGGTTTGCGAGCGTGTGGCTACTTCTGAGCCTTGAAGAAAGTGTTAAGCTTCGCTTTCTCCTCACGAGAGATGTTGCTTCCAGCAATCGCTGGTGGCAAGAATGTGAACTCGGCAGAAACCGAAGGTTTCGCAACCGACTTCCTCGCGTCTACATACGCTTTTGCCTTGGCAATCAGTTCCGTAGGAACTACGCCACCGAGTGAAGTGATATGCTTCGCATATTTCTCCACGAACGAAAGGTTGTTACCAACCTTCCACCCCTTGTCGCCCGATAGGTTTTTCTCCATTCGCCCGACCACGATATCGTACGCAGGTTGTGCCTGTGCTATCGTTGTTGCTTTGGTAATGGCTTCGCCATAAGCGTTTTTACTTAATGTTGTGTCCATAGTTAGCCTCCTTTTTGGTTTGTGTGATTATGAACTTGGAAAATCCGATTGGAAATTCCGACCTATATAATACCCCTTCCCCTTTTAGGGGATAGTAAACCGAGTACGACACCAAGCCTAAAGGCTTGATATGATTGAGATATAGGTCGTAAGACCTATATTTAGCCGACCAAAGCGTAGCTTTGAAAACAACCCTAGAAATTTCGTAGAAATTTCCTTGGATAGGAGTAGAAAATCGTAGATTTTCGTAGGGTTTTGCAGGGTTCTGCAACG
>TARA_R100000353_G_scaffold2419_1_pt1 | contig 18193 bp, 29 predicted proteins | sample TARA_R100000353 | Tara Oceans TARA_R100000353 (sample SAMEA2620663) | marine metagenome | biome: marine biome (ENVO:00000447); feature: surface water layer (ENVO:00002042); material: "saline water (ENVO:00002010), including plankton (ENVO:xxxxxxxx)" | depth 5 m | reverse complement strand
GTGTATCATGCAGCTTCTCCATCAGGAACAGGTATGGAAGATTCAGTATCAGAACCTTTATTTAGATGGTGGTGGGCAGCATGATTGCAGTTAAAGATATAACAACATCTTCATCGATAGTTGATGGCAATGAAAAGATTAATATTGACTTTACAAACTTATCTAGTGTAATTGAGGGAGATACAATGTTTTTAAGTGTTTTTGGCAACGAATTAGAAACAAGCTCAATAAGCTCAAGTACAACAGAACTATGGATAGATTGGATTGTTGCTAATTATAATGTAAAAGCAACTAATAGTACTGCAACAAGAAACAATAAAGTTTTAGAAATATTAGCAAATGATTCTACGGAATCAAATTTAACAATTGACACAGGAAATCAGTAATTAGCTCAATTATGAAAATTAATTTTTTATTATTAAATTACAAGTTAGACTAGGAGAGAAATGGCCTCAATATACGACATAGCAAAGATAGCTTCAGGAGACCCATTAGGGGCCGCAACTGATGCCGCAAAAGAAGCAGACATTATATTTAATAAATATGAAAATCTAAATAAATCTATAGAAGAAATAAATAATGCAATTGCTAAAGCTGAAAGAAAATCAAGAAAAAACAGATTAGGGTCCAATATATTGGGAACTTTAGTAGGAGCAACTCTTGGTACTTTAACTGGTGGTTTTATGAATCCTGGAATGACACAAAGAATTGTTTCAGGTTTAGTTGCAGGAGCAGGTGCTGGCGGTGTAGAAAAATTTAGACAAGATAAATTAAAAGCTACAAAAGAATTGAAAGAATTAAAAGAGAAGTACAAAAATACTAGTCTAGGCGAAGATATAGATGAATCTATTGATATAATTGAAGCTGAACAAGATGCTGGATTGCAAGCTGATATACTTTCAAATCTTTTAGGAGAAATTTTTGTTCCAGGAAAAACTACTGAAACATTTAGACAGCCTGATGTATCAAGTAAATATATTGATATGTATCCTAATACTAAACCAGTAAAAACATTAAGTAGAGGTTTAGGAAGAGAATTTAGTGAAGAGGGTAAAGCTTTTTTCCAAAGCCTAATTCCAGGAACTACAGAAGAAACATTTGAAACAGAATCTATTATTTTGCCTCTTCTTGCACGAATATTGGGCCCAGCTGCATTTTCACAATTACAGCCTAAAGCAGTTATTGACCCGCTATATCAAATACAATTCAGAAATCCATTTGGAGGTTTTTAATGCACGTACCAGGACATAACCCATTTGTTGAAGAATTAATTCAAGATTTAATGTTAGAACCTACGACTTCTGGGGGGTTTTTGCCAGATATCAAAACTTATGAATACAGCGGTATTTCTCCTGAAATTATGGGAGCACTTGAAAATATATTTGCTTTAGACGAAAAATACAAGCTACCATTTGCGGGAGTTCCAGGCGGTTTTATAAGTGATGGGGTTTTAAATTATTATGGATTAGCTCCTGACATAGACGAATTTAATCCTCAATTTGGAGCAGAAGCAGGAACTCCTGAGCTTACTATGGAATCTGGGCTACCTTTTATAAATGTATTTGACCCAGAAAGCCTTGCGGCAGGATTATCAAGTGTTTTAGGTTTGACTCCAGATAGTCCAGGAGCAATTAGAGCTGCAGAGGTTAAAGCACTAACACCAGAAATGATAGAAAAAACAACATCAGAATACTATTCACCTTATGAAGAGTCTGAAAGAGAGTCATTGGTTGAAAAGCTTGGAACTGCAATTGGTAAAGCACAAACAGGCGGATTTGCAGGCAGTGGTGCAAGACAGTCAGGACTATCAGGTGCTGAAAGATTATATCGTGGTGGTTATGGAGATATATTGTCTGACATTATGAAAATGAGAGGACAGGCAACAGGTGATGTGCTTGACACAATTTATGGCTATCAAGAGTTACTAGACCAAATCATACCAGCATAATGGCAAACGGAAGAAGACCAAGAAGAGTAGGATTACAGCAAAACACTGCTTTAGATACGCTAGAAAGAATATTGGGTTTAGGGCAGGGCATTGCACAAACTGTACAGGCTAATAGAAAAGAACGAAGTAATGCTTTGCAAATTAGAATGACAAGTATTTTAGATTCAGGTCAAAACAAAGAACCTTTACATAGAAGAACATTAGACAACAGTATTATAGATGAATTAAAATCTAATTTTGTTGAAGCTATGGGCTCATCAATCAATGGAGCTGATTTAGAAACAAGAGAGTCGTATAACGCTATTGTTAAAGATTTTGACAGGCAAAAACAAATTAACGATAAATATAATTTAGAAAGAAATTATTTTGTGAACGCAGAAGATACTTTTATAAAAGATGTTAATAGATTTATGGACATACAAAAAAATATTGATATTGACCCTTCTGAAAAAACTCAATTATTAAATAATATAAAAAATCAAATTAATAACTATAGCAAAAAAAGAATGAGTTTTGTTAATGAGTTTGGAACAAAAATAAATTACGACCCTATAACTAAAGGAAATATTGAGTCATTTAATCTTACAGCACAAAAATTTTTATCAATAGGTGCAGGAATGGATGATGAAACCCCTTTTATTGACCAACAAACTTATAATATGTTAATGACTGGTTTAGCATCTGATAATATAGATATTGCTGCAAGGGCTATAAATAACTATGATAATTTAAATGTTCAGATTGAAAAAGGTAACATTGCCAATATTCTTGGTCTTATACAAGACACTCAAAAGACATTTTCAGATGCAAAACAAACATTAAAAAATCTTGAAAAAAATAAAGATTTTGATGACACTTCACAAGAGCAAATTGACAATGCAACAAAAGATTATGCAATAGAGCAAAGTTTATATTACGGTGCTTTAGATAGATATAGAGCGTCGGTAGGCAAGCCCAGTGAAAATGACCCCAGACTTATATTGAAAAAACAAATAGAAGAATTAGAAAAAGAAGCAGATAATAAAAATTTGACTGTTGAAGAATTTATTAAAATATTAGAAAAAGAAGTTTCTGTTCCAGACAGGCTTACAGAAAACATATTAAAAAACTATATATCATTTTTAAATGAAGAGTAATTATTACGATGACAGCTTTACTCCAGAACAAACTAATTGGATACAAAACCAAAGAAGAAGAAATCCATCATACAAATATGTAGATGACTCAACTCTATATCGTATACTTCGTGATGAAGATAATGTTCCTCAAGAATTTTACAATGAAACTATAGACCAGCAAAGAGGTTTCAGAACACCAAAAACGCAAGATGATGTTGAAAAAATGCGTGGATTGGCTTTACTGACCGATACAATTGGTGATTTATTGCCTGACTATGAATTGTTGCGAACTGCTTACGAAAGGTCTTTAACAGGCCAGACAAGAAAAATGCTGTATGGTGAAAGCAAATTCTTAGATACCTACGATACGAGCCCACAAGAAGAAACAACTTGGTACAATGATGTCTTAGCATCTGCAGTATCTTTTTCAATGCCACTAGATGCATTAACAATGTCTGTTGGTGCACGTTTTGGAGGAGGTGTAGCAAGAGGCAGATGGTTTAAGCAAGCAGGAAAAACAAGAGTTCCTGGTGTAGAAACATTTATGAGAAACAATATAAATAAAAAAGTTGCACAGGATGGATACAGAGGTTTGACGTTAGGACAAAACATGGGACTGGGTGCGGTTGAGGGAGCTTTTCCTCTAGCATTCTATGAAGGTGCTATGGGATATGTTGGGGCTAAAATTAATAATCAAAATCCAAACAATGAAAATATTGACCCTGTATCAGCTACTGTAAAAGGAGTAATTCATGGCGGTGTTTTAGGTGCATTGACTGGCGGAGTTTCAGCAGGCTTAATGTCTAAAAAAGCTATGCAAATGCATAATGTTGGAGGCAGAAAATTAACATCTGATGAGTTTAAAAAATTAAGTTTAAAAGACAGGAATGCTTGGAGGCTTGCTACAGCACCAGGAATGATTGCTGTTGAGTCTGGTATTTTTACCACTGCCGAAACGATTGAAAAAATATACAATGGTGAGGATGTAAGACTTTTTGGAGAAAATGGAATTTTACGTTCTTTTGCAAAAAATGCAGCATTGTTTGGAACATTAAAGTTAAAGAAAAAAGCTTTTGGAGACCCTTATGGTACTTTAAGTGCAATCATGCCAAATAAAATTAGAAGCTATGCTAAAAGCAAAATGAAAAATATTCATGATGATGTACTTAACGAATTTGAAGCTAAAACTAGAAATGAAGTAAGCAGAAAAAAAGATGAGATTGTTAAAGATTTACAAAAAGAAATACGAGGTCAAGAAGAATTAGTTGAAGAGGTTGTAGAGCTTGCTAAGGGCGTAAGAAAAAACATGGAATATGTGCAAGATTCTTATGCTCGTGGAAAAAATCATTTTGAAAAAGATGCACAAGGACTGGTTTTATTAAACAATATGCATTTAGAAATTGCAAACATTAGAGATAAAATCAAAAAATTAAATTCAAGTGAAAACATACTTGAAGCAAGGCAAGCAGAAGAATCTTTATCTAAGTCTGAAAAAGATTTTGCTGATATTAATAAAATATTAGGAGATAAGTTTAAAGAGTTTATAGATAAAGGTGACTCAAGAAACGAATTGCTATCAGATTTTGCATTAAGAAATATTACTCAATTACCTTTTCAAGGCAAACCAACTAGCATTTATGATATCCCTACAGCAGAGCTTCAAAAGTTAGCTCAGAAAAGAAAAGATATTAGCTTACAAAAAGAGAACATAGAGTCTCAAAGCCGATTAGACAGATTAGATAAAAAACTAGACTTAGCTGATACAAATAGTTGGTTGCGGGGAATAGGTAAGGAAACGGGAACAGTTATTGTGTCTCAGCCAATACTCGCAAGAAGAAAACAGCTAGCACCTTTATTAAAGTCAAAAGCACCTGCATCTATAAAAGGGACCAAAGCAGAAAATAAATACTTAGAAAGCACAAAGGTTATAGATTATTTAATACAAACACATTATCCTGAATTTGTTCCTTCAAAAGGGGCAACAAGAATTAAAATTAATACAGCAAAAACTCAAGTACGTCATTTAAAAGAATTTTCTGAATACCTTGCTAAGAAAGGGAAAACATTTGAAAATGCAACTTCAGAGAATATTCGTACTTATTTGCAAGAGCCTGGAACTAAACGAGGCAGTCACGATTCAGCAATTAATAGACTTATTATAACCATGAATAAACTAAAGATTGGTACTAAAAGTTTAAGACAGACTGATGACAAGCAAGTTAAATCATGGACTAAAAAAATAATAGAAGATGTTGAGGTTGAAGCAGGAAAGGGATTGAGGCCTGAACAATTTGATGTCAAAAAAAATATCATACAAAAACCTACAAGTAAAAAAGGTGTTTTCAAAGAAGTTCCGATAAGCATAAGAACCTCACAGCTTTCAAAGAAAAATGAAAAAAAATACAAAATACCAGCAAATGAAGGGTCTTTTAGAAATGTAGATGGTAAAGAAATTTATGGAAATCAAGCTCTGCATGGATTGTATGAAAAAATTGTAAAGCCTCTTAACCAAAAAAAGGTCCAGCCTGCAAGACAAATTAGAGATATGATGAAAGATTTTTTTGCTGGACAAAAAATAAAAGATAAACAAAGTGGCGTTGAAATTGAAATTAATAAGTTCGTAAACGATGTTGCTATGGGCCAAAATACATTAAAACAATTAGACTCAATGTATGGTATTAAAAAAGGTAGAGCTCAAGCGATTTATAAAGAAATTCTTAAAAAATTTAACACAGCTATAAACGGTCATATAACAGGTAAAAAACCTTTAAGTAAAAAAATGTTTGACATAAAAGAAGAAGGTCGTTTTAGTTTTTATGAAGTTATTGATGGACTTAAAAATATAGTAAATGGAAAAGGTTTTAAAAATAATGAAATTACATTTGAAGAAAGAAGTTGGGACTCAAAGCTACAAAAGCGAGTAAACACAGGAGTAAAGCATACTGTAAGCAAGGATATGGCAGAATTTATGTTTCGGTCAATGTTGGAAGTTCCTTCAAGACTTAATGAAGTTATTAGAGAAGCTCCTAAAGCTGCTGAAATAAGTGCATTAGAAACAAATCTTTTAGACCAAAAACAAATTCAACAAATAGAAAAAAACATTTTAAAGGCTGAAAAAATAACACCTTTGCAGGCAACTCAAAAAGCTATAGAGGCTGCAAAAAAATTACAAGAAATAAAAATAGCTGAAGAAAAATTTAAAAAGTCAGGTGAATATGCAGAAAGACTACGTATAAACAGGCAGGATATAAAGCCATTAGAAAAAGAGTTAAAGTCTTTAAGTAAAAAACAATACGAAGGTATCTCTAGGGACATTAGGTTAGAAGTTTTTGGATTAGAAAATTTAAGCTTGAAAAAAAATAAACTTTCTTATGAAATAAAAAACGAAACAGGTGGAGCTACATCAGAAAAGCTTGAGTATTATAAAGAAAAACTTGAAAGTGTCATTAATAATATTAAACAGCCTACGCAAATACAAAAAGAATTAAGAGATAAAGGCTTTACTGACAAACAAATAAAAGAAATTGCAATAGCTATTGGCCAAAAAAATGGCGATATCTCAAAATTAGATGCACGTGCAGCAAAAAGAATTAGGTCCTTAATCAAAGATTTTAATTTAAATAATGTGCCAGAGATAGAAAATGTTGATTTTAGAGAAGAGTCAACTCAGAAAAGCTCAGCAGCGTTAAGGGCTTTGACAGGCCTAAAAAGATATTATATGGGAACTTTGTACAGAATATCAGAAATGGCATATGCTGAAAAAAATCCAACTTTAAAAAAAGAATTAAAAACAGTAGAAGAAAAATTAGACAAACTATCAGTATATAATGAATTATTTAAAGGTAGCGGAACAACTTATTATAATAAATACATGAAGCCATTGCCTAAAAATCTTAGAAAAGAAACTTACTGGATGAGTAAGAAACATATGAAAGAAATTATTGATGTAGTCGAGGGTCGTAAAAAAGTGACTGAGCAAGAGAAGGCTAAGTATAAAGAAATATATGATAGGAACATAGAGCCTTACAAAAAAGCCTATGAGAAAGGAGGCGAGGGAACTCCAGAAAATATTGCTGCAGTTGGTATGCGTCAATATTTAGATTTAGTTTACAATAAATTTAAAGAATATGTTTTAGATGCACCTCAGCATAAAGTATTAAAAATAAAGAATCCAGAAAAATATAAAGAGTTAGTGGAGCAAATAGATAATTTAAGAGAAAAAGATTACATACCGCAATATGTTAGAAAGAATATTTTAAGTGAACTAGATAGATTTGTTAACTATGAAAAGTTGCATCAAAAACTATTAAATAAAAAATTAAAAGAGTGGTCTGAAAAAGAAACTGATTTAAAGATAAAAGTGAAAGATGCAAAAACTTTAAGAGATAAAATTAATAAGTCAGAACAGTATAAGGAACTTTACGAAAGAAATTTAAAAAGAATAAAAGAGCGTAAAACAAAAAAATTAGAAGAAGAATATTATAATCTTGATTTACAGGTTGAAGTTGGCGTAAAAAGAGAAAATACTACTTATGATACAAATGTAGAGTCCTCTAATTTAAGAGAAAGAACCAACAAATTACCTTTGATAATGACGACCAAAGACGGTAAAGTTTTAGAAACAATGAGAACAAAAGCTGATGAAGTCTTTGGAACTTATATTTTATCTTCAGCAAAATTTAATACCATAGCAAAAAATGCTCCAGAATATTTAAGAAATTTTTACAAAGGAGAGGGGTCTGGAGAGTTACAACAATCAATAAAGGTATTAGAAAGAAATCTTAGAGGTCAGAAACAAAAAAAAGATTTTGATTATATAAACAATGTTGTTAATGAAGTTATTGGTGTAAAAGGGACTAAAACATTTCAAAGTCTTAGCAGACTTTCTAATTTTGTTTCTGTAGCAGGACTTTCAGGAGCCATAGAGCCAGGAATGAAAAACTTTTTCTTAGGTCAAGCAATGATTATTGCTACTCATGGAACAAAAGATTATGTAAGAGCTATAGGAAATCTAGCAAGTCGTGAAAAGTGGAGCAAGGCAAGAGAAAATGCTATTAAAAAAGGAGCCATTGACTACGTAACTAAAGAGTTTGGAACTGGTAATCCTGTTGGGGCGGCCAAATCTTTAACAGAAAAAGTATATCAATTTAGTGGCATGACTAGAGCTGAGAACATTAATAGAATTATAGCCATTGAAACATCAAAGCTTTCAGCAGAAAGATACATGGGAATATTGTCAGACAAAACTGATTTTTATAGCCAAGCAGATAAAAATGAAGCAGCAAGATTTTTAAAAGATGCTTTGAGATTGAGACAAGAGGAAATTCAAAAGATTGAAAATGGAGATATTTATAAAAAAGAAAACATAAAAGAATATAATTTTATTATGGATAAGGTTGAGATATGGGGACATAAATCAACTCAAGGTGGGGTGGATGTATTAGACCTACCAAAGTGGATGAACTTTATCAATACGGAAGTAGGTGGAATTAGAACTGGTCCATTTTTTACATTCCAAAGAATTGCAACGTCTGTTACAGGAAACTTGGTTAGAAATGTTGTTAAGCCTGCAGTACTTCATGGCAATTTTGCACCATTGTTAAGATATACATCATCATCATATTTGAGTGGTGCGGCACAGTATGCAATAAAAGATGAATTATATAAATTAGAAGACCCAGAATCTTTGGGAAGTGATTTAGATAAAGTAATGCTTAGTTTATGGAAAGCTGAATATGCAGCAATGTTTTCAGCAGGACTAGATTTAATAAATCCAATACTATACAAGAAAGCAGGAATTACATATGGTCCTTACTTTGACACAAGGTTTGGAGGAGCTTTTAACTCATTAACACCACCGATAGTAGACCTTATAGCTAACTCATATAAATCTTTGGTAAGTGGGATTGAAGTAGCAACGCAAAAAAATGGCAAGCTTGCAGGGCTTTATGAGGTTGTAAGTGATTTAGGAAAAAGTAATATTGTATTGCTTTCTCAATTTGATAAACTATATAAGACAAGAAACAAGAATTATGTCCTATTTAAAGACGTACAAAATTATGTAAAGCAATATGAAATAGATAAAGGAACTTATGAAACTCCTATGAACAGAGGCCCTTACATAAGAAATATATACTATAAAAAACTTAAAAATGAATTATTGTTGGGAAATTATGAAGATATAGTAAGGAATTATTGGGCAGCATATGATTATGTTTATGATGACTTATTAACAAAAGACCCAATGATGACAAAAGAAAAAAGAATCAAAGAAGCACATACTCGAATAAAACAAAGCATTAATAGCATGAATCCTTTAAACATGTCTGAGCAAATAAAAGGCAGATACCTATCTAAAAAAGATGAGGTATTAAGATATGTTCTTAAAAATGGTGGCTCAAAAGCAAGACAAAGAGCACTGAAGGCAGAAAGGATTTATCAAACAAAGTACAATCTTATTGAAAATATATTTGATAAAAAAATAAAGATGAAAAAATACTCAGGCCTTAGCGATATATATATGGATTAAAATAAATCTTTGATTGGCAGCAATGCCATTTGAGACATCTTATCATCACCACCCATTGTAAGCTTTAAATTACCTTCTTTATGCAACTTTCTAATCTTTTCTTTCAGTAAGCTTGTCTTGAATATAAAACCTCCTTCAATGACGTTATTGTAGCTCAACAAATGAATCCATGTTTCTGCATCTGTAACTGATAATCCAGATAATTTACCTCTGCATCTGATTTCAATGGCAATGTTTCCTGTTTTTTTCCACATATCTCGTTCTGTCTTGACTTCTACTTTATTGTTTTTATCTTGAAATGCTTTGACAAAGTCTTCACCTAACCTACCAAACTCAAGGTCGTGGTCAAACTTTTGCTGAAACTCTTCTGTTACTGGCATATATCTTACTCCTTTATATATTTCTGCAGGCCCTAAGACCTCAATCATTTTCTTTAATGTTATCAATTCTTTCCTGTAGTACGTCTATATCATCTAACCCTTGCATCTGTATCACCATATCTGTCAACGATGTGTAACACCAAACACAAAAAGCAACAGGAGATATGCCAAAGTATCCAACAACATCCCCTGCATCTTCTTCTATTTCACTGTCGCATATATTGCACGTTATGTCATCACCCCAATCACTCATTTCTAAAAAAATGATTTCTGGCAAAGTCTGCAATCAATATGGAATCTGCAGTCATTAGTGTTACGTTAAGTTCTGGATAAAAGTATTTAGCTTTATCCTTGAGCCACTTCTTTCTATCTGTATAAGATAAATCTTTTGGGCATCCAAAATACTTCATCCAATCATTAGGTAAGCATGTTTGTAATGGTATCTCATGACAAGCAATAATACCCATCCATTGTCCATAGTTTACACCATATGAAAATGCGGCCCTCACTGCATTGTTTGGCCTGGCCCATACACGCTCCATCAAAACCTTAACTTTGCTTGCAGGTGTATCACTTATTAACAGGCTAAGCAGTATAGCCATGTCTTCTGTTTTTTGTGGACATTTATATGTCTTGACTTCTTTTTTATAGGACATAGTGATGCCTCCAGATTTTCCTGGGTCTATTCCTATATATTTAAAATGGGAGTTCTTTGGCATCCATCATCTCCTTTCTTTTAATTGAATTAATAAAGTCTTCGTAGCTATCAAATATCTTACACTTGTCTCCATTGTAGCCCATATCAGACTCTCCTGTCTCACCATACCTAACTTTCTTTGCAACAAATGTAATAACATTCTTGCCTTTACCATCTTCACCATTGATTTTATAATCATAGTATACAAAGAATACATTCTCTGCTACTTGTTCAATAGCTCCACTTTCTGCTAGGTCTGATAGTTGTGGCCTACCATTCTTGTGACGTGATTCTATAGCCCTGTTAAGCTGGGATGCAAGTATAACTGAGCATCGCATCTGCTTTGCAAGCCACTTGTAGTCATTAACAAGTCTTTCAAGTTGCAATCTACGCTCCATAATATGCGAATCTGGAGATACAAGTTGTATGTAGTCATCCATAATCACGTCAGGCTTGAACCTTTTAACTTCTGCTGATGTCTTTGCAAAGTCTCGTATGTTGTCAAACATCAAAAACTTATCTTCGCTATACTTTTTTTGTATGATTTGCTTGACTTGCTCTAACTGCTGCAGCGAACTTTCATTATGTATTCCTTGACGTATAAGAGAGTATGATAGCTTTTGTGACTCTAAACATATAAGTTTCTTAATAACCTCGATATTAGGCAATTCTCGATTAAATAAGACTACTTTAGAGCCATTACTGATAAGACTAGCTAGCATGTTAACCATCATAGTTGTTTTACCATGTCCAGGCCTGCCACCAATGATAGTAATCTCACCACGTGTCAGTCCACCTGCAAACTTATCAATAGCATTGTATCCTGTTTTGATTAGATTGATATCTTTGTTTTGTATGTCTTGAACCGCATCAAGCAATAAATCATCAATGGTTTCTTTTTCTTTTGCAGGGTTTAACTCTATAAGCTCAGAGAATAATGTATGAGCACTTACAATACAGTCATACGCTCCATCACCTCCGCCCATAGCATCTTGTTGTATCTTTGATGTTTCCTCTACCACTCTACGCATTAGATACTTTTCGTACAGTTTTTTGAGATACATTTCAAATGATATCTCTGTACCTGCGGCCATTGTACAGTCAACCACATACATATTTGTGCAGCCAACCAAAGTATTTTCATCTTTGAGTGATGCTCCTACTGTCGTTAAATCAATGAACTCTTTCTTCTGTTGCATCGATTTTAATAATGACCACAATGATTTTGCTTTTGACTGATAAAAAACATCATCAGTGGTTATGTAGTTTCTAGCTACATTTAATAATTTTGGGTATAAGACAATACACCCAAGGACACTGTTTTCCAACTTAGTGTCAGATGGTACTACGTTACTCATATTAACTCCTTTCCGTAAGCAGACATTTAGTATCTGCTCGTTCTGTTAAGCTTTTATACTGTATTCCTTAAAAGCTCTTATTATATTATTTTCCATGGCCTCAAAATCAGATAGTCGTTCTTCAATCTTGAGCAACATCTTCTTTGTAATTACCACTTTATTTTCTGTTTCCTCACCTTCTCTTTCTACATAATCGTTAAGCATGTCTTCATAAAAACGTATCATTCTTTGTACGTATTCTAGGCTAGTGCTATTGATTATTGTTCTTTTGAACTTTCTCTCATTTGATTCTCCTGGCATTCGGACTCCTCTTGTGTATTTATTGACCTCACTATGTCTTGTATTTGCTCCGATATTGCCCCCTCTAATTCATCAAACCGCACGTCACTTACCTTGTAAACATTAGGCCCTCCGTTTACAGGCATCACTGTAAGTGGCTCTCCTTTAAAATAAATCCCCCAATTATTTTTTTCCAGAACCGCTTTTATTATTTTTTTTATCTGACTTTCCATGTAGTTCCTCCATATATTTCGTGAACTTTTCTTTGTCTTTATTATACTCGATATAAGAATCAAGCACTTTCTGTGTTCTTAGTATCTCCAGCTGACTTCTTCTGTTTTCCATTATCAGATTTGACACTACGCTTTCCACTTGTTTTAGTGTTGGCTTTTTCTTTGGTTGCTTCATGAATATCTATGTTCTCCTTTGTCGAGTTTACTTGACTTAATTGATTGAGCATATTAAGTATTTGTCTTATATCTGCTTCAACCTTATCCAATCTATTGTCTACCTCTATAGCTCTTCCCATTACTTGCCTCCTAAAGTTTTTACTTTCTTTCCGTTACTGTATCTGACGATTTTATCAATCTTTCCGTTTTCTCTGTAGTATAGCCAGTCACCATGCTTGAAGTTATTGACTTTGTATCCAGATATTTTTATCTCTCCATTCATGTAATATTCAACAACATAAGTAGAATCACCGTAATTTGTTTGTATCTTCATTATCTGTGCAAAGCTGACGCATACAAAGGCAATCATCATTATTATTTTTTTCATTCTTTCTCCTTGTTTTTTCTATATTCTAAATATTCTTTTGCTTCTTTTTCAGTAAAAAACTTTTTACCCTTAACGATATAAATAAAGTCTAACTCTTTTATTATCAAATTGTTATTAACCACATCATCCTCCATATTATGTATAAAAATAAAACAAACAAACAAAGCATCAAAAACACTTCAAAACCTTCTAGTCCATGACCAGATGTTTTATAGTGCCTTTGGAAAGGCTTACGATTTCTTTTCGACGATTTTCTTCTTTTGAACAACTATCTTACCATATTTAAGTTCAACATATCTCCTAAGTCTCTCCAAAGGCTCTAATTCTTTGGGAGTACGCCCTGGCTGTTTGTGGTGAAAGGAATCTAAAAACCACATGACATACTCCCAATTATCACTTAACGTGCCTATATACGCTTGCTAAAGACACATTAAAATTTTTAGCTATGCTCTTTGGCTTCATGCCAAAAAGATAAGCTCCTTTCATTAGCACTGATTTTATTGGCTTTATTTTAGAATGGGATTTCATCTGCCATCTCCTTTTTAGTCCCATTAGTCCACTGCTTACAGTACTTAACAACCCATGGAGTTCTTTCTTTGCCCTCACTATCTGTCCACGTTTTGCCTTTACCTACAACAGCCTGCACTGGAGTCCCAACTAAGGCTTCCATATCTATCTCTGGTAATTCTTTTACTTCAACATCATTACCATCAATCTGTGCAGTCACTGTCTTACACTCAATGCCACATGATTCACAAAACCATAAATAGTATTTGTTGAAATCACTACGTGACTTGAACGTGTCGTTCTCTCCTGGCTCAAGATACTTAAATATTGAACCTTTAAACTTATATCCTACATAAGAACTACCATCACACTTTACCGTAGTATCATCTGAGTATCTTACATAAGCATAACTGTTTTCTTTATTTTCTGGAGCCACCTCAACAAAGTAATCATATACTCTAGCTTTGTATTCTCCACCCTTTACATCAACAACCTTACTGTTTACTTGCACAATGTGACATAAATACTCACCACTTACTAGTGGATGTTTATTTGGGTCAGCTTTTTTTGTGCTTTTGCTCGTAGGGATTGCAAAGCTCTTTTCTGTTACTGCTTTATCAAACAGTTCATCTGTCATTCCTGCCATTACTTTTTCTCCTTTATCATTGTTTTTATTTTACTTATACATGCTTCATAGTTGTTATTATTAATTTCCAAATTATCAATCTTCTTCCACACATCGTTCTCCAAAGATTTATCTCCAACTTGTTTAATAATCTCACCTATCTTTGTTCTTTGTTCACTATTGAGTGCATCTGGTTCTGGTAGGTCCTCACCTGCATAGATGTATAGCCCAAGCCCATGAAGTGCAATGGCCTTTGCCAAGCATCTTTGGATTGAGTTTCCTATATCTTTGCACGTAGGTTGTGCTATTGGATTGTTGCGGTTGTCTGTAACAGGATGAACTTGTGTTCTGTCTATACCATCACATCTTACGGTTACCTTTACAAATGAACCTGCTCCTGAAGTCATGTACGGAACAGTAAGTCCATCTTCATTCTGATATTCATGGACCTCCCATTCTGCATCTGGAACTACTTTCAATAGCTCATTCACTGCCCAGGACCAGCTCAAGTATGCGAACTGTCCCTTGTTTTTCTTATTATCGTTTACGTTTACTTTACTTAGCTTATCAAATAAGCTTATCTCTTTATCTGTTTCTCGTTTCATTTACTTTTTTCTCCATCTGTTTTTTTCTTCGTTAATTTCTTTGATTAACTTTTTCTGTTTTTGTAGGTCTCTGTACTCTTTATGCTTCCTTTTCTCTATCATCAAAGCCAGTTGCTTTCTGGTCTTTCCTTTCCTGTAACCTACTGGAAACATAATTTTATTTGAGCCATATATTTTTGATATCACTCTTTATCTCCTTTTGACGGGTGGTTTACAATGAGAGTAATAGGCACAGTAGCTACAGTTCCAGTCTTTTACTGGTGAAACTCCTTTCCTAAAACTTGGTAATCCCATCTTGTGTTCTTGTCCGATATTGTACCAAAAGTTGTATGCTCTTAGCACAAAGTCTGTGGATACTTCTTTGTAATTCATCTGAGAGTTATCTTTGTTGTAGTACACTAAGTACATACCGTCAAGCCTACCAAACTTTTGTTTGATTGCGTATCCGTAAGTTCCTAGTTGTAGTTCATACGCTATCGAAGGGTCAAACTCTTTCTTTGTACCAAACTTCATTTTGTATGACCAGCTACTAGCAGTTTTGAAATCAAATAAATAAACTTTCTCTCCCTCAAGGACTACGTCATAGTGTCCTCTTACATTGAGTTCTGGTATTTCAATATTACCCTCAACATGGAACTTTTCTTTTTGTTTATTTTTAATTTCTTTTTCTTTATTCTTAATAGATTCTTTATTAATATTATTATAATATATAAGAGCCTTCTGCAAATCATCATGAATAACTGTTCCAAGCCTCATGATTCTCATGTTTGCTTTCTTTGGTATGTCGGTTTGCGGAGCTTGCTCAATAGATTCATAGTAAATCTTTCTTGAACAAAATCCGCTACTAGAGGCACGATAATAATTTTCCTTGCCTACATACCGCTCTTGCCTGTTTTCTTCGTTCTGGGCATCAATAAAGTCTCCATATAGCTTTTCAAAATCTACAGGTATCAATCGCTCATCTCCACAAGTTGATTGTCTGCATATTTCTCAATCAGATGCAACAAAGCCTCGTTGTATGTGCTGAATCCATCTTGCAATGAACGAATCTTAAACTGTGTCCATTGACTTTCTGGAATCTCTCTGACTAAATATGATTTGTTTTTATTCTCCATGTGTATCTCCTATACTCATATAGCACAATATTATAAAAACTATCATATCACATACAAGTAATAATTTATTATCTTTGTTATTATTTACTATTCTCATTACTTTCTCCATTATTCTCAAGGTCTGTTTCACTATCATAGCATCCTACATAAACAAGAATCTTTTTATCTCCTGATGCAAATCTTATGATAGTAGTTTTACCGAACTTCACCTCAAGATTTTTTACTTCCTTGATGTCGTAATACTTTTTTATATCGTTCAATGCTCCTGATATATTATTCATTCTTCTATGCTCCTTTCTTTTAAAAATGTATCTGCAATAATTTTCATATCAAGCCTATTGAAATCATCTTTCTCAAAGTAATCAATGAAATCATACAGTAAATTTTTATTGTCTTCATCATTCTTGTCTTGCAGTTTATGCAATAACACATCATAATCTGAACTCATCTTGCCTCCTGTATCTTTTTTCTTATAGCTATCAATCCTTCTGTGGTAGCTACATCTCTTAACATTGCATGTAGCTCTCTCTTTCCAATCCTGGCTTTCCTACATAGCCTTTCAAACTCATAATCATCTACTTCTGCGGTGTATTTAACAAATACTTTCTTCATTCTTCCTCCTCGTTATTTTTATTTATAAAATCTAAAAATGTTATCTCGCCTTGCTTTGTGTCAAAATTTCTAAACTTATCTAAAGTATTAAAAATCATATCAACATCATGTAAGCTAAAATTTTCCTCTAACCACTCAACAAGTTTTGCATCTTTATCTACTTTTACTAAATCGCTCATTCCTCCTCCTCTGTTTCTTTTATAAATCTCAAATTGACTTCATCTCCCTCTGTTGTTGGAAATGTCCAATCAATAAGTTCCCTTCTTTCGTATACTAAATCCCAAAATGATTCAATGTCGTGTTCGCTAATTGGTATGTATATTATTTTACTCATTATATTCTCCTTATGATGTCATTGATGATATTACCATACATATTGCTATACCTATAAAGAAAGCCTCAATATATTCCATTAATCTTTCTCCTTATATTTATCATTCCAATATGTTTCTGAATCTACTTTACTATCTGCAACCCACCACAAATCTGATAGTTCGGGGGCATTTGTCATGTCATAGCCAAGGTCATATCCATATGCCTCAAGCCATTCGTGTATGTGATTTTTTATTTTTCCCATTACATTCTCCTCATGTATTCTTTAAGTGCTTTAATGATATAGTATGCGACAATAATCTCAACTATATACGAACTAATAAATAATATTTCATAAAGTGTGTTATCCATAAATAACCTCCCCAAACAGTGCATATTGCAGTATCATATCGTAGGTTATTGCATCAGGACTTGTCAAGTCAAACGGAAAGTTTTTACCGCCACCATCAACATATAATTGAAATCCATTGAGCAGTTTTGCTTGTGTAAGTTTTATTGTATCTCCATCTGATACGTGGATTAAAAGCTCACCACCAAGCCCAATCACATCTGAAGCATATTCGCCTCCTTTGTAATCATTATCCACAACGGATACTTTCTCAATCCAATAATTACTACCACCCTCAAAAGCTCCAACAAGAACATAATCCATGTCCCCCGCAGTTACCTTATAAGTAGTTTTTACGTGTCCTATTGTTTTATTCATTTTTCCTCCATGATTTTCATTACTTGTTTCACTATTCTTGCACGTCTGATATCATCACATTTAATTAAGAATCTATATAAATCTTTCTGCATAATTTGAAAGTTATCACTATGATATCCACCTGCATCATCTTTCTTCCAATCATCTATTTGTACATCAAATAAATCTTTTGCTAACTCACGTCCGTTGACGTTACAGAAATAACTCAACATTGCTTGTAAAAATTGTATATGTTTTGTTGTTTCCTTTTCTTTTTCAAAGTCCTCCATTTCTCTGTTTCTGTCCATCATGAATAACTTTTCTGCATAATCCACCATGTCAATCTTTTTCATTATTAATAATCCTCCATTTCTTTTATTTGTTCCAAGTCTCTATATCCCGTTCTTGCATATAAAATTGCGTTCAGAGCATCCTCATTTGTTCCATTGATTGCACACACCAATCCGACTTCTTTTTCTGTTGCAATTCCATATTCAATTAAGTAATCATATATTTCATCTGTTTTTAGCATATTTGAAATCCTCCGCTATCTGCACAAAAATCTGCAAAATGTTTTATGTTGTCAATACTCAATGGATAACTAGCTATCCACTTATAGTTCTTA
>TARA_R100000353_G_scaffold51060_2_pt1 | contig 18215 bp, 7 predicted proteins | sample TARA_R100000353 | Tara Oceans TARA_R100000353 (sample SAMEA2620663) | marine metagenome | biome: marine biome (ENVO:00000447); feature: surface water layer (ENVO:00002042); material: "saline water (ENVO:00002010), including plankton (ENVO:xxxxxxxx)" | depth 5 m | reverse complement strand
CCTACAACAACTCAACCAAATCAGTTCTTTAGTAGAAATGTAGGTGCTTTAGAGACTTCAACTATAGATCCTGTATATAATGAAAGAGTTGCATCTGCACCTATTAATGTTGGTAACACTCAAAGTTATGATGTTGGAGAACTTTCTTTTGGATCTTATAATGCAACAGCTCAAGGTTTAAATGGTTCATTTGAAGGAAAAATTTATGAATCTATAATGTACAAAAGAACACTAACTAATGACGAATTGCAAGGTTTAGTTGAATATTTTAGAGCAAAGTACTCTATTGTTATATAATATAAAAAAATGAATAACTTGGCTGTATCATAAAAATTAAGTATATTATATTGTATACATGTATATAATACAGCTGTAAAGAAATAAACGTTTATGATACCTAATAGAAAAAATACTACAGATGGATGTAACCCAACATCTTCTAATTGTGTTGTATGGCAAGGACCAGATTTAACATGTATTGATGTATGTCATGGAGATAGCATAAGTGATATCGTTGCAAAAATTGCAGAGAAGCTATGTGAATGCTGTGGTTTAGATCCAACAAGTCCTGCTCCAGCATCAATGCCAGGTAGAACAGGTATTGATATATCAACAATAAATCAACTTTGTTTAGAGAGTACTTATGGTAAAGCAAATGATTTAAATTCTTTATTACAAAATATAATTACAGAAACATGTTTAAATGGTGTTGATCAAACAGATCCATGTTCATGTTTAATACCTGTACCAGATTGTTTAAGAGAAGATGCAACAAATTATATAGATAATGGTAATAGTATTTCTTCTCTTGTTTTATATGATCCTATAACTAATAAAGGTTATGCACAGTTTTTAGCACAAATTATTTGTGATAGAATATCTGCTGTAAGACAAACAGAGTTAAGAGTTGATACTATTGAAGGAAGGGTAAAGACTTTAGAGCTTAGAGGTGATAGACCTTCTTATATTCCTCCAACTGTACTTCCTCAATATGTAGGCAGTGGCGTAAGAACAAGTATAGAAAATATGCTAGCTTTAACAGAGGAAGCATATGGAGAAACAAGATTAGCTTTAGGTTCTACATCAGATATAAATAGAGCAATTAGTTATCAACAGCAAAACTTAGCAGCAAAAGATAAATTAAATGGAAATGGTGTTATGTCTTCACAACCAGGATGGATAGTAAGTCCTGCTAACTTAGCACAATCACACCAAAACTTATGGTTAACAACAAATGACATAAGAAATGCTGTTGAATCTTTACATGATAGGGTAGCAAAACCAGTATGTTCTGATTTAAAGTATCAAGTAGAAGGAACAATAAATAGACAAGGTGGAGTATTACAATCAATAGATTTTGATTTTTCAGGAACAGAAATACCATCAGATTTTCATCCAAAGTTTTCACAGGGTACTAGAATTACAATATCAGATGCTTCATTAAACTCTAAAGTATTTTATGCAAGAGTTAAAGATATTTATCAGCAATCTGCAACAGCTTTTAGTGTAGTTGCTAATACTATGGGTAATCTTGATACAAACAGTAATTACTCTGTTAAAGTAGAGTTTGCTTTTCAAAGTGATAATAATGATTGTGCAGAAACACAAACCTTTACTATAAATAATGAAACTCCTTGTCCTGTACTTACAATAGGTACATTAACAGATACTACAATTCCGTTTTCAGCTACAGCTTCACTACCATCTGATAAGGGGTATGTAATGACAGTTAACTTAAAAACAAGAAATGGTAGCTTGATAGATTCAAGGTCAACTTCTAATTTTACATCAGGATTTACAGGAACATTTAGTAATTTAACAGGAAGTACTACATATTTAGTAAATGTATCTTTATCACAGACAGGATCTACATATGAACAAACTTGTCCAGATCAATCTGTTACAACTATTGCACCGGTTAGAACAAGTGTTAGTTTAACATCTACATCAACTAATTGGGATACTGTAGATACAATAGTTAATAGTGAAACAGACGCTGGGGTATATTATGATGGATCAAATAAAATTAAATATACAGTTGGTTTTAATAATTCAGGTGATCCAACAGTCAATAAAATATCAACTGCAGATACTACATCTGCTGCATCTTTAGTTTCAAATGGAAGTTTTATTAATCCATTTAATCCAAAAGCACCAATATCTTGTGAAGGAAATCCTATTGCAGTAGATGGAACAATTACAGCAAATAGTGTAGATAGTGGATGGAAATATTTAACAGCAATAACAAATACAGGTGGTGCTAAATATTATGTATTTACAGAAGTTAAAGCAGCAACTAATGAAATAATTAGAGTTCAGTTCTGTACAGAATGTGATGGTTTATTTATACATTCAGAAAACTTAGTTGAGTTCTGTGTAGCTGGACAAGCTATAGATATTAAAGTTAAAGCTGTAGGTAATACAGCAGGATCTACATTTACATGGTCAGTTGTAACAGCACCTTCTAATGGAACAGCATTACTTCAAGGAAGCCCAACATCTAGTGAAGCAGTATTTAGATATACAAATACATCTGCTATATCATATGATTCTTTTGTAGTTAAATTAACTAACGAATGTGGAGATTCTAATGTATTAAGAATACCTATTTTTGAAACATTTACATTAGGCAGACTAGATACTGATATTACAGTTGTAGTTGATACAGCAACATTTACAGTATCTGAAGCTAATTTGATAAAAGGTAGCTTTAATACATTAAAAGCACAAATAAGAAGTTCATGTCCAAACTGGAGAGGAACAATTAATTATGTTGCTGCTTTGAGCACAGGAACAAGTAGACCTGGAGATTATCTAAAGCATATGAAAGGTATGGTAGAAAATATAAATGGTGCAACTAAACCAACTAATCCAGCACTACAGTATTCTACATCTTCATCAGACACATGGTATACTTCATTTATGGAAAGTGGTTCAACATTACCTGCATATTGGACAACATCTGGATCTAATTTCCCATCTGATGTTTTTGTTATATCATTTGTTAATAATGTTGATAAAAATGGTGGTAGTTCAAATACAGGGACTTATGGTTCTGGAGCATTGGCAGATGGATGGGGTGCAGGTTCAGAAATACAACCAACTACAAGTGGTGCAGGTGTAGGAACAGTAGCAGAATATCAAGAAGATTATGATGCTATGATAGATATGAAATCTAGTGCAGCTCCTACAGGATCATGGGCAACAGATCTTATTACTAAATCAGGACAAGAATGGAAATCAGGTTCAATACCATTTACATTTAGTCAAATTGTTGTTAATAAAATAACAGGTAGTACTAATACAACTGCGGCTGCAGCTTTACAAATGGCTAGTGCAATAACAGGTCCAGATGATTTGGATGAACAACAGTTTGGTGGTATGTTTATAGGAGGTCCTGTTTATCCAGTTGACTTAGCTACATATCTTAAAGTTGGTGTTTCACCAGTTGCAAATCCATATAATACAGGAAAAACAACTCCAGCAGGAAATGCGCTTACAGGTTTAAGAAAGAACTTTAATATTAATGCTCATATGCAAATGGAACAGAATGCTAGCTTTAGCTATGATTCAACTGTTTATCCAACAATATTAACATATTTCTTTGGTATGATAGGTATGAAAGCATCATCTTCTACTAACTGTCCAGTACAAGATTCTGCTTATCCTATAGGTGGTTCAAATGCAAAATGGACTGCAGCTAGTAAAGCTTCTGATGCGTGCCGTACAGCTTCTTCATCAGGAATACTAATTTATTCAGCAGGTGCAACTGGATCTAATTCACCAGAGGCAACACCATTTCAAGATAATGCGGTATTATCTGCAAGGGCATACACAACACCATCTGCAGCAACAAATGGACAAAGTGAATATGAATTAACAAATGGAAACTATTATGCTATTTACAGAGCTAGTGGTACTCAATATGTTGCAAAATACAATACAACAGCTGTTGGTGGTAAATATTGGACAGATGTAACAACATGTTAATAACTTAAAATTAAAAAAAAATGGCTTGTGCAAAATGCGGACATACTAAATCATCACCATGTGCTTGTAAAGATCATGGTTTAACTACACCTTGTAATTATACTAATTGCACAACTAGTGTATGTGAACAAATTTATTGTTATGAATGTGTTCAAGATTGTACGCCTAATATTGATAGAAAGTTTGAAACAGTTTGGGATGCTGAAAATGTAAACGTAACCATTACCCCTCTTACATCAACCAAAGGAATGATTGTAGAGCAAAATGATACTATGAGGGAAATGATGCAAAGAACAGCATTAATGGCAATGGCTAATTCATCAACAGAAAAGGCTGCTATTCAAAGATGTAGTATTGCTCCATTTTATACTAGTGGTGTTACACAAACATCAGTAAGATTAAACTGGGATAAAGTTCCCTCAACTCTTACAAGTATTTCAATTTACCAAGCTTTAGAAAATGATCTAGCATATACTTTATTAACTACATTAACTACAGGCTTATCAAATACATTTTTTTATGATGTAACTGGTTTAACTGCAGGTCAAGGATATAAATTTAAATTAATAACAACAGATGGAACAGTTTCTGCACCATCTGTTTCAGTTTATCAGCTAACATTAAGCTAACAGTAAAACAAAAGTAGAGAAAGTTTGTTGGTTTTAACTCTGCAATTGTTCGGGAAACCTCAGAGAAATCTGGGGTTTTCTTCTTTATAATATATTTTTTTGTATATTGCAAGCAATTTTTAATTAATTATTAACTAAATGGACTCATTAATAGAAAGAATTAAAGCATCATTTAAATGGAAAAAAACATCAGACTATTGTGCTGATAAATTAGGTATGACAATAGAAGACTATGACATACTTAAAGAAATGGTGAAATCAAGAATTTTACAGGAATCAGGATCATCATCCTATGAATACAATGTAGAAAAAGGTGAGGCAAAGATGGAAGTTATATCATCATCAGAACCTAAATCACCTGAAGAAATTATTAAAATATTAAATATAGACACAACCCAATGGAAGTTATCTAGCTATTGGAATAAACAAATGGGTGATCATTGGAGAGTATCTGCAATGGTTACAAAGATAAAAGACAATGAAGTAGATAATGTTGCTGAATTGTTAAAAGGTTTTAAACCAAAAAAATATAAACAAGTAAAAAGAATAAAAACTCCAGGTCAAGTAAAAACAGCTGGAGTTTTGTCTTTACAGGATATACATTTTGGTAAAGAGGGTAATGAAACTATTGATCAAGACTTTGAAGAAACTATTATTGACTTAGTTAATAGAGCTTGTAGTTCTCATCATTTAGAAAAGATATATTATGTTATAGGGGGTGATCTAATTAACATGGATACATGGAGTGGTACTACTACATCAGGAACACCCTTAGATAATTGTAAGACTGCTACAGAGGCTTATAAGCAAGCTTTTGATGCTATACTATGGAGTGTTAATTATATAAAACAATTTTGTGATAAATTACAAGTAGTTTATATACCAGGTAATCATGATAGACTTTCATCATTTCATTTAGCTCACGGATTATCTATGTGTTTTGATGACCCAACTATAGAGTGGGATGTAGTTTATCTTGAGAGAAAAGTATTTGTATATGGTAAAAACTTTTTTGCATATGAGCATGGTGATGTAAATACAAAGAATTCATTGATGTTATATTCTATGGAATATCCAAGGGAATGGGGTAAAACATTATTTAGAACTTTATATACAGGACACTATCACCATAAGAAAAAAATTGAGTATATAACACAGCATGAAAATACAGGGTTTACATTAAAGATTTTACCAAGTTTATCTAAGACAGATTACTATCATTATCACAATAAATTTGTTGGATCTAGAAGATCTGGTGTATTATCTCTTCATACATCAGATAAAGGTGAAATTTGTGAACTCACTTATTCTCCTGATTAACTTGAATAACTCCTCTTTTTTTTGTAAATTATATTGTATAGTGTAAAGATGATTAATAATTTTAAAAAACCAGATTTAAATGCACCTAGATATAGGGAAAAAGTGTTTGGTCTTTTGAATGCAGATTTAATAAATGAGTTTAAAGAAAAAAATCCAATATACTCTAAAATAGATAATAGTAAGTTTAAAAAAATTATTAAGCTATTTAATGAAAGAGTATGGAATGAAGTTATAGAAAACAGAGATGGTATTGAGTTACCAGATTCTTTAGGTTATTTATTTATAGGTACATGCCCAGCTGCAAAAAGTGTTAATACAGATTATGCTCTATCAAAACAATATGGAAAAGTTTTGCAAAACAAAAACTGGGAAACTGATGGTAATGTAGCTAAAATATTTTATACAAATTATTCTACTAAATACCGTTTTAAAAATAGAGAGCTGTGGCAGTTTGTTGCAGTTAGACAATTTAAAAGAACAGTTGCTAAAACTTATCCTAAGAAGTGGAAAAAATATATTCAGATGAGCAGTAAACGTAAAGTTGCTCATATGTACAAATTAGAAAATAAGTGATATGACAACAATAGGAGAGGTAGTATCTAGAGTTAGACAAGCAATAAAGGCTGATAATGAAGATGCTTTTATTACTGATAGATATCTGTATAGCTTAATTATTAAAAATGCGCAACTCTTTATGCGTAGACAAGACAATGCTAATAAACTAATGAAGTTTAATAGTGTGTGGCAAACACTTCCTTTTTTAGAATTAATTGAAATTGATAAGGTAGAAGCAAAATGTAGTGGTATTCAAAGTGGATGTACTATTAAAAGAACAAAAGATAAACTTCCAACATTTATGGAAGGTTACTGGGGACCACTAATTAGAACAGTTAGTTCTATAGATGGATCAATAGAAGTTCAGCCAACTAATCCTGGCACTTATACATCTATGACAAAAACTACATCTCATAGATATAATAAAACAAAATATTACTGGTGGTTAAATGATTATTTATATCTTCCTAATGTAGAGTGGGATGCTATAAAATTAGAAGGAATTTTTGAAGGTGATATATCTAAATACAATTGTGATGTTGATGATGATTGTATACCTAGATATAAACAAAACATTTATGTTCCAGAATTTTTATTTGCAGAAATAGAAACACAAGTATTAAATCAGTTAATGAATACAATGAAAGCTCCTTCAGAAGATTCAGATAACAAATTAAATATTAATAGATAATGGCAGTATCACATAAATATAGAACATTTGATCAACTATTAGAAGATGTAACTGTTGATTTTCGTACACATGCTGTTGAAGGTATGATAGAACCTCAACAATTAATTAAAGTAGCAACGAGAGTTAATTATGATCTTGGTTTAAGAATACATAGAACTAAAGATACTGTTATTGATATAGAGCATAATAAAGGAAAACTACCAACAGATTTTGCATATCTTAACTATGCTTTTATGTGTGGTACATATACCGTTAGTAATAAAATGCCAGCAGGTACTACTGTTGATACAACATATACTAAGTATGTTCCAGATCCAGGAGATCCTAAACAGTGTGTAACACCAACAGATTGTAAGGATGTTTGTGTAGTACAGACGTGTCCTAAAACTACAACTGTTCCAGCTGGTAGAGGGACAAAAGAAGTTACAACATATGATGAACATATTGTTGTACAATTTGTGGGTGCTGATCAGTATAGAACTTATTCTAATTATATGCCATTAAGAATATCACAATCTAATACAGTGAATTGTGATTGTCCAAATGTAAACATGCAAGCAGATAATATTGCAGAAATAAAAGATGGTTTTTTACTAACTAATTTTACAACTGGACATGTATATATAAATTATCAAGGAGCTATGGAAGATAATGAGGGTAATCTTTTAGTTTTAGATCATCCTTATTGTAATGAATATTATGAATATGCATTAAAAGAAAGAATACTTGAGAACATGGTTTTTGCAGGAGAAAATGTTGTAAATCAATTACAGTATGTAAAAGGACAACTTAGAGCTTCTAGGAATAATGCATTAGGATTTATAAATACACCTGGTTTTGAAGAGATGAGAAAAATCTGGGAAGTAAACAGAAAAGCACAGTATAATAATTACTATAATATGTTTAAGAGTCATCCTACACTTGGATATTAAAATAATTTAAAATGGCACAGCCTAAGAAAAAAGGTCAAAATACATCTAATGTAGATACAGATATATTTATAAAAGGTATGTCTAAAGATCCTAATGCTAGTCTTGTAGATAAGCAGAGCTGGACGCATGCTATTAATGCTATAAATAATTCAGCAGATGGAGATGTAGGAGCTATAGGTAACGAGCCAGCAAATAAACTATGTAGTGGTGCACCTTACACTATTATAGGAACTATACATCTATATGGGGATAAATGGGTTTTATATTCTACTAACAATACTTATAGTGAGATAGGTCTTTGGGATGATAGTGAATGTAAGTATGAAAGATTAGTAAATGATATAGGATGTTTTGATTGTTTTGAAGAAACAGAATTTTCATCATGTTTAAATTTTAATACACAAAATTTAATTACTGGTGCAGCAAAAGAAAACTATGATTGTACTTGGCAAGTTTATTGGGATGATGGTGTTAATCCAAGTAGAACATTAAATATAGATGAAATACCATATATACAAGAGCTAGATCCTAATTCAGATAGTGATTGTCCTATATATATTGATACAGCATGTATAGATTGTGAAAAGCTTAGGCTAGCACCTTTAATGGAAACACCATGTGTTGAGTTAGAAAAGTCTAAGGATGGTGGTATGTTGAGAAATGGATCTTATCAAGTTTTTATAGCATATGCAGTTAATGGACAAAAGATAGGAGACTATATTGCTTACTCTAATGTTCAACCTTTATTTGACCATGAAGATTCTGTAGGTGGTTTAGATATTAAGATATCTAACTTAGATCCTCAGTTTGATGAATTTCAATTAGTTATTTGCAGCAATAATCAAATGGAAACAGCTGCAAAAGAAATTGGTTATTATAGTATTGACACACATGATATTTCTATATCTTTTATAAATCCTAAGTTAACAACTGTTCCAATAGAAACCTTACCGCTTCAAAACCCTGCATATGAGAAATCAGATAATATGTATGTGGTAAATGACTATCTTATCAGACAGGGGCCTACGTCACAATTTGATTTTAATTATCAACCATTAGCTAATCAAATACACACTCACTGGACAGTTACACAGTTCCCAGCAGATTATTATAAAAAGGGTGGTAATAAACCATCATTTATGCGTGATGAAGTTTATGCATTTTTTATTAGATGGATTTATAATACAGGAGAAAAATCTAAATCATATCATATTCCCGGTAGACCTGTAGATGAAATAGGTGGTGGTTATACTTTACCTACTGGAGTATTTGCAAGTGAATATGATGTAATACCAGGTGATCCAAATCAAATAGGTTCTTTACCATCAGTAGGAGGTAATGCAGATCAAGTGTGGCAAATGTATAATACTGCAGGTCCTGCAGGTACATATAACCCTAATCCAAACCAAAATTTAGTTACAGATGATGGAGGGATTGTTGTGGCTGAGGGACATATGGCATATTGGGAATCAACAGAAAGATATCCTCAAGATCCTGTTAGATATAATTCTAATATTCCAGGTAGTCCTGAGTTAGATCTATGTGGTAAACCAATCAGACATCACAAATTTCCAGATCAACAAGCTCCTGGTCAAAATAATTTTGCTGCAGCTAATAATTTTTTAGATCTAAGTTCTAATAATAATCAAACAATAAATGTTCTTGGTGTTAGATTTATGAATATACCTTTACCAAGATTTAATGGTGGGACTGGAGAAGAACCTTGTTTTCCAGAAGATCCATCACCATCAGGAGACTTAATACCAAATATTGTTGGTTATGAGATACTTGTTGGTTCAAGAGAAGGTAACAAATCTATTATAGCAAAAGGTTTAACTAGGAATATGAAACAATATAATATTCCTGCAAATGCACAAGGTCATGAATCCCCAGCAGGACAACAAGGATTATATGCAAACTATCCATTTAATTCTGCAGGTGCTGATCCTTACTTAAATGCAAATGCAAATAATACATTTACAAATGCCACAGGTAATGAACAAAATTATACACCATATAATAATAATAGTGCAAATGCATTTAGTGATACAAGAGATGATGTATATACTTTTCATTCTCCAGAGACATCTTTTAATAGACCATTCTTATCACCGTATGAAATAAAATCATATGGTATAACAACAGGTACTGCATTAGGTAGATTTAGAGTATCTGAAGAACATCCACAACAAAAGTTATTAAGAAACATTTCAATGTGGGTTGCTTTATTTGTTGGTATGGGTTTTGCTTTGGGTGAGATGCGTGGTAAGAGAAACAAGAAAATTCGTAGACCACAAATGATGAATATAGGTTTACGTGGTGGTGTAGGTAGAGCAACTTTTTCAGGAGCAGGAAATGATTCTACTATTTTTACAGGAACTCTTTCAGATGCATATGATAATCCAATGAGAGCTGATATAAATGTAAATGAAGGTGGTGTAGCAGGAGTTGATCTTAGTGCAACATTTATGCAAGTATTAAAAAATTCTAAAGCACTTATAGGTATGCTACCAACTGGTCAATTAACTGCACCTAATGCATTTGCGACACGTAATCCTAGTACCATGAGATATGCACCATTAGTTGCACCTAACCGAAGACTTTTACCAGTTGGTGGTGCATCTGCAGATAACACGGCAGTTTCAGGAGCATATCAAACAGCTGATGGACCACAGGCAGCTGCTGAGCAGGGGGCAGAAACTCTTTTAGCTGGTGGTGCTTTTTTTGGTGGTCCTAAACTTGGTACAAGAGTAGCATATGAACCTGGATTAAGAACTGCATATCAAGGATTAGAAGCTTTACCGGGTATGATGGGTAAGGATGAGGAAGTTACATTTGAGGGATCAAGATTTGAAGCATTACCATCACTTATGCAATTAGCTTATGGATTTTTTAATTTTTTACAGTTTAGTGCTACAGGTGGTCAGGAAATAATTGATTTAATTTATAATCTAGTAAGTTACCAAGATTATGCATGGAAATATAATGCCCATGGTTTATATTTTGGTTCAAGACCTTATCAAGGACAATTTAGATATAGAGCACCAGTTGATATAGCAAGGTATGTAGGATCATCAATGCAACAGTTAGATGCTACATTAAAAGTTAATAATATACAAAGACCAGCAACAGTAGTTGTTAAGGCAGATTCATCAGCTCCATTAGCATTTCCTCTTACTTTAAATTTAGCTGGTGGTTTTGCACCAGATAACTCAAGATTTATAATAAATAATGTACCTGTTGCAGGTGGTGGTACCGCTCCAATACATTTTAGACCAACTCAATTAATAAGATCTAATATATCAGCACACTATTGTGCGCTTAAAGTAAATTTTAGAAATCAATATGGTCAATTAGAACAAATAAATCAAATACCTATTGGCTGTCCTCAGTTACTTAAAAATGTAGAAGAAGTTGGGTTAGATCCAAAAGACTTTACAGTTGACACTAGATTAAGAACATCAACATTATATGGAGGGGATGTATATATAAATAGATATACAGAAAAAGTTATTATGCCATTTTTCTGGGACTTTCTTAAAGGTCAACCAGATGGTTTCCCATATGATTATAGATTAAGAGCAAATGTACCACGTCCAAGATTTTGGATGAATACACAAAAATATGATTTATCAGAATTAGTTAGAGCTGTTGTAACATTAAACTTTGGTCAAAACACTGGAGCTGTACCAAGCAACTTATTTAACTTAGACAGGCCTGGTCTTGATAGTGGTGCAGATACTGGTGTTGGTCCATTACCTGCTAACACAACTATTGTTCCAACTGCTCCGTCAGGTGCTCCAGGTGGTGGTACTACTGCTCCAGGACCAGGTGATACTACAAACAATCCACCAGGAAGATCTTTATTTCATATTAAGAATGGATTTATGTATACCCATAATAGTGGTATAAATGATTTCTTTGTAGAGTCTGAATTAAATGTTGCATTAAGAGATCATGAAAATAGACCAGGTAAAAGACACTTTGACTTTTTAGATTTTACAGATGTTAATGAATTATTTACAGCTAAAGATGATGTTATTAAAATGGGTAACTTCTACAAGTATGATGGTTCATTAAGTAAGAATAGATTCTTTAGCCAACTAATATCTTTTGGTAGAATACAGGATAGAGACTATGATCCTTTAGTAGCAGCAACATGTTATGATCATTATCCAAAAAGATTAATATATTCATTACAAGCACAGCTTGAAGCAAAGAAAGATTTTTGGAGAGTATTCTTACCAAATAATTATAAAGACTTTAAAAACAAAGTAAATGTAATTAAGCCTGTATCTAAATCAGGTGCACTTATTTTATTCCCACATCTTGCACCACAAATTTTCCAAGGTGTAGATACTTTACAAACAGATCTTGGGACTAAGCTTACTATTGGTGATGGAGGGTTATTTAGTAATCCTATGCAAAATGTTACTAATGCAGATATGCCGCATGAATATGGTTCATGTGAAAGTCAAAGAAGTGTTGTTAATACACCATCTGGTTTATTCTATATGTCACAAGCACAAGGTAAGATTTTCCAATATGGAGGACAAGGTCTTGTAAATATTGCTAATGCAGGAATGAAACAATGGTTTAATAAATATTTGCCATCTGTTTTATTAAGCCAGTTTCCAGAAATGGAAGATTGTCAAGGGTGGATAGATAATCCAGTGGCAGGTGTAGGATGTCAAAGTGTATATGATCCTAATTATGATTTAGTATATTTCTGTAAAAAAGATTATGAGGCATTAGTTCCTGAGTGTACAGACTTTGTTCCTTGTGAAGGTTTTGTTTATAATCATACAAGATGTGATGGTGTAGAACCAGATGCATGTTGTCCACCAGGATATAATTTAAATCAATATAATGCAGGATGTCCACCAGGATTCCAACCTGTAAGTTTATTAAATGGTACAATAACTTGTTCAGATAATAATGGAAATTTTGCAACATATGATCCAGATGCAAGAACAGAGTGTTGCAATGTATATGAACAAGATCCTGTAAGTGAAGGAGGATTAGTAGCAGCAGATATTGTTATTGCTGTTGATAGTTCTAATTCAGTTGCTAATAATGGTAACACTAATGACATGCGTGACTTTGTTCAGAACTTTGTAGATGCTATGGCAAATGAATTAGCTTCAGGTGATGTGCAAGTTGGTCTAGTTCATTTTGGAGCAGGTAAAGGAACTACTGATAATATGACTGTTGCAGGTCAACAAATTCATTTAACAAGTACTAAACCAGACTTAGATAGTTGGATTCAAAATACATATGTTAATGCTGCATTACAAAATGATACACCTTTTGGTACAGAGTTAATTGGTGGTATCTGGTCAGGTATGAATTTGTTATATGGTTTAGGATCTAGAAATGTGCCAAAAAAATTAATTACAATTTTTGATGGTCCTCAAGCTGTTGTAAGAACAGCTGGTCCTGGTGCTGGATGTTGGACATCTCCTGCAGATGTATATGGTGGTGTTGCAGTAACACCTACAACACCAGATGTTAATTTTCCATACTGTAGTTTGCCTATCCCTACTCCACAAGATCCTCAGAACTGGAGAACACAAGGAAATGGTGTAGGAAATAATGACTCTAATGATAATGGTCTTTATAATTTAGGAAGTCAAAGTGTAAATTGGTTTTTAAATAATATTCAAAATAATCCTACATATAATACTGCAAATCCTTCTCAGCCAATGGCATTAGAGACTTTTTCAGTTATAATGAATACAAGTGCTAATATATTTCCTAATCAAAATCAACAAGATTATGCAGCTCTTTTTGCGTCACCAGGAAATTCATATGCTGGTAATTTTCAGAATGCACAATCAGTACAAAATGTTGTTGCACAAATTATTGCATCTGTTACAAGCCCAGTTGTATTTAGTTGTCCAGATCCAAACTGTACATTAATAACACCACCAACAGGTCATCCATACTGTGAATGTGAAGATTGTGTAGAACCTATCTTTACAGACAATACATCACCTTTAGATATACATAATGAAGATTATTTTAAAGATGTATCTTGGACAGTTAGTTATGATCCTAAATCTAAAGCATGGATATCATTCCATGATTGGCATCCAGACTTAACAGTTCCAAGTTTAAATCATTTCTTCACAACTAAAAATTATGATTTAAAAGGGCCGGAATGTCCTCCAGGATTTACATATGATCCTGCAACAGGAGAATGTTGTCAACTTTTTGAAGGTGAACCTGTGCCTGCAATAGTAACATCAGAATATGAAGCTCCAGATGTAACAACTACAATACAACAAGCAGATTGTAAAATAGACATTGTAATTGGTATTGATCAATCAGGATCTTCAGTTAATAATCCCTCAAATATAGCAAATAATATAATAAATAATGCTTATGGTGGTGCAACGTGGCCCCCACCAGCTGGTACTCTTTGTAATTTAGCAGCAGAAATGAGAACAGCATATACTATAATTGATAATTTATCAGCTGAGTTAGCAGCAGGTAATATACAAATAGGATTATATAGATGGTCTAATACTGCTCAACAAGGTAATATGTTATCTGACTATGGTGGTCAGCCATTTGGTTTTGTAATGTCAAATAATGAAGCTGTTTTAAAAAATTCTTTAATTCCAAATGCTGCTGCAGGTATTTATCAAGGTAGCACAGGAATGTTTGATGGTTATCAATTTGGTAGAACAATTCTTGATGCTGGTTTAAATGCAGGTCAATCAAGTTTGGGTGATAGAACGGGTGATCCATCATATAAAAGAATACATATATTTATAGCTGATGGTCAAGTTTTTCCTCCACAAAATAATCCTAATGCTGCTAATTTTAATCCTAATATTCCATCACCTAATGGTCAAGCAAATACTCTAATAAATAATGAAGTAGCTTTACAAGTAGGTCAAGTACCAGCACCTGCTGGATCACAAGCATTAGCAAATGGTCAGGCTACTATAGAGTCAAGAGTTTATGCAATTTATGCTAGTGCAAATGGAGCACCTCCTGCTTTTCCAGCTGAATTTAATGTATTAGTTGGTGATAATGCTAATGCTCCATGGAATCCACAAGGTTCAGGTGTATCAGGTGATCCAGGACAAACATTTGCTGTTGCAGCAAATACCCCTCCAAATTTTGGTGCTAGTTCTCCAAATACCATATCTAATTTATTATTAGGTGATATATGTGACTTCACTAGATTCTTCTGTACTTGTCCTCCAGGTTATGAAAGAATTACAACTGTTCAATCTGGATCAGCACCACCTTATCAAATAATAACAGATCCTGAAGAATTATGTTCTGATTTTAGTCCAGATAAAAATGGTGTTTGTAGAAAAATTACTTGTGATTGTACTGATGCTATTCCAAGTAATGCAATATTTACAGGTCAAACAGGAACATGCGATGATGTTGCATTAAGTTATGATGCAAATCCTGATTGGGCTTATAATATAGGACCATTTGGAGATCCTACATATATAAATCCTGATCCTATAATGTGTAACTACGAACAAGAATGTTGTGTTCCTGCTATTAATGAATCAGGTGGTATGTGGAAACATAATGTTAGATGTGATTTATTTACTAATTATTATGGAGAACATAAACCATGGGAGATAGAATGGGTGGCATCTGTTGGTCAAGTTGTTAATACTGTTAGAAGTGTAGAGTATCAATTAGAGTCATATATTTATAAAGGTGATTTAGAAAATAATTGTGGAGACAGATTCCATGATCTAGATTGGAATTTTGATCATGCAATAGTTTACAATACAGAACAAGTATCTGGTTTATTATCATTAAATTTATCACCTAAAAATAATGCACCATTGATTACACAGTTCCCACAGATTACTGCAAATGATATACAAATATTATATAGCAAAGAAGAACAAAAATATAGATTTAATATGTTCTGGGATATTACTGCTGATAGAGGAGAATTTGATCCAAATGTCAATCAGTCTATATTTATAACAGAATTAAATGGATACATTAGAGAATTAAATGAAGTTAATTTAAATTACTTAAAACCTCAATTTGAAAGAAAGAAATTTAGACACTACTGGAACAAGGTAGTTTTGAGAAAGAATGAATCAGGTAATAGAAAAATGATTTTAAAATTAGCTAATACTAAACTTAACTTATCTTTTAGATAATGAAAAAAACTTTTGATTACATAAATGGTTTACCAGGTGGCCCTAATGAAGTTAGAGTAAAAGGATCTATATCTGTTGACGGATATAAATTAGGAAGTAAAGATATTAATAATGATTTTAATATTATTAAGTCAGGGGATATTACTATGCAGAATGTTCCGTTTCCAGTTATGGGTATAGATAATCTAGGTAATAGTGAAGTTATGATGCCAGGTGCTAATTATAAATTTCCTGGTAATGAAGTTTTTGAAATACCATTGCAAAAAGCACAGGATGGTAAAGATTTTGATTTAAGCAAGGCTGATATAACGGTAGATGTTGATCCAAATCTTATAGTGCCTGTACAAGATAGTGGAAGATCTAGAGAGGTAGAAGCTTTTGGTTATACTGGTTACTTTGATTTTGATACAGAACCAATTTTAATGGATAATCAGGATGGTCAGCATTTTGGTTATTTATTTACCTATACAACAGGTCCTACTGCAGGTGAAGGATTTTGGAGGCCTGTTGATTCTAGATATATGGGATCACGTTGGGAAGATAGCGGACAGATTGAAGAGTATGAAGCATACTTTAAAAATTTAGAATTAATAGATAAGCACTGGGGAAAGGATTCAAAAGTAGGTTTAAAAATAAAAGAAGCTGTTACAAATAATATTCCATACAATCAACTACCTGAATATTTAAAAGATGTAAATACATGGAGAACAATATCACCAAATAGAGATTTATCAAATGAGTTACAGGAATTAGATGAATTAAAAACAAAACAAGAAGGTGGTGAAGAAGTATTTGTAAGCTATGATGACCTAGAAAAAGGTATTAAGGCAGTTGAAAGTTTAAATGGTGAATTAATGATAAATCCATTTTCTACAGCTACAGGATTTTATGGGCAAAGATTTAGTGAGATAGAAGATATCTATGATGGCACAAGAGATGACTTTGCAAAAGATACAGAATATCAACAAGAGTTATTTGTAAAAAGATATAATGGTGAAATAGAAGGTGTACCTGGCTTACAAAGTAATGGTATTGATGTTTATAATGAATATAAAGATCAAATAGAAATGACAATGACACCTACAGAAGTTGCAGCTTTATCTCACTTTTTAGGAAGAGATGGTGCAAGAAAATATTTTGGCTATCATATTAGAGATGGTCAACCATTGAGTGAAGCACTTCCTAAAATTTATGGTGACACAGTAAAACATAAAAACAAAACACCAGAGCAATATATAGAATTATTTAGAAAGGCATTAGCTAAAAAGCTTGGTGGTGCTACTACTGTGTATATGGATAGGCTTATGCAGCAGTTAGATCAATATGAAAAAGGTGGTAGAGTTTCACAGCTAGCTATTAAAGAACTTACTGATTTAGGTTTTATAACTCCTAAGATGCAGAAAGGTGGCAGCTATACAGTTAAGAAGGGTGATTATCTAAGTACTATAATTAATAAGTTTGATAACAGTTTTACCTTGGAAGAACTTCTTCAATTAAATCCAAAGTTTAAAGGTAGGATAGATGATATATATCCAGGTGAAGAAATTATATTACCATCATCTGCAGGTAAAATAAATGAAGATGGAAGAATACCTGCTACAACAGAACATACAGTTAAAAAAGGTGAAACATTAAGTGAAATTGCAGCAAGATTTGGTGCTAGTTGGAGAAAGATAGCAGAGATAAATAATATAGAAGATCCAAAAAAATTAAGGATAGGTAGTGTTATAAAGGTTCCTAAGTCAGCTAAAGAATTTTTACCAAAGAATGAAATTGAAAAAGAAATTTTAGAACAAGAAAAAAAGCTTGTTGAATCACCTTATACTGAACAAGAGCAAGTTGATCCAGAAGCATTTTTACCTAATCAAAATTGGGTAAGTTGGGAGAGCGTTAAAGATCCAAATATACCAGGTAGTCAAGATCCTACACCATCATATCA
>TARA_R100000353_G_scaffold33511_1_pt1 | contig 18288 bp, 15 predicted proteins | sample TARA_R100000353 | Tara Oceans TARA_R100000353 (sample SAMEA2620663) | marine metagenome | biome: marine biome (ENVO:00000447); feature: surface water layer (ENVO:00002042); material: "saline water (ENVO:00002010), including plankton (ENVO:xxxxxxxx)" | depth 5 m | reverse complement strand
GGTAGGTCATTAGGAAAGTCTGAAGTAGTTGATGTCATAGTAGAAGATTATTGTGTACAAGCTAAGCGTAGAAAAAAAATAGCTGAATGGTTATATCCAGAAAACCATGGTGATGATGTAGATGTAGTTGTTACCAGAATGGATAGAAAACAAGCGTTGGTAGTAATACCACTAAATGAATGGTTAAGATTAATTAAAATAGAAAGGGACAGTAATGCCGAAGATAGAAATAAATAAAGATGATGCGGTAGCTATTATTAAATTAGCAAGTAAATTAATTATTGCTATTGAAAATAGTAAACATAATGAAACAATTAGAAAAAGCGAAGATAATGTAGATAGTACTGATGGCTATGTCAATCAAAGCGGGGGTTACGAATGAGTGAAAACGAAATGACATTGGTATTTTATAATCCAGCTGAAGTATTGTTAGTTAAAGCAGCTTTAGTCAATTATAAAAAAGCACCATTTGTATCTAAACAAGAAATGATTATACTCGAAGAATTATTAGATCGTGTAAACGAACTATAGTATTTCATATCATATACTCCTATATGACGGGTAGGAGTTTTACTAATTTTCTCCTACCCAATCTTTTGGCCTACATAATAGCAGTTAAAAGGACTGTTGCAGGTATTTAACCCTGTTCACCCTTACTAGTTGCTATATGTATCTTTCGTAAACTAATTGGTTAGGCTCATATATTAAGATAGATACGTAGGCCAAAGAATTTTTAAGAGAAGGCGATAAAGAAGGGGAGAAGAAGAATATCAGCCACCGAAAGAAAGAAGGCTATTCCTCATCTTCCCATAAAGAAAAGTCTGGTAATAGTTCTTCAGATTCATCTTCTTCTATTTGAGTTCTTCTTATGTCATGTAATCTATGTAATGGAAATCCAGTTAAATAATCTGGTGCCATAGCTGGACTATCGTAAGTTCTTTGTGCGTCTCTAAACAATCTACCATATGGAAAGTAACTATACAAAGTGTAGTCAGTAAATGTTTGCCAGTCTTGATTTAGTATAGCAGTAATTGGTTGCAATACAAATCTACCAATAGGAGGAGTTACTATTTGCAAAGGAGCAAGTACAGGATGTGGATAAGAACTAAAGAAAGCTCTATCTCTTGCATTTTTATCACCAAAAAGTAATGCAGCAGTATCTTGCATCCAATTCATAGGGGGAGATAAAGCGTATTCAAATATACTAGCAACAAATATATTAGCTAATGCTAGACTCATTAAATCAAAAGTAAATTGTCTTTGAAATTTTTTGCTAGCTAATACTTCTCTATTCCAATCAGCTTGTCTTGCATCTTTATATAAGTTCATACGTCTACCAATACTATTCCATGCATATGGTTGGAATCTAGTCAATACACGACCTAATGATGTATTAGCAAAGTTAGGTCTAAATGTAGCCTGATACATAAACTGTGATGCTTGAACACCTTTCAATGCATAGTTAATTAATACTGGACTATCGTATGGCATCTGATCTTTTATTGGGCCCAATACATTCTCTCTTAAGTTTATATAGTTAGCTAAGAATGCAGTACCACGTAGTTTACGTTCAGACCATTTCATAGGAAGTGCACCAGCTTCAATAAAAGGTTGTTTAATATTTAAATCTCTTGCTAGTTCTTTCATTGTACGTTTTTGTAACTGTTCATAAGCAGCTTTACTCATAGTACCTGGGTCTTTTGCTAAGCTTTTATTCATACGTATTACAAACTGTTGTGCAAAATCTTGTACATTTTTCTTTGCAAAGTTTCTATCTAAAGATACCATGTCTAAGAACATCTGGTCATATACACCTAAAGACTCTAGCCATGCATCAATATCTGTTCTAGATTCAAAACCTCTTTTTTCTTTTTTACCTGTACTAGGATTAGTAAACTCAAACTCAGCATTCATAGATTGCAGCATACTTAAAACATCTTTTGTACTATTAGCTTTTCTAAATGAAGACCAACCTACATCAGATATGGTATTAACTGTACCACCATACATGTTTGTTATAGCAGTCTTAGGGTGTGACAATAATGATATTAACTCAAACTGTCCTTCTAAATCACTTAAATCTCTTACACGTTTTAATACAGCGTTACGATATTCAGACTCTCCAACACCTGTTGCTTTATCTACCTTTGGTAATTCACCAAACAATTTACCACCAAACAAAGTATTAATGCCTTTAAATATGCTTACAGCTTTTTCATCACTAGTTGCATGATACAATGATCCATATTTACCTGTTACATTTATATCTTTAACAAGTTTTTTAGCTCTTGTCATTTGTAAATCTCTTAATTCTTGCTTAGCTTTTTTAAGATTGACACCATCTTTACTAGTATTTCTTAATAATATTTGTTCTTTTTCTGCACCGTTAACACGTATTGCAATACCAAAGTCTAGTATTTTTTCTCTTTGTGCATTGGTTAACATCATACCTTTAGTAGACAATCCATTTTTAATATATCTATTATATAAACCTTGGTCTTTCTTTTCTATACCATGTATATTTAACGCTCTATAATTAGACATACCAATCATATTAGTAAAAGCATCACGCATAAATCTTGACCAGTTTTCAGCAAAGGTTTCTTTTTTATTTACCTTATCAAATCTTCTTAACAATAACTCAGAACTAAATCCTGCTAAGTTAGTTAAGTGAGATTTAATAAGTGATTGTTTATATCTTTTAATTACATCTAAATCTTTTTTATAGAAAGGTATAAACTCATCACCTCTGTTCTTCAACATGCTTGCAGTGTATTCACCAACGTAACCTTTGTAGTTACTTCTTGTAAATAAATCTCTTACCTGTGCTTCAACTTCATATCCACCATCACTTATATCATTAGTTGCTTGTCTATTAAATCTTGCAGTAAGTTGATCTTTGTAAATTTTAATAGCCTGATTTAATGGCATTTCTCCAAACTCAACAGCCATACGTAAATCTAGTGGTAGTTTGTTTTGATTACCTGGCTTACTTACTTCTTCTACTTTTCTATTAATACGTTCAGCCATAAACTTTTGTATCTTAGGTATGTTAGCTTCAATATCAAACTGACCCATACGAGGCATATAACCTCTATATACGTCACCTACAATATGGTCTGCATAACTTTTCTTGCTCATTTCTTTGTTAACAAATCTTTTTACAATAGCTTGATCAGCAGGTTTTAAAGGTTTATCTAAATTAATTTCAGGATAAGCAAACTCAAACCTATCTTTAACTTGCATATGGTATTTAATAAAAAAGAAATCATTAATACTAAACAAATCATTCAAAGATTTTCTATTTGGTACACCTTGAAAGTCAAAGTTTTTAAATATCAAGTTAACTAAGTTTTCTCTTATAATACCATTTTTATCTAAGAACATACGTTCCATTTGATCTGTTGCATACCTTGCACTCTTCTTATAAGTTTGTACATTTAAATCTGTATTTACCACAGGGCTATATAAGTCTCTTGTAATCTTTTGTTTCTTTAAAAACTTTTCAATATTTTCCCAATTACTTTTAATATATCCTTCATTGATTTGTTTAAAATCTTTTGCATACATATCAGCTAAACGTTTAGTATATTCTGTAGCAGTAATCATTTCTGATTTACCAGAAGTTGGCCATGGAAACTTCATATCTCCTAACTTTTTTATTTGACCTTCACTGTCTAAGTAAGCTTCTTTAATTCTATCTTTAGCAGATTGTAATCTTTCATTAGATGGATACTTACCATTTTGATATTCGTTAACATTCCAAGCATGTTCTATTAACAAGTTTCTATACTTAGTTAAATTAGCATTGTCTATATTTAAAAAATTATAATATCCATTATGTTGTGTTTCAATACCAGAGCTCATTAGTTTTTGTAGTGTATCAAACTTATCTATTCTTTTTCTACCATATTCTAATGTACTAGTAGGTAATATAATATTTAATTGCTTAGGTTTTTGTTGACCGTACTTATCTATAACTGGTACTGCAGGTTTTAAATATTCTGTTTCTTCAAATTTTTCTAGCTTTTTACCAATCACTTTATAGTTTAACATCTGATCTATCCAGCCAGGTCTATCTTTTTTAGATAGTTTTTGTATAATACTTTTAGAACTAAATCTTTCTTCTAGTGCATTGTTTAAAATTTCTAAATCTTTTACATTTATTGTAGACAATCTTCTACCAATACCTTCTAGTCTAAATGTTAAGTCAATAAAGAACTCTTCAAATCTAGATATAGCAGCAGGATTTTTTCTTAAAATACTTCTTGTTCTATCTATTTGTACTTGTGCTTCATCTGTAACTAGTTTATTTGGTTTTAATTTTACAGACAACCAATCAAATTGTGGTAATATTTCGTTTAATATTTCATTTGTAGTTTGTACATTATCAATAGAACTTTGTGTATCTTTTTTAAATCTTTCATTTTGTTTAACTTTATATGAAACATTTTTATCATCTCTTACATTTATATTATTAGGATATGTTTCATTATATCTAGCTTGTTCAGGCGTTATAAACTCTACAGTACGACCGTTATCTGGGTCTATTTCTGTAGTCTTTTTAAATGTTCTACTATTAGAAGTATCAAAATTATCTGGTATTTCTACTGTATCATCAAATGGAATATTTTCTTTTATAAACTTTTTAAGATTAACTGCTTTTTCTGGTAGTTTTACTTGCTCTGTAATATTTTCTGTAATTTCTTGCAATAATTTATACTGTCCTTTGAAAAAAGATTCTCTATTTTTATTGCTAATAACTAAAGACTTATAAGCAAAGTCAAGTGTTGGTCTTAACTTTCCATAAGCCATAGATTTTCTTGATAATAATTTTTCTATCTTTTCACTTCTACCATTCCAGTTTTGACTTTGTGAATGAAACTCTAACTCTTTAGATAACTTATCATTCATAGCCATAAAATCTTTTTCTTGTTGTTTTAATAAGTCAGTAGTAGGCTCTCTAAAATCTCTTGTCATTAACCAGTAATCTATCATCTCTTCTATTTTTTCATATGTTTCAGGCTTATATGCATTCTTATATTTATCTTTTAGTCTTAATATAATACTGTTCATAATTTCTGGTGTTACAACTTTTTCATTTTGCATATTACCTAATCCACGAAGTTTTACTTCGGTAAAAAAGTATGATTTAATATTATAGGTTGTATCCATAACATCTCTTACAATACTTTCTGCTTTATCCATAGGGACACCTAAAGCATTAGACTCTCTAATAAAGTCTTTTGATTTTTGTAAGCTAAAAAATATACCTTGATAGTCCATATTTTTTTCGTGCATAAAGTATGGATCATTAATTAATCTAGTTAAGTCTGCTTCTGTTTCAATATGACTGTTCCAAAAATCTCTCATACCAAATCTTTTAAACATTTTATCAGACTTAATTAACTCTCTGAGTTTTTTAATTTGTAGTTTAACTACTTCAATAGGGCCTATATTAGATAGCTCTAAGTTTTTAGATGCAGCATTATTAAAATAAAACTTATAAGGGTCTAAATAAAAGTCAGGAGTCATACGCACAGCTTCAGCTATATTGTAATAAAACGGTATATCTGTACCCATTTCAAACAAATAATCTTCTGCTAGTTTATCATAATGCTCTACTCTTTTAATAGAATCTTTACCTAATTTATAAAAATCTCTATGTACATTTTCAATTAATCTTAATGCATATATATGGTCAGTGTCTTTAAAATAATTTCTATCAAATGCTATTGATCTCATATCACCTTTTTTACCAATGATTCTTTCACTACCAATATTATAAGTTTGTTTTTTACCGCTTGTATCTAAATATGTAATCTCATTGTTTAGTCCTGATATCTGTTTTATTTTAAAATAACTATTCCACATTTGATTTAATATAGAATTATAAAATCCTATTTCTTTAAAGTTAGCCGAGTCAGCCATTAAGTTTACAAGATTTACACTATCTAACTGTAGTTGCTTTACTACTTGTTGTGTAGTTAGTTTTCCTTTTAATCCTGGTAAACTATCTTTCAATGTAATAGAAACTCTTTCAGGTAGTTTATCATTGCTTCCTTTTGCTGTATCAAGTCCATAAACACTACTTTCAAATACACCGCCACGTCTTTGTATTACATCTGCAATGTTTTGCATACGTGTCATAGCATCAACAATAATACCCATTTGTTGTTTACCACGTCTTGCCATTCTAGCTACTTCAATTCTACTGTCAACATCAACTAACTCTGCAAAATCTTTTTTAGGGTTCACTACTTTGTCTGCTTCTTTAACAAACTTTTCAAATGTTTTACTTGGTGTTTCAAAATTATATAATACTCCACCACCTAAATCAAATTCATTATCATACTTTCTAAATGCTTCTTTAAAACTTTTAGGCATATTTTGATAGATAGAAACAGAGTCAGCATCTTTATCTGCACCACCTAAATAATAATCATTCTTTGATGTAGTGTATACACCATATCCTTTTCTATCTACAAAACCTGCAAACTCCAAGACTCTTACACCGCCATTACTACTGTTAGGAGAACGAACTAATAAAAAATTAATAGATTCTTTTATCTCTGATATTTCAGATGCTGTATAATTTTTTGTATCTTTAGATTTTTTAAATGCTTCAGACAATGTCATAACACCATCTTTACCACCAAACTTAGAGTCTAATTTTATTTCATAATCTCTAAAATCTCTACCCAACATAAATGTAGTATCATTTAATTCTGGATGTGTAATATATGTTTCTATATCTCTAGGACCTAACTTACCAGTAGTACTATATTTAATTAGTGGCTGTACAACTCTACTAGTTCTATATCTAATTAATGCTTTATCAATAAATTTTTTAATTTGTGGTTGCAATAAAATACCAGGGTCATAATCTAGCTTGTTTACTAAATCAGGTATTTCATATACTTCTAAGTTCATAAGCTTGCTAGCTACATCATCTGTAGTATTAAACATTAACTCTCTATAATCTTCTCTACCTCTATTTAATATTTTTTTTATTGTTGCTATTGCTAATGGACTTGTAATATCATTACTTATTACTTCGTTAATAGAGTTTATATGTATATCATTTATATCAAACTTGTAACTGTCAACATCTTTTACTGCTCCAATGTTTATATCTTTTATCATTTGATTAAACTTAGCTGTTTCATTTGCATTACCATTTAAAGATTCTGTAGCTACAGTTCTATAATCTTCTACTAATTCTCTAGATAATGTTCTACCTAATTGATCTCTATTAATTTTATCAAGTATTTGTTTTTGAAACGGAGCAGGTTGATTTAGTTTTGCTGTAGCATTTTCATATACTCCCATATTAATATACAATTCATCAGGTCTCATAGTAAAAGGTTTTAATACATCAATACTTTTCCAACCATCTTTTACAGTGTAGTCTAATGTATGCAGTTTTAATCCTAGCTGTGTTTTAGCTGCTGTACTTGGTACAATAAAATCTATACCATTAGCTTCCATAAAATCATTCTGTGCTTTGGTTGCTCTAAATGTACCAGTCTTTAATAATATGTTACCTACTGGATTACTACCATATTCTGGTCCTTTATATCCTACTAGTTTTAAAAATCCATTATCAGCAGGTCTAAAGTTTTTTGTTTGTATAGTATCAAATGCTTTATAACTAGCTATAACAGCAGCATCTGTACCCGACTCTGAATTATTAAACATTGGGTCTTCAAAATCTTTTACCATTATCATATTAAACAAACCTTCTTGTCTATTTTTAGCAGGGTCTGCTTTTAATAAATTTACATAGTCAGCTGCTTCTAATGGTATGTCAGCACCTTGAGCTAAATTAGAATACTTATTAAATTTTTGAACGTTAGCATATAAAGGTTCTTTTAAATATTCTTTTACTGCTTTAATAAGTCTAGTAGATGATGCTTCTCCAGTAAATGGTAGTGCAGGGTCTAAATATCCAGACTCAACCATAAGATAATATATATTAGAAAATGTTTCTTTATTTTTATTAGATAGAGTTAAACCTAATTCATTTTCTAACCTATTAAAAAATTTATCTCTAGCTGTTTTATTAAAAAAGTTTTTTTGTCCAGAAGTTTCGCTAACGGGATATCTATGTATTAACAATGTACCATTATCTTTACTACCACCGTATATATACATACCTTTTTCACGTAAAGATTTTTTTAATCTAACTTTTACATCTGTAGTAAATTGTTCTTTAGGTACAGTGTTATTTGTTTTTACTTGTTCAGCTGGTAAATTTTTATAATCTAATGGACCACCGTTTGATCTTCTGTATTTTGTTATACGTTCTTTACCACCAATACCCATCTTAGTAAAACCAGCTTCATCTACTGCTTTTCTAATAACTAGTCTAACAGGTTCTGGTGTTGCTGGAAATGTTTTATTATATTTACTATTAGGTCTATCTCCTCCTAATATATCTCCATTTATATCTCTTTCTGGCACAGGTCTTATTTCTATAACGTCTGCACTTAAATCTATTTCCCAATCTGTTTTTTTATTAAAATGTTTTTTTAGTTTTAAATAGCTTCCAAGTCTGTTAACGTTACCACCTACATCACGAAAAAATGTACTAGGTAATTCTGGATATGTTTTTCTAATTTTAGCAATAGTTTGTTGCAAATCATAATTTGTTTCTTTAGCTATTTTTGCTAGCTCTAAATTAATAGCATCATTTGATTTACCTATGCTATAAGTTCTAATTTCATCAGCAATTAATTCTAAGTCTCTATTCTTAATAGCATACATTGGTTCGTTCATGTCACGATTCAATGTCATTTCAATCATTTCAGACAAGTTTACATCTATTTTATCTTTCAATGCAGACTCTAAGACAGTATCTTTATTTGCTTCAGATGTACGTCTTTCTACGACTTCCTCCGCTGGCCTAGTGGCTGGACCTCTTTGCTCTCCTGGTCTAGTAGCTGGGCCTCTTTCTTCAGCAGGTCTAGTAGCTGGTTCTAATTCTACTCCATCTGTTTCTTTTAAATCTTTATTAGCATCTTTTTCTTTTGCTTTTTGCATTACCTGTTCAAACTGCTTCTTGGTTATAGTCTTAGGGTCAATACCAAGTTCTGTTAATGCTTCGTTTATTTCAGGTATTTGTTGAAGGTTAGCCATAATAGGAGCGTGAGTATTGTATTTCTCTACTACTACTTTAGCTATATAATTTTCTATATATTGTTGATCAGATTTAGAAAGCTTTTGAAAGTCAGCATCTTTTCTTGCTACTTCTATTGCTTGTTTTTCAGTCATACCTAGTTCATAATTTTTATAATCATTCTTCATAATGAACTTAGTTCTGTCTGCAAAACCAGCTGAACGTGCAGTAGCACCAAAGAAAGCACCTAATAAATATTCATACACTTGTTCTGCAACTGGTAAACCTTGTCGTGTAGCCATACCACCTTGTGCTACAGAACCTAACGTACCTTTTATTAACATGTTTACTGCTTCTGTTTGTCTTGCATCTTTAGATACTTGTGAAGCAACATCTCTTATAATTCTTTCTCCTGCTTTTCTAGTTTTAGGATTAGCTAATAATCTACCTACATTAACATAATTACCTATACCACCAAATAATGCACCAGCTGCAGCTCCATGCAATGCAGAATCAAGCATACCTTTACCACCTTCTTTCCAAGAAGATACACCTAAAGCTACTCCTAAATGCAATCCTTGTTCTGCAATATTTCTAAACTTAGCACTTTTAAATATACCTCTAGATAAATAACCGCTAGTTGTTAATGTAGCAGCACCTAAATATTCTTTAGATTGTTCCATTACATAGTCAGCAACTTTCATTGGTATTGATTGTAATGTAAATGTTTTAGGTCCTATTTCTTTACGTATAAAACCTGGAGCTTTATCTGCTGCAGAACTTAATGCTGCACGAGTTAACCTTTGACCTGTAAGTCCTGCACGTTTAGCAGCGGCTATAGGTACATACTGTCCCATAGAAAAGAAAGATGCAACTACGTCTGGAGCAAAACCAATTAAATGTCCAAACTTATTTGCTATAGATTCTACTGTAGTATCAGGGTCTTCAGCCCATCCTAATGTAGTAAAACCTTCTACAAGACCACTAGTAAATTGATTCATAGTAGATAATAGATTAGCATCTGCTACTTCCATATCTCTATTAAATTTTATATCTACTTTTTTAAATTGTCTTTCAATATAATCTACTTCTTCTTCGGTAAAAGCAGAAGGATTAGTACGATAAGCTAGCTCAAGACGATTAAAATATTCTTGAGGTTCAATTATTTTTTGACGTACTAATGAATCTAATTGTACTAATGTAGGATTTTTTAAAGTCACTTTACTTTATTCCACTTAATAAAGAATCAATATCATTTACGTATTGCTTAGCTCTTTCCATTAGCTCTCTTTCATTATCGAAAAATACTCCCTGTATTTCAGTAGCTACTTTAGCAAACGGTCCTTTATCATCTCTAAACTGACCAACATTTTCTACTAATGCTATAGCATCTAACATGTTTTGTTTTTGTTGCTCTAGCTGACCTCTAGCTTCTACAACGCTATAATGATCTTCTCCTAATATAGGTATTTTAGCTAATAAACTATTATAAGCTGTTTGATTTTTTATCAATGCTTCTTCTTGTAGTTTTAAATTAGAAGCAAAAGCTTTTCTAATTTGTCTAGGACTACCTCCACTAAATATTCCAGCACCTCCTAAAGGTCCAACTCCTCCTTCTGCTTCTGCTGCAATTTTTGCTGGACCTTCATCCATAGTACCAGCTTCAAATCTATTCTTAAGTACTTCTGTATAAACTACACCAGCATCTTCTTCTGTTTTCAATTGTCTGTCCATAAGCTTGCTAAAAATACTTATTTTTGATTGTAAGTTCGCAGCATTCATATCTACTACTAATTGTTTTGCTATTTCTCCAGCCTCTTTATTTTCTTCTCCAGTTGTTTCTGCTAAACCTTTAGCACTCTCAGATAATAATAATAAACTTTTTGCTACATCTTCTGAATAAGACATTATCCTCTCCCCATCATATTTAATATATTAATATTTCTACCAGAATAAGCAGATAGTTCTAATAAATTACCTTGTATATCTCTTAATCTAGATAACTCTTGTTGTTCTAATTGATATGCTTCTGAATCACGAGCAAATGCAGAACGGCCTTGAGATATTTCAAAAGCTCTTTCTGTTCTTCCTAAAGCTCTTTGCCCAGCACCACTGCCAGCTAATCCTGTTCTTCCTATTTGAACATTGCCTTGTTCAATTGCATCTTGATAATCTGTAACAGCTGATTCTTGTTGTGTTGCAAATGCTCTATCTGCAAACCCTTTTTGCACAGCAATATCTTTTACAACATTTTCTGCTGCACCTATCAACATATTTTCTGTTTGTATAGCACGTTTTTTACGTCTTCTAGCTTCTCTTCTAGCTCTTCTTCTAGCACTAATACTACCAACAAATCCTGCTATAGCACCTATTACTCCTATTGCTGGTGCTGCTTTTGTTAAAAAACCTCCTACCTTACCAGCAGCTGCAAGTAATCCACTAGGACTTGTTTGCGGTAACTGAGCTGCCATAGCATCAAAATTTGGTGCCATTATATTTTGTGGTGGTAAGCCAGGAATATTACTTGTAACACCCCCCATAACCCCCATGTTCATATAATTTCCTCCATAAGAACCAAAGCTTGTGCCTCCAGAAGCACCGTAATTTCTTAACATACCTTGTCCAGGTCTAAACGGATCTGGCATTACTCACCTCTCTTTGTTAACTTATTCATTAAACTTTTTGCATTTTGAAATGGACTTATTCCTAAATTCATATCCCATAAAACATCTAATAAATTTAACCTGGAACCTGCTTTTATTCTGCTATTTAACTGAGCTTGTTTCATAGCATATGCAAATTCAGGATCAGCTACTGTAGGCGTTCCATACAATTCACCAGGTTGTCCTGTGCCTAACAATGTTGGATCTTGCAAATCGCTTCGTACAACAGGAGTGTTTGCTAACTCACCAGGCTGACCTGTGCCTTCTAACGTAGGGTCAGTCATAGTTTGTTGTGTTTTTTTCTTTTTATCTTGAGCCATTAGTCACTCTCCTTAATATTTTCTATTGCCTCTATAAAATCTTTTACTCTTACTGGTGTTTGTTTATACCACCTAGAATATCTTCCTTCTTCTTTATCAGCATATAAAATTTCATCTATTGCTTTGTCATATTCTTTATGACACAACGCTTTCCATGCAGATGGAAACTTTCTAAACCATTTAGTACCAAGTTGAAAGTTTACAGATGTCAATGCTATTTTAAAATCTGTATCAAATATATTTAATATCTTACATTGTTCATTGCAAGCATCTAATGATTTTTGTATATCGCTATCATACCATTCTTTTATTATAGATTCTTTTAACATGCAACCTACAGGATATAATTTTTTTTCTTCTGGTAATAACAAATGCCCTATACCACCAGTAGGTTTACCTAATGTATCTAAATACACTACATTTTTATATCCTTCACGTAACTTGATATGGTCATATAGTTTTTGTCTAAAACTAATTTCTTTTGGTATTATCATTATAAAGTTACCTCATCATTAAATAGTCCAAATTTTCTGTAATCATCGCTAGGTAAAAACAAAGCATCTAACATTGTTTGTTCTAATTTTTTTTCTAGCTGTTTAACAAAAGCTCCGCCATACATATCTTTATATTTTTTTAATTGGTCTTCTACCTTTACATTAAAAGGTCTTGTATCTAAAACATTAGCTCCTGCTTTAGCAAAATTTAACAATGATGTACCACCGCCTACAGCTGCTGAAACATCTGCAATCGCTCCAGCTGCTCCACCTACATAAAGATCTCCAAATACAGCACGATTTTCTTTTTTAATTTTATCTCTTTCATTAGCTGCATAAAATGTAGCCATATGTGTTTGTGCTTCAGTTGCCATTATCCTACCTCCTCTAAAATAGTTTTCATCCACCTATTTCCAACTTTAATATATAAAAAATTACCAGTTGCTTCTTGTACTACTTTTCTATCACCATCTACGCCTTCACTATTGCTTGGCTTAGTAGTAGATACAACTATAGGTGTTTCATATTGTTGTTTTGTTTCATCTATTTTTTGTTGTAATTTTTTAATTAATGATAATCCTCTATTATACATTCTACTCATCGTGTTACCTTTTCTCTATATACTATTTGTATATCGTTAATTTCAAAACTAGTATTTAAACTGCTTGTTTGTTTCAATGCTATACCAAAACTAACTAAGTTATTAAAAGTGTCGCTAAGGCTAATCTTCGTCGTTTTATCGCCACCAGAACTAAGCGTTGTTATATCAGTTAATGCTAATGCTGTATTATCTCTTTTAGTTCCAAAGCCTTGAAGCGTTACATTATTACCTTCTTTATAATTTATATATATAGTATTAAAATTTTTATTAGCAGTAGGACTACCCATATCTAATTCTTTAGATTTATATATTACTTGATTACCACTATTAGCTTGCGGTGATTTATTCCACTTTACTAGATCTATAGTATCTGGATTATTGTTTAGTCCTGCTATTGATGACCACCAATATAAATCTCCATTATTAAAGTTTACTAAATTTGTAATATCTCTATTACCAAACGTATCTGATTGTCTCCATGATTCAGATTTTATATCATATAATAATACGTCTGTATTTTTATTTACTATAACTAATTCTTTTGATTTAGGTAAATAACCTATAACATTATTATCGTGGTAATAATCAGAAGACCAATTAGCTAGTTTAGGTTGTCCTGTTTGACTTAAATTTATATCAACAACTTGCTGTCCGTCGTAAAGATATGCTCCATACTGATTAAACCAAGCAATAAAACCTTCTCCTTTAACTACATGATATTCTTTTTCACAACCTTTATATTCATACTCAGCTTCTAAATATTCTATATCTCTAGATACATTAATAATAAATAATTTATTTTGTTTAAACTGTAACAATTTATTACCTAATGATTCTAATTTAATTATTGTATCACCATCTTCTACTTCTACATCTATAAAACTTTCTTCTGGAAAATAATCAAATTTATTTGGTAACGATTTTAACACTCTATCTGATTTAGTAACCAAGTTATGTTTCTTGTCATAGTATTGTACATTACCTGCATAGACCCTTCTATTTAATATTGTAGATGTTTTAAATCCTGTATTAGCTTCTCCAATAACAGAAGGACTTTCTAATATGTAGGGTTCTTGTATAGATAAATCTGTTAGCCCATCTCCTACGAATCTATCTGTACTAGCCCAACTATTATTAGGCCAAGCCCATTGCTTGTCGCCACCTAATGTATAAGGAAATAATGATTGATATGTTTCACTTCCTGCATATCGTAAACCTTTTTCAAAATCTATTTCTGCTAATAAATATTTTATTCCTATATTTGTTGAAGTATCTAAAGTAGTACCTGCTTGAAATCCATCCATTAAAGCATAGTATATTTTAAAACCAGAATATCTAGAACTTTTATCTCCCATTCTACCTGTTAATCCAAAATATAATTTTTGTTTTACATCATCTACAGAAACATGTTGATATACATCTCCTATATATACAGCAACAGATTCAGATTTATTAGTATCAGAATCATAATTACTATATACTTTAGACGCCCATAATCCATATCTTTTTCCTGACTGAGGTTTAATGTTAGAATCACTATCAGCATTAACATCATTTCTAAAATATGCTATAACAGACATAGAACCTTGTCCATCTGTAGTATAATCACTGCCACCGCTTTTATACCCATCTAATAAATCGTGTATTTCTGTAGCAGTTACTTCTACTTTATTTACATTTGTACTAGTTCCCATAGCATAAGTGCCACTACTATCTACATCTAACATAAATATTTCAGAATCATTATCGGGATGAAACTGTTGCATTTTATTATGTAAAGCGTCTATTTTATAATTATATTCATTTGCACCTTTAATAGGAGCAATGTATAAATCACTTACTTCATACTGATTAGACACAGAATTATTAATTGTAGTTTCAGATTGAGTATAACCTAACTTTCTATCAAAGTTATAATATCCTAATATCTTAGGAGTATTACCTGCATTTCCATAATGAGGTACAACTCTTACCTGTCCATCCACTGAATACATTTCTACTAAAGATGCAGTATTACCATAATCTATATTAACAGTTTCTGCAGCATTGTTAGTAACATCATATATACGAACTATACTATCAGTCTTGTCATTAATAAATAAATACTCTGTTTCATTTATGCCAGATGATCCAAAGTTTCTATCTAAGTTTACATGCAACAAACCGTTACCATAGTTTAATGCATCTATAGCAGTAACATCATTAGAACTAATGCTCTGAGCTGCACTACGCCCTTCTACAACTAATTTACCTGGTATTTCATTAGATAAATTAAGTAATACCTGAGCTTCAGATTCACTCATATCACGTGGATTAGTGTTATTATTTAATCCCCCGCTAAAATTATTAATATTATAAATTAACTTTGGCATGTTTTTGCAACTTATGACAAAAGACAGAACCTCTAGTTATGTCATTCATATTAACATTTTTTACTTTCTTTTTAGACTTTGTCTTAAGGGTATACTTTCTTCTACTATCGCTAATAGATGTTCCATTAAACTCCTGTCCAGCACCAGTCTGTGTATTATACATTCCCATCGATTATCTCACCCCATAAAGATGTTTTACCATCAATTATCTCTACTACCTCAACCTTAAACTCACCATTTGTAAACCAGTCTACTATTGCAAATGCATGAGCCCAGTTATGTAATCTACCTTTTAGCCACTTATTATTTTCATGTGACATATCTTTCAAACAACCTAATGACCAAGCACCTATATTACCATTTAACTTAGTCAACGTATGTCTTTGTAAGTCATGTGTATGACCATACATTACATTTTCTCCATAGGTTTCTAAATGTTTCTTTGCATGATATGTCGTAGCAAATGCTCCATGAAAGAATGTTAGCTTTCCTATTTGTATTGGTAAATTATATTCAGTATACTTATAACCTCTTTCTTTTATTTTACACGCTTTAAAAAAGTTATAATTATTAAGATAGGGATATTTATTAGAAAAATTATCCAACCAGAGATCGTGATTACCCTGGAGTAAATATTTCTTTTTACATTTAACTTCTTCCAATACTTCATCCCAAACATCTAATCCTTCATTTACCAATCGTATATCTTCATTAACAATAGGTAATTGAAACTCAAGTGGTGGTAGTTTCTTATCTTTGTACTTCCACGCAGATACTGACTCCCACTCACCAACATCCCCAAGATTAACAAATACATCTGGTTTTATTTTACGTATAGCTTTTACTACACAATTAACAGCAGCTTTATCATCTAATGGATAATGCTGGTCTGGTATTATTATACCACGTTCCTTAAGTTTCAATGGTACCTCCTATTATTTTTTATCTAGAGCTTTTTTAACTTCAGCCCATAGTTTATCATCTAACTTGTTTGATGATTTACCTACTAAGAAATCACCTAAATGTAGAATGATTGCTTTTAACAGTTTTTCAGTTCCTAAACTAGTTAGTAACTTACCTAATATTGGTCCCATTATTTAACCTCACAGTCTTTGTTGCAAGCATCTAAGCCTTTCATATAGCCTTGATGCTCAATGATCATTTGTTTTACTTCTCCTAGTCTAGCATTAGCTTCCTGAATTTGTCCAGCAAGTTCATTATGTTGCTCTACTAATGTTTCCATTTTACTTTCTGCTTCTTTTCTTAGGTCGACTTTTTCTTTAGCCATTGTTTCTCCTTACTTTTTTTTACGTTTACTTAAAGCAAACTTTCCAACATCATAAATGTCTTTAGCAAGTATCACAGCTCCTACACCTGGTATTACTCTAGCTGCACCTTTAACTATACTTTTAGCTATAAGTTTTTGTGCTGCTTTTTTCTTAACTCCTCTATCAGCTTCCTTAACAGCTTCTCTTACTCCAGATTTTAAAGCAGCTTTTCTATTTATTTTTTGATATTCTTTTTGAGTATCTAAAAATACTTTATTAGATTTTTGTTGTTTAACAGGATCAGCCATATCGCTAGCTTGTATAGAAGCTATTTTTCTTTCAGCTTTCTTTATTAAACTTCTTTGTTTCTTGCCTACTCTACTTTCAGGATTTGGTTTATACAAGTCAACTGGTTTGTTAGATGTATACTGACTACCGCCACCTGAAAATATTTTTTGACCATCTATTAGTTTAGGTTGAACTGTTCGTTTAGGTTTTCCTTTAATTAAATGTTGAGCATCTTCTACAGTTTCTGTAATTACTGTACGTTTTGCAGGCTCAGCATATACTCTTAAAGGAGATTTATCTTTTGGAACTTTAAAGTCAGGTTGTCCATAAATAGTTTTATTTTTACCAGATATAGTTCCCAAGTCTAGATTTTTTGTATCTATTTTTATATCTATTAAATTACCGACAGCACCTTTTACTTTCCCAGGTACTGCAGCTATATTTTTTCCTACCTTTACTACTCCTTTACCAGCAGTTTGCACAGCTCCTGGTATTTGAGAAATAACACCTGGTAATTTAGTAACACCGAAGCCTGTAGCTCCAGCTTGATACATAAGCCTTGTTCCTGCAATTGTACCTTTCACAGCACCTTTTATAATTGCTGGTCCTGCAGTTACAGCAGCTCCAGTAGCTACGGCTCCTCCTATTCCATAACCTAACGCTTTACCAGCTTGCATTAATCCAGATTTAACTGGATCTTTTCTTCCTGGCTTTTGTTGTTTTGTTGTTATTGGCATAATTAATTCCTCTCTACGATTTTTAATTGTAATATAATTATTATATTTTTATTTTCCTAATTATTTAATTTCTTTTTTTATCTTATTAAATACTTCTTCTTCATCAAATCTCATGCTAATACCAGGTTCGTACCTCATAACTTCTTTACCTTCTTTCAAGATAATAATAGTAGGAACAACTTTAATGTTCCATTCTTTTTGTATGACTGCACCTATAGCTTTATTATTCAAATCTATTTCACCTACATAACATAAGTCAGCAAGTTTTTCTATGCTTACTCTATTCTTGTAGTTCCATGATGCATTTACTTGTACTACTGCACAGTTCTGTATATTCAAAGCCTGTATAGATTGAAAACTATCTAAGTTAACAGACTGAGAGTGTAGCCATGTAGACGATAGTCCAAGCCATAAGCATAATGAT
>TARA_R100000353_G_scaffold147973_1_pt1 | contig 18397 bp, 12 predicted proteins | sample TARA_R100000353 | Tara Oceans TARA_R100000353 (sample SAMEA2620663) | marine metagenome | biome: marine biome (ENVO:00000447); feature: surface water layer (ENVO:00002042); material: "saline water (ENVO:00002010), including plankton (ENVO:xxxxxxxx)" | depth 5 m | reverse complement strand
ATAACCAAATAACCAAATAACCAAATAACCAAATAACCAAATAACGAAATAGCCAATTCACCAATTCACCAATCCACCAATCCACCAATCCACCAATCCACCAATTCACCAATTCACCAATCCACCAATCCACCAATCCCCAATTAACAAATCAACAAATTAACAAATCAACCAATTAACCATTCAACGATTTCACCAATCAACCAATTAACCAATCAACCAATCAACCAACCAACCAATTCACCAATCTACCAATTAATCAATCAACCAATTAATCAATCACAAATTAACAAATCAACCAATTAACTAATTAACCAATTAATAAAATCATGGCAAAGATCAAACACAACAACTTTATGGATTCTATTGATGAAGTAATAAGCAACGCAAAACAACAAGGTGTAATACATCTATATGCCGATGGAAACAAGTTCAACGGACGAAAAATTGCAATTAATAATAAAGAGCTATATCATTTTGGCACTACCGGATACCTCGGACTCGAACAGGACATTCGATTAAAAGATGCTGCTTCTAAAGCAATTTATGATTATGGTACTCAATTTCCGTTATCCAAAACGTATATATCTCATCCCTTATATGCAACCCTAGAAGAAAAGCTGTTTGCTATGTATAAGCAACCAATAATAGTTACCAAAAATAGCACCTTAGGTCATATGGCGGTTATTCCTACGGTAGTAAGAGACGAAGATGCTGTCATACTAGATCACCAAGTACACTGGTCTGTTCAAAGTGCAGTCCAGAGTTTAAAAACAAGAGGTGTCCCTGTCGAAATGATCCGTCATAATAATTTAGATATGCTCGAATCGAAAATAAAAGAGCTCTCCAATAAATCCAATAAAATTTGGTATATGGCAGATGGAGTTTACTCTATGTTTGGCGATTTTGCACCTATTGCTGAATTAATAAATCTCTCAAAAAAATATCCTCAACTTCATCTTTATATAGACGATGTACACGGTATGAGCTGGCGAGGTAAACACGGCACAGGTTTCGTAGCAAGTAATTTTCAATCCTTACCAGAAAATATACTTCTGTTTACAACCCTTAGTAAATCGTTCGGTGCTAGTGGTGCTGTTTTAGTCTGCCCAAATAAAAAAATTCACCAATACATTAAAAATTTTGGCGGACCTCTTACTTTCTCAGCCCAACTAGAACCTGCCTCTGTAGCGGCGGCTATCGCTTCTGCAGATATTCATTTATCCAACGAAATTTATTTACTTCAAAATCATTTGCAAGAACGCATTCAATATTTTAATAAATTACTGTCAAATACCAACCTGCCATTAGTAGATGAAAACGACTCCCCAGTTTTTTATATCGGCACCGGAATGCCAGCATCCGGCTATAATTTTGTAAAAAGACTTTTAAATGAAGGCTTCTATGTAAACCTGGGGCTTTTTCCTGCAGTACCAGTTAAAAACACTGGAGTAAGAATTACCATCGCTCGCCATAACCAAAAAGAGGATATGAAAAAACTGGTTGAAGCAATGAAATATCATTTTCCCTTAGCCCTTCAAGACACTCAAACTTCACTCCATCGAGTTTCAAAACTTTTCAAACTCAAAGTTAACGGCCAGGTAACCCCCAATCATAATAAATCTAATTTGTATCTCACCTACCAAACTAATATTAATACAATCGATAAAAAGTTTTGGAATAAGTACATGGGAACTAATAATATTTGCGATTGGGAAGGTATACAGTTTTTGCAAGAATCATTTTCACATAACGATGCAATGGAACACAGTTGGAATTTTCATTTCTATATAGTGTTCGACCATAAAAACGTTCCAATCGTAATAACCTTCTTCACTACAGCTATTTGGAAAGACGATATGCTTGCTCCACTTTCAGTATCTCAGAAAATGGAGGAGAAACGGCTGGTAGATAAATATTATGCTACTCAAAAGGTAACTGCTATGGGCTCCTTATTTTCAGAAGGTGCCCATCAATACACAAATGTAAATCACCCAGAATGGCAACAAGCTTGGAGAGAAATATTACTTCACCTTGAAGTCACAGCTAAAAAAGAAGGAAGTAAAATCACTGCTTTAAGAGATTTCAAAAAAACCGACTCATATCTAAATTCCTTCCTTATCGAACAGGGTTTTATAAAAATCCAAATGCCAGAGGCCTGTATCACTCCTCAACTAACTTGGAAAAATAAAACGGAATATATTGGGTCGCTTTCTAAAAGGTCTGCGAAACACTATCGAAAAGATATAAAGCCATACGAAGATAAGGTAATAGTTAATTTAAAACAGTCACTAACACACACTACCTTATTACAGTGTTACCAATTGTATAAAAATGTAAAAAATAGAAACCTTGCTATCAATACATTCACATATCCATTTGAAGTGTTCAATAATATGAATAAAAGTGCCCAGTGGGAATTTATCTTGCTTTATTCTAAAATAAAATCAAATAAAGAAGCAGAGGCTCCTATTGGAGTAATGTTTTGTTATAAAAACCGAGATGAAATATATGTGCCATCTTTAGTCGGCCTAGATTATTCCCACCTAGAAAAATATCAAACTTACCGTCAGTTGCTTTATCAAGCAATCCTTACTGCTACTGCACAAAATTTCAAATCGATTGATTTCGGTATTTCAGCTAATTTCGAAAAGAAAAAATTAGGCGCCACCATTATTCCAATGCACGCCTACATACAAGCAGAAGATAATTTTGCACTAGAACGTCTGGAAACTATGCGGTAAGCTAATCTATTATTAATACTTAATTAGTAGGTTGTTAATTTTAATTAGTCACATTATTACATAAAACAGAATTAATAAAAATACAACCATTCTAATCGCCATAAATCCTTTAAACAAAACATCATGGAAAAAAAAATAGCAGCTTTTTGGAATCACTTTTCATCTATTCAAAATAAATTAATCGCTTCGAAAGTTGAAAAAGATATATTACAGCACGATAAGCTTTTTGCCTCTATTCAAAATAATGCCGTTAAAATTCATCCCCAATTACGTGTTTTACTAATGTATTCAATTCATGAGAATAATGTAGGAAAGCTAATTTTTCTCACTAAAGGCAACTATAAAATACAATCTCTAATTTTAAAAGTTGTTGCCGTCGCACCCACTTCAGATTTATGGGAATATCAAATCGGCCTTCCTCCCTATAGTGGTTCTTTATCTACCCTATATTCATATTTTAATTGGTTTAAACAACCTACTATTATTTATCAAATCTATTTTGCAATACTCAAAGTTTATAAGTCATCGAATAAGATGCATTTACTTATATTTTGCGAAATGGATAGAATTTGCTCCAAAGCTGAAATCCGTATGGCTATAAAAAGCATTCTTAATTTATACTTAGGTGATAATTTTTATTATAACCATATTAGCAGATTTAAAGTTGTACGTCGCAAATTTTCTAATATTCGCTTTTTACCATTAGAGGAGCTAAGAAATTTAATACTATATAAAAACTTCAATTAAGACTTCTATAACGAATTAATTGAATTTTATACCTCAAATGCATACTACCTTCAAACCAAATTATGTAGGTTTAAAAATTTTTAATGTATAACTGGAGAGCAATCTATGCTCCTTTCATACTGTGTTAATGTATCTTTCATATACCTTTCATGCTACTCGAGTACCACTTTCATGCTAGTGTTTCCCTAGTCAACCCCTAGTATTATACTACTTTCTTAAAATTGACACCTAATAGTCACAATGATAAAACCCTTCTTAAACATTCTAACATAATTCTCAACTAAGTCAATGCAATACAAGATTTCAAACTGCAATAAAATGAAATTATCATGCAACCTAAAAAAGAAAATAATGAAAAACAGTCTCTTAAAAGGTTACCCCCTTCCAGAATAGTAATTTACCCCAAAGATATCCAGCTCCTAACCGGCAAATCTTATCGCCATGCCCTTTATCTAAACAAGGAAATTAGAGCCTACCTCCGCAAAAAAAAACACCACCTCCTTACTATCTACGAGTTTGCAGACTACACCGGCATCCCACCAAACATCATCCAACTCCACCTAAAATAAAAATGCTTTCCTATCCAAAATCTCATTCACCAATTCACCATTCCCAAATTCACCAATCACAAATTAACGAATCCCAAAACATCAGTATTGTCTCCCTGAGCGCAGTCGAAGGGTCAATTGTAACATAGGACTTAAAACTTAAGACGTAAGAAGTGAGTAGTGAGTAGTGAGAACTTTAAAGCTAAAAAATCTAAATTCAAAAGCATTTCCACCCTTTAGGGCCGGGGGTAAGAAATTCTTTTCCATTCACCAATTCACCAATTCACGAATTCACGAATTAACAAATTAACCAATCCCCAATTAGCCAATTCACAAATTAACAAACCCATCGTCCACACCCGGGCCCTTAGATACAGCCTCCTTTCGTCGGCCACTCGGGGACCTTCATTTGGTCTTTTAAAAAGCAATATCAAAGGTTGTCGAGTGAATTTAGTAAGCGTAGCGCAACTAAATTAGTATCGAGGCCACCGAATCCCCAATTAACCAATTCACAAATTAACAAATCCCGAATTAACAAATCCCCAATTCACCAATTCCCCAATTCACCATTCCCCATTCCCCATTCAGGGTTTCCCCCGAGAATTAAATTCCATAGTTCCCCCGATACATTGCGGGTATATTTTTGGCAGTTTTGCTTTAAAAATTTAACTAATTGAATTATTTGAACTATGAAAAGATTTTACAAAACTGTAGTGAGCGTGTTTACAGTATTATGTACGGTAAGCTTAGCTGCACAAACTAATAGGTATGTAGACGAAACGGGAGCCGATGTTGGCGATTGTACCAACCCTTCGAGTCCGTGTGCTACCATTAATTACGCAATGGACGAAGCAGCAAATGGCGATATTATTGAAATAGCTTCGGGGGTGTATACCGAAACTTTGCGAATTTCAAAAGATTTAACCCTGCGAGGGGCTGGCGATATGCAAAACGGCGGGACAATTATTCAGGCGCATGCGCTGCCTGGTGAAGCTACAGAACGTCCGGTAACTATTTTAACTGGTATTTTTGTGCATATTGAAGATGTTATTATTCAGCACGGCTATAACGAGGATTATGGAGGAGGTATTTATGTGGTTTCTGGGGGTAATCTTACACTAAGCAACGCTACTGTTAGAAACAATACAGCCATGGTTTTTGGGGGCGGTCTTTACCTTGTAGGCACGGCTAATGTAACACTCGCAGATGTAAATTTGATAGAGAATCATGCAATCTCTAATGGGGGAGGTATTATGGTTGGTAATATTAGCACATTAAATATTACCGATAGTGAGTTTATAGACAATACCGCCACCCGCGATGGGGGTGGGGTGTACACTCAGGGGTCAATTACTTTTAGCAATACAAATTTTACAGGCAACTGGGCCGGCCATAAAGGTGGCGCTATAAATGCTGTTAGTAGTGATTGTATATTAAATATTGAAGACAGCAATTTTACCAACAATACTGCCGATTGGAATGGGGGTGCAATTTCACTGGTATATGAAAGTATGACAACATTTACAAATGTTGAATTCAACAATAACGAAACGCTTGATACCGGTAATGGCGGGGCCGTATTTATTAGTGAGGCCACAGCAGCGTTTAATAATGCAACATTTCAAAACAATAAAGTTGCAAATAATGACGGAGGTGCCGTGTATGCTTCTGAAAGTAATGTGAGTTTTAACAAGGCTCAATTTACTTCTAATGAAGCATATTTGTTAGGAGGGGGTGTTTTATCTTCAGACAGTGATATATCTTTTTTTGACACGAGCTTTGAATTTAATTCGGCCAATTTGGGTGGTGGCGCAGCACTATTAAGCGCCTTGAATAATGAGATTTTAATACAAAATAGCCAATTTAAAAATAATGAGGCTACTGGTGACTTTGGTGGAGGACTATTAAATGAAGGTAATCGAGTTACTATTGTAAATACCTTGTTTACCGAAAACTTGGCAGCCGATATGGGCGGTGCCATTGCTAGCTTAGGGGAATTAAACTTAATTAACAGCACGATTTCTAAAAATGAAAGCAGCGGCACAGGTGCTGGAGGTTTATATAATACAATTGGAACTGTATTACTAAAAAACAGTATTATTTGGGGAAATATTGGCATCGATGCTCCCGATATCGCAAATGTTAATGGGGGGACTATCAATGGCAGTTATTCGCTTTATGACGATACCGATGTATATAACGATGGGGTGTTTAATTGTACTAATTGCCTTACAATCAACCCACAATTTACCGACATAACTACTGGTGATTTTACCCTGGGAGACAATTCGCCTGCTCTTGATGCGGGAGACCCTAATACCGATATGTCTGTTTTTCCTACCGAAAACAACACTCCTATTGATTTGGCGGGTAATGAGCGGGTGATGAATAATATTATCGACCTTGGAGTATATGAAACGCAAACCCTTTCAAATACCAACTTTTCTAATCCTGAAGTAGCAATAAAAATATATCCAAACCCAACAAGTAATGTGATACACCTTGGTGCCAAAGAAGAAATTACTTCGGTAACGCTTTCAACAGTAACTGGGCAGGTATTAAAAACTTGGAAAAATAGCAATAGCATTGATTTAAGTGCGTATGCAAAAGGGATGTATTTTGTTTCGGTTGAAACTTTAAAAGGAAAAGTGACAAAAACTATTATTAAAAAGTAAGAATTAAAACTAAGTGTTTAGGCACTTGTAATTTATAATTATCAATAAAAAGGAAACAACAAATGAAAAAAACAATTTTAAACATGACAGTATTTTTAATGGCATTATGCCTGTTTACGGCTTGCTCAAAAGACAGCGACAAAAATGATGATAACGGAACAACAACAACAGGCGAGCACACCTATAATATTGAAGTAGAAGGCGGCACGGTATTTAATGGCAGTGTACCCAAAGAAACAGCAGGATATTATTATCCGGTTGCCTTTGTAGAGTATGACGAAGACTTGGGAAGCGACCTACTTGCTGGTATACTTCAAGATGCTGCTGGCGATTTCCAATTTGGTTTAGGCCTTGCTTTAGATAGTAACAACCAACCCACTATTCCCGATACTGGGATAGGGCTCACCTTCGGGCAAAGAAATTCACAAAATAAATACGGGCCTGCAGGACCTATAGAACTTACCCTTTCAAATTATGAAGAAACAATCCTTTCTATGTATGGCGAAGAGGCGAGAGTGGCTTCTTTTACACTGCAATTTAGCGGCTTGTTTAAACTTGGGCAATCGGGAGACCCAGTGAATGTTACGGGTGAAATTGTAGTAGCAAAACCATAGTAATTTTTAAAATCAATAATAAATGCTGCCTAATCTATGTGAAGTATTAAAATAGAATAGGAAGTTAAAACAACAATTAATTATGAAAATGTTAAAACACTCCCTGGCTGCTTTGGTGGTAGGCATATTATTTTCTTGTAACGGAAAGGCACAAAACGAACAAGAATTAATAGGTACTTGGGAAATTCAAGGAACTTTAATGGGCGATAATGGCGAGGGCTGGTTGATGCCTCATAACCAAGCCAATCCCGATTGCGAAGCAGACCATACCGTTTTTGCTGAAGATAATACTGCTTCCGAAGTAAGGTATAATAAAAATTGCGATGCTAAGGAAAAATCTTTTAGCTGGAAACGGGAAGGCGATCATATTATTTTAACCTCTGGCGACCGTACCGTAGACTGGCTAATTCATAGTATAGAAGGTGATAAAATGACCGTTGGGGTGCAAATGCGACCTAATGCAAAAAATAGAATGTATGCAGTTTATAAAAAACAAGAATAATTAAAATGGGATAGAGGCTGATAGCAGTTGGTCAATAAAGTAGCAATTCTAATGTGTTTTTATTAATTAATTATGTTTGAATTAGTCTTGTTAAATTATTAAAAATTGCTGTTCATCTAATTTTTTACTCCTCTATATAATTTAATAATTCTGAATTGAGAATGAGGGTTGCAGGTGTTGATTATGAAGCGGAAAACAGCACCCAGCAACCCTCTATCAATCAATAAAACACCAAATACTTTGCAAGGGAATGCTGTAATGTAAAGTTACATTATGGAAGGAGTTATAAAGGGGCAAAAATTTTAAAGTAGCAGCCTTAACAAATAAATAATTTTTGTAAGCAATTGATTTTCAAATAGCTATTGGTAAAAGGCTACTTAAAAGCCTAAAACTAGTTTACTTACCCAACAAAAAGAGCTAATTTTATCTTTAATACAATTTTTAAAATTAGTATGATGAAGATTTTGCTTGCAGACGATCACTTTTTGGTATTGGAGGGATTAGAAGTGCTTTTATCCACTTTTAACTTTGTAGAAAAAACCGAAACCGTCTTAGATTATATAGCTCTAAAAGAAGTTTTACAGCAGGAGCATTTTGATGTTTTGTTGCTCGATATACATTTTGGCGATTACGACGGTAGAGAAATTTTGGGCGAGATAAAACAGTTGGCGCCAAAATTAAAGATTATAGCCCTAACCAGCCATTCAGACTCTGCAACAATAAAGTCGTCTGTAAATGCTGGGTTTGATGGGTATTTATTAAAGATTGATGGAAGAGATGAAATAGAGCAAGCGCTAAAAGCGGCAATGAAGGGGGAGCGTTACTTTAGTTCGAAAACACAACAAACATTTTTTGAAATGAACACCTCAAAAAACAATAATGCTTTAACCGATAGGGAAAAGGAAGTTTTACAACTAATTGTTCAGGAATATACAACCAAAGAAATAGCCGAGCAATTGTGTTTGTCTGAAAAAACAATTGAAAGTCATAGAGCAAATTTGATGCTAAAACTGGAAGCTAGGAATATTGCGGGGATGGTTAAAAAAGCAATTGTTCAAGGATTAGTAGAAGTTTAATACCATACATTATGAGGCCATTATTTATCTGCTTTCTCACCATTTTACTATTTGTTGAAACGCAGGCACAAAATAGAGATACTTTAGTAAATGTAAGCAATGAGATAAAAGCGCTTGTATCAAAATTAGATTCGTGTTCAAACGATAAAAACAAAGACTGTTTAAATATAGCCAATACCATCGTTAAAAAGGGCGAGAAGGAAGGAGTGCCGTATTTAGATTATCTGTATTTTAAAAAGGCGTATTATTTCTGGAAGCGCAACATGCTCGATTCTACTTTGTTTTACAGTAAGTTGGCAATTGAAAATCCGCATCCGGTAGAGCGGCAGCGCAGTGATATTGACGCTCATAATCTTGCAGCTTCAGTTTATTATCACAAAGGAAATTTGGATAAAACTGTAGAAGTGTACATTGCACTTTCACGATTATTAGAAGACGGCGGAAACCCGCTACATTTGGGGTATTTATATTCAAATATTGGTATTTTATTAGGGACTACCAATAATAACGACCAGCAAATAGCATATTCGTTAAAATCGTATAAATTATTAAAAGAGAACAATGATACCCGGTATATTGCTACGGTAGCTAGTAACTTGGGATTTGGTCATTATTATAAGCGCGATACCTTAGAAGCCATAAATTGGGCTAAAAAAGCGTATGAGCTATCTAATTTATCTAATGATATGGTAGCAAAAACCCAATCGAAGCTTGTATTGTCGTATTTAGAAAATGATTTAGACTTAGCGTTAGATTATGTTGTAGAGGCAGTAAAATATGCCGATTCCTTGGGCGATAAAACGCACCAGACTAATGCTTATAATAGATATGCCGATGTTTTACACCAAATGGGCCAAGGTGAAAAGGCATTTAATTATGCAGCGCAAGCAGTAGATCTTGCATCAGCCATAGGAGATAATACTACCTTGCGCAGAGCGTCTAAAACTGCAGGAATTATAGCTTATGAACTTGCTAAAAAAGAAAAGGCTGCAGATTTTTATAACACCTATATTGTGTTAAACGATTCAATTTCAAATATTGAAAAAACTAAGGAGATTAATGAAATTTATACCAAGTTTGAAACCGAAAAGAAGGAAAAACAACTAGCCGAACAGGCATTAAAAATTCAGAAGCAACGTGCCAATTTATTATATGCAATTTTAGGAGGGATTTTGTTAGCCGTAATTTTAGGCGGAATTGTTCTTTACTCGCGGAAAGCTCAAAAACTAAAGCTAAAACAACTACAACAAGAAAAGGAAAATGCTATTTTAAGCTCGTTTATTTTGGGCGAAGAACGGGAGCGGAAACGTATTTCGCATGAGTTACACGACGGGGTTGCAGCTATGATTGGAGCAGCCAAGATGACCCTGGAGTCTATTCCGCATCTCGCAAAAGAAAAGCAAAAAGAGCATTATAAAAAGGTACAGCAAATTTTAGAAAGCACTCATACCGAAGTACGTTATATAGCGCATAATTTACTGCCAACAGTTTTGGAAAAAGAAGGCTTGATAAAAGCCACGATGCATTTTGCCGAAGAAATAAATAAAACAAAGTTGGTATTTATTGAAGTAGTAGATAGTACAAATAATACCCAAAAATTATCACCGCAATTAGAACTAATGTTGTTTAGGGTTATTCAAGAATTAGTAAATAATATTATTAAACATTCGGAAGCTCAAAATGCAAAGATAATTTTTAGCAACAAGGGGTCTCATTTAAAGATTGAAATAACCGATGACGGCATAGGGTACGACGACCAAAACACTAGCGGAAAGCAAGGGTTGTATAGTATTAGCAAACGACTAAAATCTATTGGCGGGAATTTTGTAATAAGAAGAAAAACCCAAGGCGGAACAGAAGCAATGATTGAATTGAATAGTAAGATGTAAGTGTTTAAAATCGCTCTTTACTACCCCTAAATGCACAACGCTTTCACCCAGAGCGCAGTCGAAGGGTTAATTATGACGTAAGACGTAGTGAGAATTGAGTAGTGAGACGTGAGAAGGTAGCGATCCAAAAAGCATTTCCACCCTTTAGGGCTGGGGTAAAGAAATGCTTTTACCACTCTTTCTGCCCCTAAATCCCCTAAAGGGGACTTTTATGTTTCTTATAAATAGCATTTCCACCCTTTAGGGTCGGGGCAAAGAAATGCTTTTACCATTTTCAAATTAACCAATCCACCAATTAACAATTAACAATTCACCAATTCACCAATTCACGAATTAACGAATTAACCAATTAACAAATCTCCCAAACCCTTCGGCCACTCGGGGACCTTTAATTTATATGAAAATTTAAAACAATCCATCCAATACTAAGTTTGAAATACAAGTTATTCAACTTAAATAATTCTTACAAAACTAAGTTCCCACCAATATTCTTTATACCTTTGCGAGGCCTTGAAATCCCTACTTTAATTTATTTTAAATTTCAATGGATAGAAAACAAAGAGTAGATTTTCTACTTTTAAAATGATTTGTTTTTAACGTATTAATAATCTATAAAGCCCCCAGGTCTATTAAACGGTATGAACGACAAGATTTATCTTTCATCTCCCCATATGGGAGGAACCGAACAAGGCTATGTAACAGAAGCTCTATCCTCTAATTGGATAAGTTCTTCAGATTTAAACTTAAACAAGTTTGAATATGGACTTGAAACGTATTTAGGAGCAGGTAATTATATTACCGCATTAAGCTCGGGAACGGCAGCCATCCACCTTTCTTTAATAATGTTGGGAGTGGGACAGGACGATGAGGTTTTGTGCCAGAGTATGACGTTTTCGGCTTCAGCCAATCCCATTGTATACCAAGGAGCAACGCCGGTTTTTATCGATAGCGAGCCCGACACTTGGAATCTTTGCCCTGTGCATTTAGAAAGTGCCATTAAAGACAGGATATCAAAAGGCAAGAAACCCAAAGCTATAGTGGCAGTACATTTGTATGGTATGCCATGTAAGGTTGATGAAATTACTGCAATTTCAAAAAAATATGATATCCCGCTTATTGAAGACAGTGCCGAGGCATTAGGGAGTAGTTATAAGGGCAAAAAGTGCGGTACATTTGGCCATTTCTCTATCTTATCGTTTAACGGCAATAAAATAATTACTACTTCTGGTGGCGGGGCTTTGGTTTGTAGAGACCAAAAGAATAAAGAACACGCTCTCTTTCTGGCTACCCAGGCGCGAGATGAGGCGCCTCACTATCAACATAGCCATATAGGATATAACTACAGGATGAGTAATGTTTGTGCCGGGATTGGACGCGGGCAGATGGAAGTTTTGGATAAACATGTAGCCCTAAGGCAAGAAATGCACGCCTTTTATAAAGAAATCTTTTTAAATATTTCGGAAGTTTCTGTTTTTGAAGCGCCAAATAATGATTATATTAGCAATCATTGGCTTAGCTGCATACGGTTTAATATTGTAAACAATAAATTTAACCCAGATGGGTTAAGAGAGGCTTTATTAGCCGAAAACATAGAATCTCGCCCCTTATGGAAACCAATGCATTTGCAGCCAATTTTTAAAAACTCCCCATATTACGGCAATACTACTTGCGAAACGCTTTTTAATACAGGTCTTTGCCTTCCCTCGGGCAGTAACCTAACAGAAACCGATCGCCAGCGAATTGCAACCACTATTACAAAATATTTTAATAGCTAGTATTATGGAAAAAACTACCCAACTAAGGTTTTTAAACAGGCAATATGCTGGCGTTAGAAACTACGTACTTGAACAACGCTTTTTACCGCGGTGGGCTGTTATTGTTATAGACTTAAGTATTTGCTTATTCTCTTATGTTATAACACTGGCATTTTTGCGCAGTATTCCTATAGATACTTTTAATGTGTTAACCGCTGTTGAGCGGGCAGGACTTATATTAGGCGTTCAGCTTTTGTGTTTTGCTTTATTTAAAACCTATTCGGGGATTATTAGGCACAGTACGTTTACCGATGTTTATAGACTTGCCTTAGCTATAGGGTCGGCTTTTTTAATTATTGTTATTGGCAATTATGCTTACTTAAATTTTACAGGGGAGCAGGTGTTTATCAATACCGGAATTTTGCTGTATTCGTTTTTATCGCTTACCTCTTTAATTGCTTTTAGAATTGTGGTAAAAGAAGTTTATCGTTATTTAAGTACTACGGCTTCTCAAAATTCTAAAAAACGTATATTAGTTTTTGGGGTGAATGATCAAAGTATTGGGATAGCCCAATCATTGTTAAGCGATGCAAACTCTCCTTACCGTCCGGTAGCATTCTTAAGTACAATTGAAAAAGGCCATAATTATAAAATTATGGATATGCCTATTCTAAGGCTTTCTGATACCTTAGAAGGGAGTCTCAAAAACTTTAAAAAGAAGTATGGTGTTAATGGCTTGTTATTGGTGGGCGATGCGCTTTCGGTACCCGAAAAGAATAGTATTGTAGAAAAAACCTTTGCTGCTGGGTTGGAAGTATATAATACTTTTATGCCCGAAAAATGGAATAAACTATCTGATGTGCATTTAAAAATTGCACCACTACAAATTGAAGACTTATTAGATCGCGACCCTATTGAAACTGAAGTTGAGGCAATTTCAAAAGACTTGGAAGGGAAAACTATTTTGGTAACTGGAGGTGCGGGGAGTATAGGCAGCGAGTTGGCAAAACAAATTGCTGCATTTAAACCTAAAAAACTTATTGTATTAGACAATGCCGAAAGTGCATTACACAAGATTGATCTATACTTAACTAATAATTTCCCTGATTTAGATTTTCAATGTTACTTGGCCGATGTGACTTCAAAGGGCCGTATGCATGGGATTTTTGCAAAGTTTAAGTTTGATGTTGTTTATCATGCGGCTGCATATAAACATGTGCCTATGATTGAAACCCACCCGCGGGAAGGGATTAGAACCAATACTATTGGCACCCGTATTTTGGCCGAATTGGCAAGCGAATATAAGTGTGAGCGGTTTGTAATGGTATCTACCGATAAGGCTGTAAACCCAAGTAATGTGATGGGAGCAACAAAACGTGCCGCCGAAATGTATGTACAAGCATTACAACAAATGCCGGGTATAAAAACTAAGTTTATCACTACGCGTTTTGGAAATGTTTTGGGAAGTAATGGTTCGGTAATTCCATTTTTTAAAGAGCAAATTAAAAACGGAGGGCCTGTAACGGTGACTCATAAGGATATAATTCGCTATTTTATGACCATACAAGAGGCTTGCCAACTAGTGTTGCAAGCAGGTACTATGGGAAAAGGTGGAGAGATTTTTGTTTTTGATATGGGGAAGCCGGTTCGTATTTTAGACATGGCAGAGCGAATGATAAAATTAAGCGGCTTAAAACCGTATGAGGATATTCCTATTGAAATTACAGGGCTGCGAAAAGGAGAAAAGCTATACGAAGAATTACTAAACGATGGCGAAAATACCTTACCTACTTATCACCCTAAAATTATGGTAAGTGGGGTTAGGAAATACGAATACGACTATGTGTGTTCTGCCTTAGACGAGCTAGACATAATGATTAATAAGGTTGGAAAAAAGAAGGCAATTATTAAACAATTAAAGCTATTAGTACCCGAATTTGTTAGTCAGAATTCTGTTTACTGCGAATTGGATAAAGCAAAAGGCGAAAAAGTGCTGAACGGGAGTAAGGTTAAAAAGTAGTTTGTTGTAGTGGGCCCCTCGGCCCTTAGGTACAACCTCCTGCCGTCGGCCACTCGGGGACCTTTATCTTGGCTAGTAAAGAGCAAAAACTAAGGTGACCGAGTGAATTTAGCGAGCAAAGCGAAGCTAAATTAGTATCGAGGCCATCGATTGGAAATTCACACGTTCCCCACCCCTAAATCCCCTAAAGGGGACTTTCAAATCTCAATGCAAAAGCATTTCCACCCTTTAGGGCTGGGGTAAAGAAATGCTTTTACCATTTTCAAATTAACCAATTCACCAATTAACAATTCACCAATCCACCAATCCCAAATTAACAAATCCACCAATCCACCAATTCACCAATTATCAAATGCTCGATTTTCAAAATCTGCCATTCAACATAGGTGACCAATCATGACAACACTCAATTTAAGTAGAATTGACAAAAAAATCGCTTATAACCTATAATTAACAGCGTTCACTCTCAAACAACTTACACAAAAACCATATATTTGTCAAAAAAATATTAGATGAAGCGTATTATAAGTAATGGACTGCTTTTGTTGCTAGTAGTAGTATTGGGAGCGTCTTGTGTGTCGCGGCAAAAAATTGTTTATTTTCAAGATTTAGAACAACAAAACGCTTTGGTTGACAGTATTGAAAATAGTTTTAAAATACAGCCAAACGACTTATTAAACATTGTAGTTTCTGCTTACGATTTAAATGCGGTTCGTCCTTTTAATCTCATTAGTGAAGCCCGACCTTCTATGGGCAATTCAAATTTTGTTTCAACTAATTCGCAACAATTAAATTATCTAACAGCCGAAGATGGCACGATTGACTTTCCGGTGCTGGGCAGGATAAAAGTAGCTGGTTTAACTCGTACCGAATTAAGCGAATATTTGGTTGAGCGTATTTCAGAATACGTAAAAGACCCTATAGTAACCATTAGAATAGTAAACTTTAAAGTGAGTGTTTTGGGCGAAGTAGCGCGCCCCGGAACTTATAATATTGAAGGTGAAAGACTTACTTTGCCAGAAGCTATTAGTTTGGCTGGCGATATGACACTATATGGCCGAAGAGATAATGTGTTGGTGATACGAGATAACGGCAATAGTAAGGAGTATAAATACTTAGATTTTAGAGATTCGTCTATTTTAAACAGTGAATACTATTATTTGCAACAAAATGATGTAATTTATGTAGAGCCTAATAATGCTCAAATACAAAGTAGTAGTTTTAATAGGAATGCGAGTATTTACATTAGTGTAGCTTCCTTACTACTGTCTACTTTGGTAATTATTTTTAGGTAAAACAAAGAGGTGCGTAGCGCACAAAAACACTTAAATTTTTAGGGTTGTGATTAGAGCAGTCTATACACCCCAATTGTTATTAACAAGCTTTAAAGAGAATAATTAGAATGCAGGATATACCTCAAAATTATAATGAAGAGCAGGAACTTACGTTACGGGAGCAATTAGAGACTTATTTAAGGTATTGGCCTTGGTTTATTATTGGGGTTTTAATTGCCGTAACGGGTGCTTATTTGTACCTGCGTTATACCGTTCCGTCGTATCAGGTAACCGCTACTATCTTAATTAAAGATGAAAAAAGCAATGCTTTTTCTGAATTATCTGCGTTTCAAGATATGGGGTTTGCAAGCGGATTTTCAAATTCCGATATCGATAATGAGTTGGAAATATTAAAATCGAAGTCGCTTACCGAAAAAGTAGTAGAAGAGCTTAATTTAAATATTACTTATTTTAAAGAAGGAAATGTAAGAGATGCCGAAGTTTTTAAAAACCGTCCTTTTGAGGTAAACCTTATAAGTCTTAATGAGAATCGTACGGCGCAAGGGGCGTTGTATATAGACCCTATTTCTACTACCCAATTTATTTTATATCCTGAAGGGGGCGAAAAAAAGACTTATAATTTTGGCGAAGCTGTAGAATTAGAATGGGGTACCCTAGTAGTACTTCCTAATCTTACAGTTTTAAACAAGGAAGCAACAGGTAATAAATTACGTGTAATTATTAGAAGTAAAGAAGCAGTGGCTTCGAGTTTACGAAATCAAATTTCTGCCAATTTGGTTAGTAAAAATAGCAGTGTTATTGGTTTAGAAATGGTTTCACCTACCCCAGAAAAGGCAATTGCTATTTTAAACGATCTTATTCAACAATTTAATACCGATGCCATAAACGATAAAAATATGGTGTCGCGCAACACAGCTAACTTTATTCAGTCGCGACTTGAAATTATTACCAACGAGTTAGATAGTGTTGAAACTAATAAAGTTGAATTTAAAGAAGCCAATAGACTTACCGATATTGCTGCCGAAGGGCAGTTATTTTTGGAAAATGCCAGTGAGTTTAATAAAAAACAACTTGAGGTTGAAACTCAAATTGCATATGTAAATACCATGCAAGAATACCTTAACAATGGTAATCCAGACGATTTGCTGCCGGCTAATTTAGGGGTAGGAAAAGAAGGTTTTGACGGGGAGGTTGAAAAATACAATCAATTAATTTTAGAACGCAACAAACTTTTACAAAGCAGTACGGCCAAAAACCCGATGGTAGTTGGGCTTGAAGGTCAAATAGCTGAAATGCGTTCGAATATTAAGCAGAGCTTAGCCAATGTAAGAGACGGGTTGCAAATACAACGCAATAGACTAAATAGACAAGGTGCCGAAATTGGCGGGGCTATTTCGGCAATTCCGGGGAAAGAAAAAGAATTTAGAAGTATAAGCAGGCAACAAGAAATTAAAGAAGCTTTGTACCTGTATTTATTACAAAAACGAGAAGAAACTGCTATTTCATTAGCAGTAACTACGCCGAAGGCAAAAATTGTTGATAGTGCATACAGCTCAGCAAATCCTGTTTCACCCAAAAAACAGATTATTCTTCTTGCTGCAGTTATTTTAGGACTTTTAGTGCCATTTTTGGTAATTTACGTACAACAGCTTTTAGATAACAAAATTAGAAATAGAGCCTATGTTGAGCGTAAAGGTGGTGATATTGCCATAGTAGGGGAGTTGCCCGAAATAGGTAAAAACGACCAAGAATTAGTAGGCGAAAACGATTATTCAATTTTGGCCGAATCTTTTAGAATATTGCGTACCAATTTGCAGTATTTAATGTTAGATAAACAAGAAGACTCAAATAATGGGAAAGTAATAATGGTTACTTCTACTGTAAAGGGAGAGGGGAAAACATTTGTTTCGTCCAATCTGGCACTCACTTTGGCAAACAGTGGTGCGAAAGTAGTATTAGTAGGAGCCGATATTAGAAATCCGCAGTTGCAGCGTTATATAGATCACGATTTTACCAATAAAGGCGTGGTGGAATACTTGGTGTATCCCGATAGTGATATCCACGATTATATTCAGCCATCGAATTCAAATAAAAACTTATCGCTAATGGTAAGTGGTACCATTCCACCAAACCCGGCCGAATTGTGGATGCAAAAAAGGGCGGGCGAATTGTTTTCTGCCTTGGCTAATGAATACGAGTACGTAGTAGTTGATACGGCACCGTCTATGTTGGTTACAGATACATTATTAATAAACCAATACGCCGATGTAACCCTTTATACCTTAAGAGCTGGATATACTGAAAAAAAACTCCTAGACTTCCCGATAGAGCAAGAGAAAACCAAAAAGCTAAAAAATGTTGCGTTTGTGCTGAACAACGTAAGTATGGCCAATTTTGGGTATGGTAATAAATATGGTTACACCTACGGACAGAAAAAACTTAGTATGTGGGAAAAAGCTTTTGGAAAACGGTAGCGTGAATAGCGATTTTTGAATTCGCGAATCACCCCGTCCCTTAGATATAGCCTCCTGTA
>TARA_R100000353_G_scaffold138156_1_pt1 | contig 18436 bp, 13 predicted proteins | sample TARA_R100000353 | Tara Oceans TARA_R100000353 (sample SAMEA2620663) | marine metagenome | biome: marine biome (ENVO:00000447); feature: surface water layer (ENVO:00002042); material: "saline water (ENVO:00002010), including plankton (ENVO:xxxxxxxx)" | depth 5 m | reverse complement strand
TATGAGTTGGGTTTTTATAAATTATGGGGTTGTGCAACGGTTACCATTGTTGGCTACAGTTTTTTGATTCCATTATAATTTTTCATTCAAACCTTGTCTTCCAACTATTGTCACTATTTCAACAATATCTTTATTAACTTTGTAACAAATACTATCAACTCCACGCACGCAACGTCTGTAGCCTTTTTTTATATAATCAACAGATTCAAAGGAAAAAGGACGTTCAGCGATTATGTCTAAATATTCAAAAAAAGACTCAAAATATTTGTCCGCTTGGGTCATTCCGAATTTTTTTACTCCGTAATGGTGAATCCGAATCAAGTCATTTTTGGCTTCATTTGTCAGTTTGTATTTAGCCATTTAATAAAGACTTTGATTGAGCTAAAATACTTTCTTTACTATCATTCGTAAATCCACTATTTTCAGCTTTTTCGATTTTAGCTCGAATCCAGTCAATTTGAACTTGCTGCTTTCTTGCTTGTCTAATTAAATCGTTAACTAATTCGCTTTTGCTAGAATATTCTTTATTGTCCACTTGGGCTTTTAGCCATTCATCGTTCGGTTTTGTAAATGATATACTTTGTCTCGACATAATTTATTTATTTGATGTAAATGTACACCAAAAACGAGTCGTTTCCAAAATGTAGCTAACGGTTAGTATATGAAAAGTAGGCGATTCCGAAGCACCAAACTTTCAGTCAAGCACAAGCTTTTACACGGGCCAAAACCCTTGAATTCACTACTAATTCGCCTATTTTTTATATACATTGTTAGCACCTGTTATTTCTTTATTTTCAGTCCCGTAGGTCTGTTTGTTAGTTCAAATATTTCCGTGTTTCCAAGGATTAGAACAATACCTGAAGAAGCTCTGTCCTTATATTCTTCATTTATAAATGAACGAGTAATTTCTCCGTTTTTTAGTAGGTGGTTAATTGTTTTTTTGAAAATTTCAATCTTTATTTTTTGAGGTTTGCCATTTGAAGTAATACGCTGAATACCTGACCAATCTACCTTTACGATTTTGTTTGTTTTTCCATCTGGTCTTTTGATTGTTTTACCTTCTAGTGGCATTACATACTTTTCCCAAATGTTTTCGAACGAGTTTGATTTAGTCGTCCTTTTGGTTTTGTTGGAAGTCCGAATTGCAGGTATGTTTAAAATCTCAATTTTCAACTTATTGGCGACTTCAAGTGCATTGTCTATTATTCTTCCGTTTGTTACTATTATAGCCTTTGTACAGTCGAAATAGTCTTTTGCTCCGTGAAGTTCCATAACCATTTGTCGGTTTATTGGACGAGTTGAACCACCAAACATTTTTGCTTGAATTGCAATTTTTTCTTTGCCTTTTGTCGCAAATACGTCTACACCGTAATCATTTGAATATTGAGAAACAGTTGTTTTATAACCCTTTGCTTCAAAGTGTTCAGCTACAATATGTTCATATTCGTCAGGTCTCATCCGGTCAGGTTTGCAAATGGTCTTACGCCAAATTGTTTAATGTATTCACTTAATAATTGCTTCTCAATTTCTCTTGGGTCATCTTTTGGCGTAGGCTTCCAACAAAATATTAAGTCACTATGATTTTTTAGTTGCCAAATTAGTCTGCCACCCCAATGTCCGACATTTTTAGTTTCTCCAAATCTCAAATATTGCCCAAGTCTTGAGTTTAAAGTGGCTTGTCCTGTCGGACTTCCTGCTTTTCCAATGTAAACGACTTGGGAGTTGTCAACGTGATTGTTTTTCAATTCAGCGATTGAAACATTTGGGTCTTTCCCTTTAAAAAAGCCACCTACTCCTGGATTAATAAATTCGGTTTTCTTAAAATCTGGGTTAATTACGAGGTAAACACCTTTAATTTTTGGAATGCATGATTTGTCAGTCCAAAGTTCTCCTACTGTTTTGAATCCTGTGAAACCATTTTTCTTTATGTCGTCAATGTCATTGAAGTTCACGGTCGTTTTTTTTAATAGGTGCTAACACCTTTTAACCCCAACTTTATCACGTTTATACTGCAACACATGGGGCTTATAGGAAGTTAAGACAGTTAACTAATCGTAAATATAAAAGAAATTAATTAAAAGAATTAAAAGTCTTAAAATAGTGTTGTAGGTTATGTTTAAATGGATTTTATAATCGTTTTTTCTAGGTGTAATGTATTACCCTTTCTCGACAATAATAATTGATAAGTTTTTACTTTTCGGTTTTAAAAATTTCTTCGAAAGCGTTATAAACTGCAATATGCAGGGCATCGCCGTGGGTTTTATCTTTTAAAAATTCGTAAAAAACCTCGGTGTTTTCCAGCTTTTGCTTTTTTAGTTTTTTGTATAACGCTTTTGCGGTACGTTCCATTATTTCGCCCTCTTTACCACTCGCGATGTAAATAGATTTTTTAGAAGTATAATTTTTAGGTTTAACAGCTAATAAACTTTCATCATCCCACCATAAGCTTGGGCTAACAATAATATAATTGTCGAAAAGATTGGGTTCTTTAAATAAAATTTCAGTAGCTAGCAATCCGCCAAAAGATTGCCCTATAAGCGTTTTAGTAGCGGAAGTATTGTAATTTAAATTGATAAAAGGTTGTAGTTCGTTTGCGATAAAATCAATAAACTTTTCTGAATGCCCTGCACTGGGAAATTCTTTTTGATCTAATTTGTTTTTAGATGGATAGGTGAAATCTCTTTTTCTATCTACATTGGCAATCCCCACCACAATGGATTCGGGAATCATATTTATCCATGAAAAGGATCCAAATTGAACAATGCCCGAAATATGAATAAAGTCTTCGTCTTTCGATCCATCGAGCAAATAGATTACAGGGTATTTTTTTAACGAATCGGTCCCGTAGCTTGCAGGTAAATAGATGTTTAACGTTCTATTTTCATTTAAAACTTGCGACTTAATAGTGAGCGATTTGCCAATAACAAAATCTGTTTCACTTATTTTTTTCGGTAATATTTGGGCTTCCGATACCTGCATAATTAGCAAGCAAACAGCAATTAAAACTATATTTTTCATATTTTAAAATTACACAGGTTTGTAAAGTGTAAATTTAAAATTTTTAATTTTTTTTTGAAGAAATTGAAAATGAAGCGCAACATTTGCTATTTACGATGTTTCCACCGTTTATGCGACCATAGATAATACGCAGGTTTTTCACGAATTTGTGCTTCCAAAGCATCAAAAAACATACGCGTAATTTGAAAATCTGGATAGTTTTTAGGACTATCTACTAAAGGAACAAATGTTGCTTTGTAATATCCGCGTTTTACTTTTTCAACTTTTAAATAAAGTACGGCAAAGTCAAGTTTTTTTGCCAGTTCTTCCGTGCCGGTAAACATGGGCACGTTAATACCCATAAAAGTATCGCGGTGCTTAAAAGCCCCTAGTTTTGGAGTTTGGTCTGAAAGGATGTAAGTTAAGGTTTTTGTACCTTTTTTCCACTTTCTATAAAGTACGGGTACAATTTTTTTATTGCTAACTATTATGCCGCCAAAGTGTTCGCGGGTTTTCTTTACTAAGGCATCAAATTGTTTACTGCCCAGGGGTTTGTATACCGCGTGAGCTTGATGTTTCATTAATTTATTTAAAATTCCGCTCCACTCCCAGTTGCCGTAATGTCCCGCCATAAGCAAAATACTTCGATTGTTTTGGTAGTAGGGCTCTAAAATTTCGGCATTGGTAACAACAAAGCGTTTGCGTATTTCTTTTTCTGAAATTGTAAAAGCCTTTATTGTTTCAAAAATTAAATCGCATAAATGTTTAAAAAACTGCTTTGTAATTTGATTGCGTTCTTGTTGCGTTTTTTCAGGAAATACAAGTGCCAAATTATCTTTTACCACCTTTTTGCGGTAACCAATAATATAATAAGCCAAAATATACAGCGCCGTTGCTTTAATGTACAAGATGCGCATTGGTAGAATTGAAAGCATCCAAAGAATGGGATAGGCCAGAAAATAGAGCAGTTTTTGCATAGTATTTATTCCTGCAAAATTACTTAATTCCTATTCAATGGTCAATCTTAAGGCGGTAAAAAGTTTTAAGTATTGAGAATTGAGTAGTTAGTAGTTAGTAGTTAGTAGTGAGTAGTGAGTAGTGAGTAGTGAGAATTGTCCCCCTGAGCGCAGTCGAAGGGTTACTTATGACGTTGGAAGTGAGAATTGAGTAGTAAGTAGCGAGTAGCGAGTAGTGAGTAGTGAGAATTTTAAAACTAACAAATTTATATCCAAAAAGTATTTCCACCCTTTAGGGCCGGGCCCCTCGATACAACCTCCTATCGTCGGCCACTCAGGGACCTTTATGTTGGCTATTAAAGCGCAAAATACTAAGGTGACCGAGTGAATTTGAAAGAGCGATAGCGGCTTCAAATTAGTATCGAGGTGACCGCTTTAAAATTCCCAAATTAACAAATCACAAATCACCAATTAACCAATCAGCAAATCCATATTTCTCAACCTCAAAATATCGTTATGAATTCTCTATTTTTACAATCACTTTTAATAATCTAGTAAAGCAACAAATACTTAAATTTTCACCCGAATATGCAAAACATCAATATTGCGACTATCGTAATTATCGCTGCCAACGTTATCATTTCAATGAAAGGTTTTAACGATATGGCTTTCTTTGAAAAGTATAAATTTAATATCGCTGGCATTCGTCGCGGTGAGCATATACGTATGTTTAGCTCGGCTTTTTTACACGCCGATTTTTCACATCTACTTTTTAATATGCTTACCCTTTACTTTTTTGCGCCAGTGGTAATAATGAGTATTGGGGTTACGTATTTTATTTTAATATATGTAGGTAGCTTAATTGTTGGAAATCTATTGTCATTCTACTTTCACAAAGATGAGTACCACTACAGTGCCATTGGGGCGAGTGGGGCAGTGATGGGGGTATTGTATTCGGCTATTTTGTTTTTTCCAGATATGAGTTTATATATGTTTTTTATTCCTATCCCTATTCCGGCCTGGCTCTTTGGAATGGCATATTTGTTGTATTCTATTTACGGCATGAAAAAGCAATTAGGAAATATTGGTCACGATGCTCACATTGGCGGCGCTATTGGTGGCTATATTTTAACCCTTGCTTTTGCACCTTATTTATTTCAAACTAGTTTATGGATTGTGGTATTATTGGCACTGCCTTTAATAATTCTATTTGTGATGCATAAATTGGGAAAGATTTAAATGCCGAGTACCTACAGAAGCAAAGTAAATATTACTAACTTATTTAAAAAACGAAGTTTATGAAATTTATTAAAACACTATTAATCTTAGCAATAACAACTACCGCAATGACAGCTCAAAATGCGGTCTCGCAACCTACGGTCGATGTTACTGGCGAAGGTATAGTACGTGTGGTTCCAGACCAAGTTACTATTAGTATTCGCGTTGAAAATACAGGCGATAATCCAACAAATTTAAAAAGACAAAACGATGCAGTTATTAGTGAAGTTTTAAAATTTTTAAAGAAAAAGAATATAGCCGAAAAAGATGTAAAAACGCAATATATGAATTTAAGCAAAAGCTATAATCACAATAATAAAACATATACCTATACTGCCAATCAATCACTTTCGGTGAAACTTCGCGATTTAAGTAAATACGAAAGCGTGATGAACGGTTTGCTTGAAACCGGGATTAACAGAATAGATGGCGTGCAATTTTCTTCAACAAATGAAGAGGCTTTAAAAAGTGAAGCTCGAAAAAAAGCCATTGTTAACGCCCAAATGAAAGCAAAAGAATATACTTCAGTTTTAAACCAAACTATTGGCAAAGCTATTTCTATAAGTGAAATGGGCAGCAGCCCACGCCCGCAGCCAATGTATAAAATGGAAATGATGGATTCTTCTTCTAGCGGCAGTGGCGGACAAACCATTGCTTTAGGCGAAATTGAAATTAAATCGGTTGTAAATGTGAGCTTTCTTTTAAATTAAGCTTGGTCAAATAAGTTCAATAAAAAAGCCTCGGTTGTATTTACAACCGAGGCTTTTTAGTATTTAAATCTATACGTTTAAATCACAATTACTTATCGCCTAATAGCGAAGCAATCTTTGCTTCCAAAGCATTGCCTCGTAAGTTTTTATCGATTATTACGCCGTTTTCATCAAGTAAAAAAGTGGCAGGAATTGAGCGTACGTTATACTGTCTGGCAATTGGGTCTTGCCAAAACTTAAGGTTTGAAACGTGATACCAATCCATTTTATCGTCTGCGATAGCCTTAATCCATTTGTCTTTCTGACTTTCTTTATCTAAAGAAACACTAATAATGTTTAATCCTTTGTCGTGATATTTGTTATATACGCGCACCACATTTGGGTTTTCTACTCGGCAAGGCTTGCACCAAGATGCCCAAAAATCTATAATGGTATATTTGCCTAATACGTCGTTTAAAGCAATGGTTTCGCCATCTGGGTTTGGCGCGCTAAAGTTTGGAGCTTTGCTACCTACATCTACTTTCTTCATCGTTTCCAGCGTAGACTTTAAATCGGTTACAATTGCCGAGTTCTGTAGTTTTTGGTCCATACCTTCAATAAACTTATTGGCCTCGGCAACGGTTAGTTCTTTTCTACCCATCATTTCAGAAATAAGCATAGCAGCAAATATTGAATTGCTATTTTCTTTTAAAAATTCTTTTTTAAAGGCAGTCTCTTCGGCTACAATATTTAAGTTTTTACTTTGTATTGCCGTAATTGTGGCGGTGTCGTTAGAGAGTCTTGCTTCGCGAAACTGCTCCATACTTTCTTGCTTTCTTTGGTTAAAAGCAGTCATTTTTTCTACAAATTGGCTATAAGCTTCATTTTGCTTTCCACCTCTAACACGTGAGGCTTGTATGCTGTCTTTATAGATTGTAGCTGTCATATCTACATTTTCAGGAAAAAATAAAACCGACCCTTTTACTTCATTTACGCGTAAGAAATTTAGACTTGATTCGTCTACCTTAGGGTATGTTGCAGCAAATTTACCTTCAGAAACAGTTAGGGTGTCTAAAATTTTAGGCTGTCTATTTTCTAAGGTATAAACATAAATTTGGGTGCCGTCCTCAAACCCTACGGCTTCACCAGATAGCTCGTAACTGTTAGAATCATTGTTACATGAAATTAATGAAATTGTTAAAAGTGTAGCCAATATAAGTCTCATAAATATGTGATTTTAAATTTTGGCAAAAGTAGCAGATTATTCTCTGAAAGTAGAGAATACGCCAATTTTTTGTTTTATATTAACATATTGCTTTCTTATTAACCCGTACATTTATACCCATATGGTAAACGAAGAAATGATACAAGAAAAGAAACATTTTCCTATGAAAATGAAGATAGGTTTTAAAAAAGTATTTGAAACTTATCAATCGCTCGATGCCCAAAATGAAATTGAAAAATTACAGGTTTCAAAATTGCAGGCAATAGAAAAAGAGTATCCAAAATTATCTTCGGGGATAGAGCGGTATGACGAACTTGCTACTTATAAAGAGCAAATAGATACCATTTTAAATCCGTTGTTCCCTTCGGTTTTAACAAATAACGAGATAAAGTTTGCTACAATACCCTTTCAAAAAATAGCTTTTAAAAGTACCCAACGTTTTAAAAATATCCTTAAAGCGGGCGGGGGTAATGCAGCCTTAGATATTATAAATTTTAATGAAGACGAATTTTATTTAATGGGCTGTAGTATTATTTTAAATGTTTACTACGGAAAAAAAATAGATTTTAGAAGATCCTACTATTACAACATCCCCGATGAAAGAGGGATGACACGAAATTACCGAATTTTGTACAATGCCGATTTTGTTGAAATTACCCGTACCGAAAAAGCAAAAGAAATTACCGAAGACGATATGAACGAGCTTTTGGAAAGCTTCGATAATGTTGCTGTTTGGAAAGAAAAGTTCCCACCCGAAAGTTATGTTTTTAATGGCTTTGTAATTGCTGTTTTAACCGATGTTACCTTAAACGTTTCAATATCCGACTTTAAAACCAATCTTTTACGACTCGAAAAAAACGGTGGTTTTGAGAATACTGAATTTAGCCGAATCTTTCGATCTATTTTCGACCTCGAAGATTTACACATAGGGTTTACCGATTACAACGAAGAAACTGAGTCTTTTGAGCGAACCCTTTTTAAAGAAGTTCCGAGTTTTATTTTAAACGAAAAGGAGTGCCAAAAGTGTAAAGACGCACTTTGCAACGCTTCGTATTACAAGTTGTTTAAGCAACAAGAATACTACTGTATTACCGATGCCGAGCGTTACCATAAATTGTACCCCGATAATCTGCTTTACAAAAAAATGCTCGATCAAGGGATGAAGAGTGCGCTATTTGCATCAATTGTTCACGACAATAAAATGTTGGGGGTTTTAGAGCTTGTATCGCCTAATGCAAACGATTTAAACACTATAAACGCCAACAAGCTTAAGCACGTTATGCCGTTTTTAATAGATTCGGTTGTTCGGGCTAAAGAAAACCTCGAAAACGAGTTAGAGTTAATTATTCAAGAAGAGTGTACTGCCATCCATAGCAGTGTACACTGGAAGTTTAGACAGGAGGCCAAACGCTACCTTTTTAATATTGAACAAGGCAATCCTACGTATTATAAAGAGATTGTTTTTAACGACATTTACCCTTTGTACGGGCAAACCGATATTAAAGGTTCTTCCGAAGCGAGAAATGAAGCTACTAAGGAAGATTTATTGCTTCAGCTTAAACATTTAAATGCACTGGTTAAGAAGCTATCGCGCGAAAATTCACTGCCTATATTCGAGCAAATTTTATTTAATATCGATAATTTTTCAGAAGAAATAGCAGAAAACCTTCAGGTTGATACCGAGCGAAAAATTATGAATTATATCGCTTCTGAAATTATTCCGTTTTTAAACCATATTAAAAACCGAAGCGAAAAACACGCCAAATGGGTAGAAGAATACGAAAAGCAAATAGACCCAAATACAGGCTTTGTTTATAAATTTAGAAAAGATTACGACGATTCGGTAATGATTACTAACAAAAGGCTTGCCTCTATTCTCGATAAAAAACAGCAAGAAGCACAAGCTATGTATCCGCACTACTTTGAGCGGTTTAAAACCGACGGGGTAGAGCACAATATGTATATTGGTGAATCCATAACTAAAGAACGCACCTTTAATAAAATCTATTTAAAAAACTTAAAATTGTGGCAGTTGCAAGTTATGTGCGAAATGGAAAATAGCTTTTATCGCTTTAAAGATACCTTGCCTATTGAAATGCACGTTGCTTCAATGATACTGGTGTTTAACAGCAGTTTATCACTGCGGTTTAGAATGGACGAAAAGCGTTTTGATGTAGATGGAACCTACAATGCACGCTACGAAGTTGTAAAAAAACGTGTGGATAAAGCGCATATAAAAGGAACCGAAGAACGTATTACCCAACCCGGTAAAATTGTAATTGTTTACTCACAACAAGAAGACGAGGAGGAATACTTACAATACATTAAGTTTTTACAAATGCAAAAGCAAATTGATGAAGAAGTAGAAATGCTGGAAGTTGAAGACTTGCAAGGGGTAACAGGATTAAAAGCTCTGCGTGTTAAAGTGCTTTATAGTTTTAACAACGAAAACGAAAAAGAATACTACACTTACAACGATCTTATCTCGGAACTAAACGATTAGGTTTGAGTTGAGTAGTGAGTGATGTGTATTGAGTAGTGAGTAATGCGTATTGAGTTTTGACGCAACTATCAATTTCCATTTATCAAATAATCAGATTATTAAAATCACCTACAAATGCTATGCTTCAAAGTAAAAGAAGATAGCAAAGGCGAGTAGTGAAATTATAGTACCTGCTACAAAAATGGTGTAGGTAAGTCTTAAAATTCTATATTTTCTATCCAGCACTTTCCCTAAAAAGTACAAGTCTTTGGTAAGCGATTTATACACGTAATCTCTATCTTTTAACAGCTCGTCTATGGCCCATTCATATTGCTCGAGTTCCATTTTGTGAAAGTTTCCGAAGAAGGTAAGATTTACTGCTTGATTAGCCACGTCTTCTTTTGTAAACTCACCACGAGTAACGTTGGGTCGCGTAGCTATGACAGCCAAAATCATAGTAATTGCACTAAAGAGTATAAAAATAGCCGTAGGAATAATTAGGTAGTTGTTATTATCGAGTTTTGAAATTAAGTTTGAAAGCACCAACGAAATGATAATTGCATTTACCGAAAGCATAATATTGGCTTTTGTATCGGCTATATCACTTAACTTCATGTGGTTTCTTAGGGCAGTTCTATAAAAGGTTTGAATCCCGCGTTCGGGGCTGTCGTTTTTATACTTTGCTTTAAGCTTTGCTTTTACCTTTTCTTTTTGAACTTTAGCTTTATCTTTTTTACGTTTTTTAAGAAGTTTGGCTAAGTTTTCTTCCTTTACGGGCTCCCAGTTTTTTAGGGCGTATTCGGTGTAAAATTGGTGGTCTTCAACTAAAACTTTAATATTCTCGTTTCGCCATTCTTTTGCGGTGTAATTATGTACATTTTGAAAGAGGTATTCTTGTCTTAAAAACTCACTGGCCTCATCAAAATAATCTTTTCCAAAGTGCGAACTATCGGCATCACGAATTGCTTTTTCAAGTTCGTCATTGGGGTGGGTATCTTTAAATTTTGTTGCCCGAATACATTTAATTACGCCTTCGATAATTTCTTTATCGGCCTCCTGTTCTTTTAAAAACTTTTCGGCAATTTTTACGCTCTCTTCTTCGTGCCCTTCTCGCTTAATTATGTAACCCGTGTCGTGTAGTAAAGCCGCTAACCGCAGTACAGTAGCATCTTTAACATCAAATTGGGAGTTTTCAATAATTTCATTTATACTTTTATAAACACGCTTTGAATGTGTGTAGTTATGATACACAAAAGTGTTCGGAAGCTTGTCTTTAAAGAGTTCGAAGATAAATTTATCGGCAGCTTCAACAATATTGTTCATAGATAAAATTTAGGTATCCAAAGTAATAAAAATTCAATCCACATAAATAAATATGAATAAAATTAACACCATTATAACTTTTTTTGCCGCAGCAATTCTATCAGCTTGTGCAACCTACAATCCTCAATATAAAAATACCGATTATTCAAACACTCAACCTGCCATTGATGGCGAGATTGATAAAAGTTTTTATTTAATTGGCAACGCCGGCACCCGTGGCAATGAGGCATCTTCTGCCGTTAAGGCGCTTCAAAATTATATAGCTGAAAACAACAATAAAGACAGCTACGTTTTATTCCTCGGAAATAGCTTTTATCCAGCCGGTATGCCGCCAAAAGATGATGCCGCCAGGCAAGTGGGCGAGGCGAGTATGCAGAAACAAATAGATGCGTTAAAAGGGTTTAAAGGTAAGGTTGTGGTACTGCCGGGAAATCGCGATTGGCGTGGAGGTGTAGATGGCCTTGAGCTTGAAGAAGATTTTTTAAAAGCACAGTTTGATGATGAAGATATACTACAACCCAATAACGGCTGCCCGCTTGAAAGTATAGATATTAATGACGACGTACATTTATTGGCTTTAGACACTCAATGGTTTATTGAAGATTGGGACAATTACCCAAAAATGAACGATAAGTGCCAGATTAAAACCAGGGAGCGCCTGTTTATAGAAATTGAGGGCGAACTTAAAAAGAATGCCACTAAAACTATTGTTTTTGCCATGTACCACCCGCTAATTACGTACGGGGAGCACGGTGGAAAATACCCAATTATTCACGATGATGTAGTTAGTACCTTAATAAAGCCAGTGCGCACCTTGGGGGCTATTTCAAAACAAGACCGATACAACAAACGATATAACGAATTGATGAGTCGCATTAAGGTGCTTACAAAAGATTTAAACCGATTAATCTTTGTGTCGGGGCACGAAAAATCTATGCAATACAGTGAAGAAGGATCGGTTAAACAGATTGTAACGGGATCGGGTTCGAGTGCTACGGCCGCAGCTTTGGGGCAGTTTGCCGAATTTGTTTACGGGCACCAAGGCTTTGCCCGCTTAGATGTTGCCAAAAATGGAGCGTCGCGGGTAACTTTTTTTAAGGCAAATAACGATGGTAGTTTTATAGAAGTATTTAAAAAAGAAGTACACCCCGCTATTGAAAACTACGACCTGTCCATCCTACATCAAAACTTTCCTAAAACTACCAAAGCGCAGGTTTATGACGACGAAATGGTAGAGAAAACAGGGTTTTTTAAAGCCCTGTGGGGAGAACATTACCGCGATGTTTACGGCACAGCAGTTACTGCCCCAACAGTGCTTTTAGACACGCTGTACGGCGGATTGAAAGTAATGAGAGCCGGTGGAGGCCACCAAACAAAGTCGTTGCGATTAGAAGATAAAGAGGGCAGAACTTATAATATGCGAGCTCTAAAAAAGAGTGCTGTACAATTTCTGCAAACGGTAATAATTAAAGACAAACAAATTGAAAGTGATTTTGTAAACACCCTGCCCGAAGAGCTAATCTTAGACTTTTACACAGCGGCTCATCCTTACGGGGCGTTTACGATACCTAAGCTGGCCGAGGCGGCTAATATTCTTCATACAAAACCTAAACTGTACTATGTTCCTAAGCAGTTTGCCTTGGGGAATTTCAACAAAGACTATGGCGATGAACTGTATATGATAGTAGAAAGACCCGATGAAACATTTGAAGGCGCTATTTTTAACTATCCCGACGATATGGAAAGTACAGACGATTTGTTTGAAAAGCTTCGGGAAGATGAAAAATATAGTCTCGATGAAAAGTCGTTTGTAAGGGCGCGCGTTTTTGATATGTTGGTTGGTGATTGGGATCGCCACGCCGATCAATGGCGATTTACAGAGCACAAATTGGAAGACGGTCGTAGGGTATACGAACCAATTCCGAGGGACCGCGACCAAGTGTATTCAAAATTTGATGGGGCTTTATTTGATATTGGTCGCACTTTGTTTAGTACGGCGCGCCAGTTTCAGGTGTACGATGAAAGTGTAAAGTATACTGGCGGGCTAAACCTTGCCGGGATTAAATTAGATCGCGCTTTGGTTCAACGAGCGGGCGAAGAAACCTGGTTGGAAGAAGCACAATTTATTAAAGAGAATGTGACCGATGCGGTAATTGAAAGTGCCTTTAAAGACCTTCCGTATGAGGTGCAAGATGAAGCTGCCGAAGAGATAAAGAGAAAGCTTAAAAGCAGACGCGATAATATAGTTGCCATTGCGCAAGATTATTTCAATCACTACGCTAAATTACAAACCATAACAGGTACCGATAAGGACGATTATTTTGAAATAACTCGGTTGCCGGGAGGGAAAACAAACATAAAAACCTACCGAATTAAAGATGGTGAAAAAGGGTTTTTAATGTTAGATAAAACCTATGATGCAAATAAAACAAAGCAAATATGGATCTATGGCTTAGATGACGACGATGTATTTGAAGTAAGAGGAAAAGGCGACCACCCTATTTTTATTAGAATAGTAGGTGGGCAAAATAAGGACACTTATAAAATTGCTAACGGCCGAAATATTAAAGTTTACGACCAAAAGAGCAAAAAGAATACAATAGAAGAAAAAGGCGGTGCGAGTATAAAGCTTAGCGATAATTATGACTATAACACCTACGATTATAAAAAGGAAATTAAGTCGGTTAATTTATTTCTTCCCACTTTGGGTTATAACCCCGACGACGGGTTTAAGATTGGTCCATCTTATGTTTTAACCAAATACGGTTTTAAACGAAATCCTTTTTCACAACAACACAAAATAGGGTTTGGGTATTATTCGGCTACGAGTAGTTTTGAGTTGAATTACGAAGGAGAGTTTGCCAATATATTCGGAAACTGGAATTTTGTAATAAATGGGCATTTTAAAAACCCTAATTTTTCAGAGAACTTTTTTGGTTATGGCAATGAAACCATAAACCCTAATTATGAATTTGACGCAGGAAAAGACTACAATCGCGTACGAATTGGCGGATACGGTGGCGCACTTGGCTTGCGAAAAGAGTCAGTTTACGGAAGCTTGTTTCAAATTAAAGCGAAATTTGAAGGTGTAGAAGTTGAAGGCACCGAGGGCAGGTTTATAACGGCTACTACCCAACCCATTACTCAGCTTGACGAGACCAAGTATTTTGCAACGCTGGAAGGAAACTATCAATATGAAAGTTATGACAATAAGGTAAATCCAACGCGGGGAATGTTGTTTAATTTGGAAGCAGGCGGTACCCAAAACTTAGACGATAGTGATAAAGTATTTGGATATGTTAACCCAAGATTGGTATTTTATCAAGCCTTAACGCGAAGCCGGAAATTGGTTTTAAAAACCGATTTTAGAGGGCAGTTTAATATTGGGAACGAATTTGAATTTTACCAAGCTGCCCAACTGGGTAGCGACACTGGCTTACGTGCTTACCGCGACGAGCGCTTTTCGGGGCGTACTGCAGCAGTAGCCAGCGCAGATCTTCGGTATAGTTTTAACAAGTTTAAAACCGCTTTATTACCAGTTCAAATTGGGGTATTTGGGGGGTATGACGTGGGTAGAGTTTGGGTTCCGAATGATAATTCAGATAAGTTACACAACTCATACGGTGGCGGATTTTGGGTAAACACAGCCGATTTATTAAGTGGATCTTTTAATTTGTTTACAGGAGAAGAAGGGATGCGCTTTACTTTTGGAGTAGCACTTTCAATGTAATTAATTATGATTTTTAAGAAGTTTTATTATACACTTTTTACAATTCTCTTTATTACTTCCTGCGCCACTTATGCGCCTCAATACAAAGATAAAGAGGCCAATCCGGTGTATCCTTCAACTAAAGAAATAGAAAAAACCTTCTACTTGGTAGGCGATGCGGGCTTGTCGCCTATGGGAGGAATGAGCGATGCGCTATTAACGTTTAACAACTACTTAGAGACTGAAAAGACCCCCGGTAATTACACTATTTATTTGGGCGATAATATTTACCCTTCAGGGATGGATCCAGAGGGGCACCCACGGCGCAAGGCTTCAGAAAATATGATAGATGCCCAGTATAAGGCTGTTAAAGATTATGATGGTAATACGATATTTATTCCGGGGAACCACGAGTGGTATAACAACGGAGTAATAGGCGTGGCGCGCGAAGAAAACTACGTTGAGGCACTATTTCCAGATCAAGATGCCTTTAGGCCTAGTAACGGCTGCCCGTTAGAAAGTGTAGCTATTTCAGAAAACATTCAACTTATTGTAATAGATACACAATGGTATTTGGAAGATTGGAATAAAAACCCAACCATCAATAAAAACTGCGATATAAAAACGCGCGAAAAGTTCTTTTTAGAGTTACAATTGGCTTTAGAAAAAAACCAAAATAAAACGGTAGTTTTTGCAATGCACCACCCAATGTTTACCAATGGCAATCACGGCGGGTATTTTGCCCTGCCCAAACATATGTACCCCCTACAAAGTAAAATACCTATGCCGGTATTGGCGTCGTTAGTGGTACAAGTGCGCTCTCAAGGCGGAGTTTCGGTTCAAGACAGGTATAATGAGCTGTACAATAAGTTGATGAACAAACTACAAGAATTGGTAAAAAACAACAACCGATTGGTATTTGTTTCGGGTCACGACCACAATATGCAATATATTGAAAGAGATGGCTTAAAGCAGATAGTTTCGGGCTCGGGCGCAAAAGAATCATATGCTGCTATAGGGCAAGATGGGCTATATAGCACTGGGGCACAAGGGTTTGCTGTTTTAGATGTTTTTAAGGATGGTTCGTCTTGGGTTCGATTTTATGTGAAAGGGGACAATCATCAACCCGTTTTACAATTTCAGAAAGAAATAATAGCCGCTCCTACTGTCAACGATGTTTCAAAATACCCGCGAATATTTCCGAAGGAAAAAACAGTACCCATTTACAAACAAGACAGTATAAACGAGGTTTTGTTTTTTAACACTGTGTGGGGCGGAAAATATAAAGATACTTACGCAACGCCAGTAAAGGTGAAGGTAGCGAGTTTAGACACGCTTTACGGTGGGTTGCACGTGTTGAGGGAGCACAAAGACAAAGACTATAATTCGTTGTTATTAACCGACAAAAAAGGAAATAGGTATAGGTTGCGGTCTATGGGTAAAAACGCTTTGGAAATATCTAAAAAGATAGTTTTTAGCGATACAGAAACCGAGGGTATTGAAGATAAACAAATAGACGAACCCAGTGTAAAAGGGCAGGACCTTAGCTTTTATACCGCTTCGCACCCCTATTCAGTAATGGCTGTGCCAGATATGGCGCGGGCAATAGATGTGTTTTATACAACGCCACAATTATTTTATGTTCCAAAACAGCAACGATTGGGGCAGTACAATGAGTCTTTTGGCGATGCATTGTATTTAATTTCTATTGAACCTTCGGAGAGTAGTGAAGGCGAAGGGTTGTTTCAGTATCCAGACGATGTGGAAACCACCGACGATATTTTAATAAAGCTTAGAGAAACTGGCGATGTGTTGGTTGATGAGGAGAATTATATTAAATCGCGACTGTTTGATATGCTTATTGGCAATTGGGACCGGCAACCGGGCTATTGGCGTTGGGCCGAATATTATAACCAGTATCAACAAAACGTGTATGTGCCTATCCCCGATAATAGAGATAATGCTTTTTCGAGTTATGAGGGGAATATTTTAGATATTACCCGCTCTTTATTTAGCGGGAGCTTACAAAGGCATGTGTACGACGAAGATTTAACTAATTTTCAATGGTTTAATAAAGAAGGGGTGATACTGGATAGGGCGTTGTTAGAGAATTCGGGGAGGCGACAATGGCAACGTATGGCTAAAATGATACAAGATAGTTTAACCGATGCGGTTATTGAAAAAGCTTTTAATAGTGTTCCAGAAGAGGTGCAAAACGAAGCCTTGGCCGATATAAAAACAAAGTTAAAAAAGCGTAGGGACAATTTGGCGAAAATTGCCAACGACTATTATGCGTATTTAGCTACCCTACAAACCATAGTAGGAACCGATGGGAACGATGTGTTTGAAATTACAAGACTGCCTAACGGACAAACAAATGTTATAAGTTATACTGAAAGTAGGGGTAAAATTGCCGATACTTTAATTAATAGAACGTATAATAATAAAGATACAAAAGAGCTGTGGATATACGGTTTAAAGGGCGATGATAGGTTTACGGTAGCAGGCGACGAAAACAACCTTATTTACTTGCGTATTATTGGGGGGCACGGCCTTGATACGTATAGTTTGCACAACGGAAAAAAAACGAAGGTTTACGATTTTGAAAGTATGCCGAGTACAGTTACTACCAAGAAAGGCGGAAGCCTTAGGTTTACCGATGTTTACAATTTAAACACTTACGATTACCGCAAGCAAATAAAACGCAAAGGAGGGTTGGTTTCGGCAATAGGCTATAACCCCGATGATGGGTTTAGGGCTGCTTTACAGTATGTTTATAGGGTTGATAAGTTTACTCGTAATCCGTTTTCACAAAAACACGTATTTAATGCGGCTTATTTTACCGATATAAACAGTTTTGAAATTTCATATTTAGGGGAAGTTGCCAATGTGAAGGACAATTTAAACTTAAGTTTTGGTGCCCGAATTACGAGTCCGAATTTTACGCGTAACTATTTTGGTTTTGGGAATGAAACCGAAAATATGCAGGATGAAAGAGGGTATGCCTATAACCGTATTGAAGTGCAGCATATTTCGGGGAATGTAGGCTTGCTTCGCAATAGTAAATTTGGTAGCTTTTTTAAGGTGCAAACTACTTTTGATGCTTATAAAGTAGACGATTCGCCAAGTAATATTATTGCAACTGTTCCGCTTCAGAATAAAGGAGAGCCCAGTTATTTTGGAACCTTGGAGGGAATTTATAATTACCGAAGTTTTGACGATCCACAAAATCCGACTATAGGGATGATGTTTGACTTAAATGCGGGAATTACCGATAACTTGGAAGCTATAGAAGACGTTTTTGGGTTTGTAAAAACCAGACTTGGGTTTTATAATACTTTGGTGAGAAATAGAACCTTGGTGCTAAAGACCAATATAAGCTATCATCAAAATCTGGGGAAGAAATACGAGTTTTATCAGGCTGCAAATTTAGGTGGCGATAATGGCTTACGCGGTTTTAGAGAGCAACGCTTTACGGGGAAGTCGTTTTTAGTAGGAAACGCCGATTTGCGTTATAGTTTGCCAAAATTTAATATTGGCTTAGTACCCGTTCAAGTGGGCGTTTACGGCGGATTTGATGTAGGTAGGGTATGGGTTGCCAATAATACTTCGCGAAAATGGCACAATTCGCGCGGGGGAGGAGTATGGATAAATGGCTCTGGCGGGTTGAATGCCAATGTAAGTTTATTTAATTCGGAAGAAGGGAGTAGGTTGACGTTTGGATTGGGGTTTGATTTTTAGGGGGATTTGTTAATTGGGGATTTGTTAATTTGGGAT
>TARA_R100000353_G_scaffold54683_1_pt1 | contig 18782 bp, 12 predicted proteins | sample TARA_R100000353 | Tara Oceans TARA_R100000353 (sample SAMEA2620663) | marine metagenome | biome: marine biome (ENVO:00000447); feature: surface water layer (ENVO:00002042); material: "saline water (ENVO:00002010), including plankton (ENVO:xxxxxxxx)" | depth 5 m | reverse complement strand
AATAAAATACATGATGTACAAATGCAAATTGATTATCTGTATAGAATAGCTTCAGAAGCAGCAGATGGCACAATTGATAGAGATGATGCGCAAATAGAAGCTTTGCAATTATCGTTAAAAGCATTGTTAGAAGAGCCAATGGTTATAATGAGAGAGGGATTAACATTTGATTTTCCAGAATCTGATGCAATCATAATTGATCCTAAATGTAGACAATTAAGAGGATTTGTTGGCGCAAACTGGATTGCGCATGAAATGTATGTTACGCCAGATGAAATAAAAGAAATATATGGCGTTGATATAAAAAATAAATACAGATCTTATGACATGAAAGGTCGATTAATGTCAGACAGATCTAATTACGAAAGATCGTCATATACTGAGATAGATATTAATGAAAAAGAGGGATTAGTTTTACTATTTGAAATTTACGATATAAAAAGTGGTTTACAAATGTGTATTGCTGATGGTTATGATGATTTTCTGAGAGAGCCATCATCTCCAGATGTAAAGGTTGAATGTTTTTGGCCAATATTTCCATTAGTATTTAATGAAGTAGAACATAAAGATATATTGTATCCACCATCTGATATAAAATTATTAATGCCTATGCAAAACGAATATAATCGAGCAAGGCAATCTTTAAGAGAACACAGAAGAGCAAACAGACCTAAATATGCTGCACCAGCTGGTATGTTAGAAGATGAAGATAAGAATAAATTAGCAACACACCCAGCTAATGCAGTTATTGAACTACAAGCTTTAGCAGCTGGTCAGAGAGTTAATGATGTTATACAGCCAGTACAACAAATAGGAATAGATCCTAATTTGTATGAAGTAAGAACATTATTTGATGATGTTCAGTTGGTTGTAGGCGCACAAGAAAGTACGTTTGGTGGCGTAAGTAAAGCAACAGCTACTGAAACAAGTATTGCTGAATCTGCCAGAATGTCATCTTTAGGTGCAAATGTAGATGAATTAGATAGTTTTATGTCTGAAGTAGCAAGAGGTGCTGGACAGATCTTATTACACGAAATGTCAGTACAGGAAGTTCGTAAAATAGTCGGTATTGGTGCTGCTTGGCCAGAAATGACTAGAGAAGATATTATGAACGAAGTATTTTTAGAAATAGAAGCTGGTTCTACAGGTAAACCAAATAGAGCAGCTGAACTAGCAAATATTGAAAGAATTATGCCGTTCTTGTTGCAAATTCCAGGCGTTGATCCTGTATGGTTAGCAAAAGAATTACTAAAAAGATTAGACGATAAGCTTGATGTAACGCAAGCTATTGTAGAAAAGATTCCCTCAATTGTTTCAATGAATCAAGGACAAGGACAGGGAACTGGAGATCCAGCTTTACAAGGTTCTCCAATGGGTGGTGCGAATAACGCACAAATACCAAACCAAGTAAACGGAAGATCGTTGCCACCAATTGGTAATAATATTTAACCAAGGTGTTGAAAGATGCGATCAACAACTGTATACTTGAACAAAAGAAAGAGGACGTAATATGGTTGATAACCAAGAAGTGCTAAAATCGTCCACTAGCACGGAAACAGAGGACGGACTTGAAGAGCAAAATCAAGATGTGCAATCGTCTAGCACAGAAAGCGAAACTGAAGATGATTTATTATCTGTAGTACAAAGTGCTATAGATCCTAAAGAAACTGAAGAAACGGAGTCGCAATCCGATAATAAGGAAGAAACTGAACAGGACGTTGAACCAGATTCAACTCAAGAAGCTGAAGATACTCCTCCAGCAGCAGCTGAAGAGTCTTTAGATAATGTTCCGTTACATTTACAACCTAGGTTTAAAGAGGTTATTGCTGAAAAAAATTCATATAAACATGGACATGAACAATACAGTAAAATTCAAAACTATTTAAAAGAAATGAAGCTTACTGCTGAAGAGACAGCACAGGGATTGACCATTATGGGTTTAATGAAGAATGATCCGAAGCAAGCATTAGAGCAACTGAAACCTATTATGGAAAATTTACAAATTGCTACAGGCGAAAGATTACCAGACGATATTAAGCAAAAAGTTGAAGAGGGTTATCTTGACGAAGAGTCTGCGCAAGAATTATCTATGAGCAGAGCAGAAGCTATAAATGCAAAAAATCAAAACCAACAGTTGATAAATGAACAACAAGAAATGGCAAGACAAGATCAGTTAGATGAAATTGGAAATGCTGTTACAGCTTGGGAAGAAAATGCAAGACAGAATGATCCAGATTTTGACCTTAAACAAGATGAAGTAGACGACAGAGTATCGGCTTTAGTTAGGCAATTTGGTAGACCTAATACTATTGAAGAAGCTACTGACATGGCTCAGACAGCTTTAGATCAAGTAAATGAAAGGTATACAAAAAGAAATTCTTACAAAAAACCAATACGAAGTTTGTCTGGTGGTAAATTAGGTGGTTCACCTGTACCAGAGCCGAAAAGCTTATTAGAAGCTGTTCAAAACGCAATGGCAAGTGGATCATAAATGCTAGTTAGGAGTTAAAAATGGCATTTACAAGCGCTGAATTAGCGAATATCGCTAACGCTGCCTTAGACTATTATATAGACAAAGGCACAGTATACGCCAATTCTCTTCAAGATAAACCTCTTCTAGCTGCTATGGATAAGACAGCAAAAACTTTTCCAGGTGGTAAAGAAAATGTTTCTCTTGCAGTTAAAGGTGTATACACATCAACTGTTGCTGGTTATACGCATAATGACACAGTTAGTTATGCAAACCCAGCTAACATCGAAAGGGTAAATTATCCTTGGAAAGAACATCACACAGGTATTTCTTTAACATTAACCGAACTTAAAAAAGACGGCATTAGTGTTACTGATAGCTTGTCTGGTGCAAGTACATCAAATCATAGTGGTAGAGATACTACTGTTCTTGTAAATCTTTTAGAAGATAAGCTTGATGACATGATGGAGGGATATTCCAGAGGTATGAATACCTTACTTTATGGAGATGGTACTGGTGATGCAAATGCATTAGCTGGTATTAGATCAATTATTGTTGACGATCCAACAGCGTCTGGAACAACAGTAGGTGGTTTATCTACTGTATCCAATACATGGTGGAGAAACAGAGCAAATGTAGCAATTGCTAATACTGCATCTGGTCAAGAGTTGATTGAGTTTCTTCATACAGAAATTCGTCAATTGAAAAGATTTGGTGGCAATCCAACTATAGCTTTAGCTGGATCTGCTTTCATGGATCGTTTAGCTGACGAAATTAGAAGAAATGGTAACTACAGTAACCAAGGTTTTTCAAGAAACATGGATATTTCTGTAGGCGACATCAGTTATGCTGGATTAAAGTTTCAGTATGATCCGACATTAGATGATTTAACAATATCTGGTAAAAATCCAGATAAAAGATGTTACATCATTGATCCGACTAAATTGTATTTACATTACATGGACGGAGAAAAAATGAAGCGTCATGCTCCAGCTAGACCAGCAACACAATATGTAATGTTTCGTGCAATAACCACAACAGCAGTTCTTTGTGCTTCACAGTTGAACTGTCATGGTGTTTACGAAATAGCATAGTAACCGAATGGAAAGAGTAAGTTTTTTGCGTAATCCTACTTACTCTTTCCAGCCATAAAAGGAGGAAATATTATGGATAAAGTAACAGCAAATGTAGCTATTGCTAACAATTTGCAAAATGTTATTTCAAAAGATTTTATGACTATACCAGAGGTTGTAATGTTGAGAAATATACACGGACAAAGCGCTGTATTTAATATTAAAATTACAGGAGATTTTAACCATGATGATCAAGTTGAAAGAGATAGGCTTGGCAATATTTATGGAGATGCAAAAGTTGAAGAAGTGTTTGGGACGTATGGTGCGTTACCTCAAACATTTGAAGAAGCAAGGATAGATAATGGTTTATTAGATCCAATATTTGCACAAGATGCAAAAAAACCTAAAAAAACAAAAAAGGTAACAAAAAGAGCAAGAAACTCAAAAGGACATTACATAGCTGATGATCCAACTACTGAAGAGAATGAAGCATTTATAACAACAGAAGAGGAGGTGTCAGATGCCAAAGGGTAAAGGAAAAGGCAAAGGCAAAGGTGGAAAAGGCTATTAAATGGCAAGAGGTACAACTTTAGCTATTTTGATTAATGATTTAAGATCTGAAATAGGTCATTCATTGCAACCAAATTTAGGACGATCAACTAGAGACGTTCATATAAATGTGTTGCAAAGAACACAAAGAAGATTGTGGGAAGATTATGCATGGCCTTTTTTAAGAGTATTTCGTGATATTGATATAAGCGCAAACCAACGATATTATAATCTGCCAAGCGATATAACTTTTGAAAGAATAGAAAAAGTTGAATTTAAGCATGGTGATTATTGGACAAAAATGGAATATGGAATTGGTGCAGATCAATATAATCAATTTGACTCTGATAGAGGTATTACATCATATCCTATATCAAGATACGACACACACGAAAATGATCAAATAGAGTTGTGGCCAATACCATCAACAAATAGTAATTCAACAAGTAAAATAGGCATGGTTCGTTTTCATGGTATAAAAAACCTTGGTGGATTGATAAATGAAACAGATAAAGCTGATTTAGACGATCAGCTTATAATTCTTTATGCAGCTGCTGAAATTTTAGCAAGACAGAAACAAGCTGATGCGCAAAACAAACTTGCACAAGCACAGGCTCACTATAATCGATTAAAAGCTAGATTAGCTAAAACAGAAACTTTTGTTATTGGTGGTGGAGAGCCAGAGGGAATGTATAGGCCAAAAGATCCACCATTGATAGCTACAACTAATACAGGCAACTAATATGCCTTATCTATTAGTTGAAGATTTTAGAGGTGGATTAGATACTAGAAGATCAAATGTAACTTCTACTCCAGGCACTTTAGTTACATTAAAAAACGCACATATTACAAGAGGTGGAGAAATAGAAAAAAGACCAGCTTTTGTACAATTAGCAACATTACCATCAAACACAACTGGGTTAGCAGCTGCTAATGGACAGATATATGTATTTGGTAGTGTTGCGTCATCATCTGTTAATTTTGCTTCTGGAACACCAGCTAATGTAAATTATGTGCAACTAGCGCACCCATCTGGTGAAGAATTAGTAAAAGTTTTAGATACAGATTTTTTTGATGGAAATGTTTATGCAGCAGCACAATTTGCAGATGGACGTATATATCATTATTACAATGGAACAAGAATAACAGATTGGTTTGACGGAAGAGCAAGAAATCAATTTTCGATTACAGCTGGTTCAGCTGGTGGAACTTCTGCAACAGGATCATTTCAAGTAACTGGTGGAACAGCTAATCCAGGTGATAATATTCGTGTTGTCCGTGTTAATAATGTAGATTTATTTTCTTCTCCAATAGCACATACTGGATTAGATACAACAACAGCAACAAATGTAGCTAATGCTATAAACTCTGCTACAACAACGCCAAATTACACAGCTTCTGCTAGTGGCAATACTGTTACAATTACTTCTGTTACTACAGGCGTAACAGTAAATGGATTTGCAGTTACAGTATTAGTGGACGGAAATGCAACTGTAGGAAGTATTACAAATATGTCTGGTGGTGTTGATAACGCTATAACAAATATAACAGTTGATGGTGTTTCAATTATATCTGGTCAAATACCTTGGGCAACATCAAACACAAATACAGCTGCATTAGTAGCAGATGCTATTAATGAGTTTAACACAACGCCAGAATACGAAGCAACGTCAACTGGCGCAAAAGTAAATATTATATCTAAAGAAAGTGGAGCAAGCTTTAACAACAAAATTGTTGTTGTTTCTGTAAGTGGTAATGTTACTACAGCTTTTACTAATAGTATAAATTATTTAGATGGTGGAGCGACAAGCAACAATATAAATGGATATACGCCAGGTGGTTTTATAAAACCAGTTAAAACAAAAATGTATGCATTGTCAGATTCTTTGTTACATTTTTCTGCTGTAAATGATCCTACAGAATGGAATGATAGTAATCTTGGTGCTGGGTTTATTAATTTATCTAACAATGCTAGTGGATCTGAAACATTACAAGCTATGGCTAACTACTTTTCTAATTTAGCTGTTTTTGCAAGAGAAGCTATACAAATATGGTTTGTATCGGCAGATGCAGCGCAGAATAGTCAAATACAAGTTTTAAACAATACAGGAACTATTGCACCTCAAAGTGTAGTTGAGTTTGGCGATAATGATGTTTTTTATCTTAGTCAATCTGGTATAAGAAGTTTAAGAGCAAGAGACTCATCTAACGCTGCGTTTGTAGGAGATATAGGCAATCCCATAGACGACACAGTTATATCAGCTATTGCGTCAGATCAATCACAAGCTGAAAATGCACAAGCTATTTTAGATCCAAAAAATGGACGTTATCTTATAGCTATTGGTTCTGTGATTTATGTGTTTAGCTATTTTCCATCGAGCAAGGTAAGCGCTTGGTCTACATATGAGCCAGGTTTTGTTGTAGACAATTGGGCGTTTGATAGTGAACAAGTTTTATGTAGAAGTGGACAAAACTTATATAGTTTAGGTGGAGCAAGTGGAGACACTTATGATTCATCAGTTGTCGAGGTTCAAATGCCATTTATTGATGCGTCAAAACCAGCAACAAGCAAAGATTTTACTGGCATTGATTTAGTATGCACAAATAAATGGGAAGTAAGCATTGCAACAGATCCAACTGATATATCATTGCAAGAAACTGTAGCAACGATTGATCGAACAACATATGGATTAGGTCGTGCAAGTTTAGTTGGTTATTCGACACACATTGCGCCAAAGTTAACTTGCAATTCAAATGGATCAGCAAAAATTGGTAATTTGGCTATACACTACGATATGAGTGAGGGTGGATAATGATTTGGGAAGAAGCAACAATTGGTTCAGTTTACACAATAGCAATGAATATGCGTCAAAGAGATTATGAAGAGATTGTGGCATTAAGTTTTGCAGAAAATCGAAGAGAGTTAGCTGATCAATTGGCCAGAACATGGGCAACACATAAGACAACAATTGTATGTGGAACAAAAGAAGATGGAGCAATAGCTGCATTTACATATATCCCAATGCGTAAAGGCGTGTGGAGTTTGGGGTTATTTGCGACAGACAAGTTTCAAAAAATTCACTTATCACTTACAAAACTAATTATAAATAGTATAATACCTGTATTAGATAAAGCAAAGGCACATAGAGTGGAAGCACAATCAATACAAGGTTACACAACTGTACATAATTGGCTAAAGTTTCTAGGATTAAAAGAAGAAAGTGTATTAAAAGGTTATGGCAGAAATAACGAAGATTTTGTTAATTTTGCTTGGGTTAGAGATACTAATAAAAGTGTAAAATGGATTAGCAGAGGAGTTGTTGCATAATGTGTTTAGGTGGTGGATACAATGATGGTGGTGCAGCTGACAGACGTAGACAAGCTGAACTAGAAAGACAGGCAAAAATAGACGAGGGTAGAGCAATTATTGATGATACTTTTTCACAGTTTGATGATGAATTTTACGATCAACAAACAAAAAATTATTTAGACTTTGCGACACCACAACTTACAGATCAATTTAACGAAGCAGCTAAAAAATTAACACTACAATTAGCAGATGCTGGGTTGCTTAATAGTTCAATTGCAGCAGAAAAACGAGGTGCTTTAGATAAAAGAAAAGGTACGTTTGAAAGACAGATAGCAGATAAAGCAAAACAATTTTCTAACAAAAGCTTACAAAATATAGAAGCGGCAAAATCAGATTTAATGAATCAAAATATGAATTTAGCAAACCCATCATTAGTTGCTTCACAAGCAGCAACACGAGCAGAGTTGTTAAATCAATTACCAGTTTACGAACCATTAATTGATTTATTTGCTTCTGCAACAGAGGGTTTAGCTACACAGGCTGATTTGGAAAGACGAGGAAAAGCAAGATATCCAAATTTACTATTTAATACATCTAACCAATCAAGGATAATAAGTTGAGCGAATTTGATTTACCATCAGATCCTAGTATATCTCCATATTCAGATAACGATAGTTCTGACAATAATAATATACAGCAATCAGTACAAGGTATAATAGATAGTCTTGTTGATGTTTTTCAATCAAGTGCTATTGGTCAAATAATTAACAGGATTGAGCAAGGCGACCTTACTTATGATACTTCAAAAAAATCTTATGTTGATGATGATCCTATTGCTGGATTTAATTTTAACGAAAAAACAAATCGATTTGATAGCACTCCTGGCATAGGATATGGACGTAATTATTATTCAGAAACAGATTTAAGGGAAATAGGCGATAATTTGCCAGATAATATTGCAAACCCTAGAAACGATAATCGTATAGCTATGGCTAACGCTAGAATAGATCGTGCAAAAGCTTTAGTTAACAAACAAAAGGAATTAGCAGAAGCGTTTGGAGCATTTAATGATGATTATTTTGAGGATTTATCTGAATCTTATACATCTTTTCAAACGCCATTATTAGATACTGCATTGGGCGATGCAGAAAGAGGATTATACAATACATTTAAATCTAAAGGTTTGTTAACACAAGCTGAAGTTGATCAAGGATTAGGATCATTGCTAGAGCAAAAAGCAGTTGATGCAGAAAGAATACAAACAGGTGCAAATCAATATGCACAAGCTAAGAGAGATGAAATAGCTACTACACAACAAAAGCTTGCAGATAGTTTGTCTGGCATGATTGGTGGTGCGTCAACATTAGATGAAATACAAAAACAAACACAAGATATACAAAACTTTGATGTACAAAAAAGTGTAGATAAATTAAAACCAGCTGCAACAAAAACAGCTATGACTTTCTTTGAGGGTTTTGACAAGATTCCATTGTCTAATGCACCAATGGAAAATGTAGATCCAGTATCTACTGGTGGAGTTTTACAAACTGGAACAATAACTCCAGCTTATACTTATACAGGAATTAACGATCCGTACAGAGGATCATCACAAAGGGTGGTATCGTAATGTGTAATCCAACATTAGCAGTAGCCGTAGGCGCACAATTATTAGGAACTAAAATGCAAAATGACTCTTTTAAAGATGCACAAAGAGCCAGAAATGAAGCTATAGACAGCAATGTAGCAAGAAGAAATGAGTTACAAGATAAAGGCATGGGTTCTATAAAGGAAAGCGCTAATACTATAAATCAAAATAATATGACGACTAACGAAGAAAAGTTAGCACAATTACTTACAAATACTGTAAACGTACCTAATTATTCTATGCCAAATACAGGAAGTGCGCCTAGAATTGTTACAGACACTATTAATCAAGAATTGCAAAAAGCAGCTAGATTTAACGAACAACAAGGTAAGGCACAAGCCAAGTTAGCAAATCTTGGGGATTTTTTAGCAACTAGAGTGAATCCACAATTTAATAAATCAGCTACAGATATAGGAATATTGGGAAATAAAATGCGTGGTGAAGCTGATTTACTAGGTTTAGCTTTAAAAGATGCAGAAGCAAAAGCGTATAATCCAACAGCACAATTATTAAAAAGAAGTGGAGAAGTCGCAACAGGATATGGTTTAGCAAAGGTGTAATATGGCAACTAAATATAATCAACTTTATAACAATCCACAGTTAAACAGAGCGTTTAGTAATATAGCTAGAACTTTGATTGGATCTGCGCAAGACGATGCAGCAGTATCTTTATCAAATTTAAGAGATGCACAAACAAGAGGTCAAAATTTAAAAAATCAAAATATGATGGATTTGAGAAATACTATTGAGCCAACATCACAATTTTTAGGAAGTCAAATTGCAAGAACAATAACAGGAAATCAAAATGCTGGAATAAATGAAAGTGGTACTGGATTTATTGATGGTGGAAACATAAGTATGCCATTAAATAATAATTTAGAACAAAATTTAAAACAAAGTAATCGTTTAGGTGATGTTGGAAGAGCCATGTTAGGTGATTTAGATTATACTCCAAGTCAATTTACTGGTGCATTAAAAAATTTAAATCAAACACAAACAGATAATCTTGCAAGAAGCTTAATATTATCTGATGATCCAAAAAAACAAAGACAGGGATTTATACTTAGTGGCAACAATCCTGGCAAATATTTTAAAGAGGGTACAGCTGAAAAAGAAATAGCTAATAACTTAGAAGCAAAACTTTATGGAAGCGATAAAAAATTAGAGGGTACGAAATATTCTGCTGACAGAAGATTAGAGGGTACAAAAGATAAAAACATTGTTACTGAAAGAATTGGATTAGATAAAAATGAAAAAGGTCTAGAAGCAGAAAAATTTAAAGCTGATAAAAAACTTGAGGGTACAAAGGATAAAAACAAAAAAGACTTTGAAGCAAAAAAAGAAAAAAACCAAATAGACAAAATGTACAAAGAGGGTTTGCTCAAAGTAAAAGAAAAAGACAAAAAAGGAATGCCTAAGATTAAACAGGTACAAGATGCTGTTCTTAATCTGTACGAAAGTAATGCTGCTTACGAAGATTTTGGTGCAAAGTTTAGAAGTAAAATAAATGATATATTTATGAAACAAGTTTTTAGTGATTTTAATAATGGAGTACCTGTAGATCCAAATAGACCTAATGGCGAAAAAAGACAAATAACATTTACTGAAGCATTTCAAAGAAATTCTAGAATGATTTCAGAGGGAATTGTTGAAATAGGTAGTGGATTTTTTAGCAGTAATTTTAAGTTTCCAGCATATTTTTATAATCTTTTAAAAAGAAATTTTAACGTATTTGGTGAAGAAGATGTAAAAAGAAAAATTATACGAGACTTTGGATACGATAGCGACCAAGCCAAAGCAATTGTAAATCAGATTAAAAGTGAATTAAATTAATGGATTATAGTGTCGATACATTTGGCAATCCAAATTATAAGTTTGACAACAAAGATGACGAAAAATCAGACTATAATACAGACAATGCTCCACCAGCAAACATAACGACATTAAGTGATGGAATAAACGATTATAGTATTGATACATTTGGTAACGCAAATTTTAAACCAGAGCCAATAGAAACAAAACAGCCTGTACAACAAAATTTATTTGTAGATTCAGTTGAATTTAGCGATCAAGGATTAAAGAACAAAAGAACTGAATATCCAAGAAATCAAAGAGGTAGAAGTTTTAATTTCAAACAAAACGAAAATCTTGCAGAACAAAATAGACTTAAAGCAGAACAAGATGACATTGCTTTTAACAATGAAAAGCAAAGATTAACAGATATTATTACAAGGCCAGATGCTATTACAACGCCTAACATAAATATAAATCCTGTTAGTAGTGGTGTAGGTGGTACGCCAGGAAACTTTTTTCTTAAAACTCCAATGGGAGAAGCTAAAGTAGATGATAACATTGCTATAGATTTAATAGCTAGATCTAATTTATTATCTCCAGAAGATTCAAGATTACCTAATAATGCATTAACACGAGGATTTGTAAGAGCCAATCAAGGCATGGCACAATTAGGTTTGACGCTTGGTTGGAACAATGCTTCTGAAACTGTAAAACTTATAACAGAATTAAACAGAGTATCTCCAACACAGCCACCAGATATACAAAAAGGTTTAAAAGAAATTGTAGATGCAAAAGGTTGGAAAAACATTTTATCTGCTATAGCTACAAATCCATCAGCAGTATTAAGTGTTGTTGGAGAATCTTTGCCATCATCTTTAGCTAGTTTAGGTGTGTTTATAACTGGATCTGTTGCTGGTAGTCCATTAGTTGGTGCTGGAGCAGCTGGTATTGTTACATTTGGTACAACCTATGCTGATGTTATAAATCAAGAATTAGCGCAATCTGGCGTAGATATGACAGATGAAAAAGCTGTACAGGCTAAACTTACTGATCCAGCTTTTTACGCAAAGGCAAAAAAGAGTGCAGCTTTATATGGTATACCAGTTGCAGTTTTTGATGCTTTGTCTATGGGTTTAGCTGGTAAATTAGTTTCTCCAGTTATAAAATCTGGTGCAACAAACAAAGCAGTAGTTGGCGCTTCAACAGCAGAATTAGCTGGACAAGGATTACTTGGAAGTGCTGGTGATTTTACAGGACAATTTTTACAAGTTGCAGAGGGATTAAAAGACGAAATAAATTATGGAGAAGTTGGCTTAGAGGGTATAGCTGAATTCCCAACAGGAGCAATAGAGATAGGAACAAATGTTATTGCTGCAAACAGATTTAAAAAACAAAAAGAAGTAGTAGATAAATTAAAAGCTACATTCGAGGAAGATTCAGAGTTGCAGACTTCTCAATCCTCCGAGGAGTCTGCAAGCCAGACAAGAGAAGTTGATAATAAAACCATTACAATTGCTACAAGAGATCTTGATGGTAAAAAAGACGCAAATGATATTGTTGTAGTTATTGATGATATTGTAAAAAGCGAAAATCCTAAAAAAGAATTAGATGAAATTATTGATTTAATTAATTTAGAATTGCAATTATCAAGAGAAACAAATCAAGATACAACACAAGCACAAGCTGAGTTAGATAAAGCAAATAAAATCAAGGACAACATAGATGGCATTATTGCTAATACAACTACAGTTGAACAGGTTTTGACAAGCAAAGAAACGCTTGCAGATATAGATAAAGTTGTAGATTACGAAAGTGATGTAAAGAAAATTAGAACGCCAAACTCTGAAAAAGAAGTTAATGTTAAAACAATAATTGTTGATTTAGATAAATTAAAAGCAGCGTCTGGTGATTTACAGCCAAGAGACAGAACATTAAAAGAGTCAGAAGTCTTATCTAAAGAAAGAGCGTCAAATCTAGATCCAGAACAATTGTTAGAAAGTCCAACGACAAATACAGGCGCACCGATTATAACAAAAGATGGAACAATTATATCTGGTAATGGTCGTGTTATATCATTAAAAGAAGCAAGAGATAATTTTAAAGAAAATTACAATACATATAAAAATAGAATATCTGAAACTACAGGCCAAGATTTATCTGGGATAGAAAACCCTATATTAGTGCGTGTGTTGGACGACAATATTACGCAAGAAGAATTAGTTGAAATAGCAGATTTATCTAATAGAGATATTATTGCTCAGATGTCAGCTACTGAAAGAGCGCAAAGAGATAGCCAAGCAATGGGTTCAGACATCATTCAGCAGTTTAAAGGTGGCGACATAACAAGTTTAGATAACCAGCAATTTGTAAAATCTTTTATCGATAAAGTTGTTACTAAAAACGAACAAGGCAATATTAGTAGAGATGGAGTTTTAACAAAAGAGGGCGTTACAAGAATACAAAACGCTATATTAGCTTCTGCATATGAAAATACTGATGCATTAGCTGTTATGATTGACAGCACAGATGACAACATCAAAGCTATATCAAACGCTTTACTTAATGTAGCACCTCGATTTGCAAATCTTAAATCTTTAATTAGCAATGGAACAGTTCCAGCACAGTTTGATATTACTAATCAATTAACAGATATGGCCTTAAAAATATCTAATGCTAGAAAAAACAATCAAGCTGTTAGTGATATTGTCAACCAAACAGACATAATACAAAATCTTGATCCTATGGTTGAGTTATTAATAAAGACAATTTACAATGATAAATTAACTAGAGCAAAATCACAAAAATACATGACAGAGTTGTTAGGTTTTTATGTCGATGAAGCTGAAAGAAAACAAGTTGGTGGATTTTTAGAAGATACAACAACACCAGAAGATGTTGTAAAAACTGCAAGGAGCAAATTAGATGGCGAAGAAACCCCAGACCTCCTCAAAGGAAGCACTAGATCTGATGATGCAAAGCCTACTGAGAGTAGCGAACAAAAACAAAGAACCGATACTAAGACAAGAAGTGATGAAGTTCAAAAAGAAGATGAGTCAAAACAAGAAAAGTTAAAAGATGTTACTTTTGACACTACAGTTACTATAAAAATAAAAGACAGTAATTCAGTTCCAGGTTACAAAGAAGCAAAAGAACAAAATCTTTTAAAACATAAAGATGGAACTTTTAAGTCATACGTTAAAACACTAAAAAAGATAAGTGGTGATACATATGTTATTATTGATAAAACTGTTGGTGAATTAGTAACAACAAATAAATTAGATGAAGAATTAAATAAATTAAAAAATTCACCTTTATTTAAAGGTTTGTCAGAAAAATTTTCTAGATCAAAACTAACAAATTCTAGAAAAGGATTTGAGGGTAATGCCTATTTAACAGCAGCATATACTTATAGAGACAATTTAATGTCGGAATTTTTTGAAGCTATTGATATACTTGAAGCAGCAAAAAAGAAATTCGACACTAAACAGGAGGATTTAAAAGATGCAACCATTGAACCAGATAGGAAAGCTACCAAAGAATCTGCTACCGAAAGTTTACAAATTAAAAGTGAAAAAGATTACGAAAACCAAAGAGTCGAAAAGCCAGGAACACTTGTCGACAAACTTGCAGAAAGAAACAAAACAGCGTTAATATTTTCTGCGTTTGAAGCAGCTGGTGTCGATCCAGATATTGCAGTTAACTTGCCAATCGAAAGACAATTTAAAATATTGCAAAAAATGTTTGTCGAAAGATTTGGCATGAAGTCAGTTACAAAGTCTAGTAACGCCAATACAAAAGAAGCTGTCGATCAACTGTTAACTGGATTTCATAATTTATCTGCACTAGCTAATTTTTTTAATTTACCATACAAAGCTATTGGATTAGACGGAACATTAACTTTTAATATGGTTAAAACTTTAGGAGCATATGGATCTTATAGTCCAAGCACAAAAACAATAACTGTGCCTAGAAGAGTTAACAGTTTTGCTCACGAATGGTTTCATGCTTTAGATCATTACTTGTTCGAGAAACACGCAAACGTAGATAACATAGATGATCCACACCCATTAATGTCTGCATTAACAAGAAAAGGCGCAGAGATAGAAGCTTCAAATGTAAAAGATGCTTATGCTTTATTAGTAAGAGCAATGTTTCAAGACAAAGCAGATGAAGCATTAAAGCTAAAACAAATTGATGATAAGATTGCTAAAACAAAATCAGAAAAACAATTACAAATATTAATAAAACGTAAAGAAAGAATACTTGGTGGATCAGCTAATGCAAGATCTGTAGCCAAAACACAGTTTAGAAAAGACGCAGAATTTTTTGCACCAATATATGGGCAAAGTAAAGACTATTGGGCAAGTTCATATGAAATGTTTGCAAGAGTTGGAGAAGCTTTTACAGCATACCATATGGCCTTAAATAAAATGGACGCAGACTTTTTAGCTAAAACAAATGATGGTTATCAAATAACATTAGAACAATTAAATGTTACAAAAGAACAGTTAAGCAATCCAAGCATTGACGATTTACCTAAAATTTTAGATTCAAGAATGGCGTTGACTTTTCCAAAAGCTGAAGATCGATTAGAGATATTTGGTGCTATGAGAAATCTTATAGATGCAATTGCAGCAGAAACAACATTAGGTGATGGAGAAGTTGGCAAAACAGCGTCAGAAGATACACGAATAGATGTTAGAAAAATGTATGAAGTTGAAGAACAAGAAAGCAAAGGTTTATTTGCAGACCAACGTAAAGCTATTCAAGATCATAAAAAATTTAAACAACGTATGGAAGAAAAGAGAAAACAATTAACTGAAAATGTAAGACAAAAAAAACTTGGCAGAAAGCTTTTTGAGTCTATTGAAGATATATTGTTTTCTCCATTGTTTTACCAAAAACAAGGTATCTTAAAATCTATTATGAAACGATACCCAAACAATCCTGTTATGAAATATTTGTATCAAAACTTAGCAACACAAACAGGTGGTGAATTTCAATCACAAGCAGAGGGCGATAATTTTTCTAATGCACAAACAAGAGAAGCAAGAAAGTTTGGTTTACAATTAGCTAAAATTGTTTCTTTAAATGATATAAATGGAATGAGTGATGGCGAAATTTCATTGCTTAGAAGCATACTAACAAGTCAAATTAAAGATCAAAGAAACATACCAGACAATGTGAAGAAAGCAGCTGGTCAAATGCGTAATTTGATGAATCAAATTTACGAATATATTAGAGGATCTGGATTAGATATTGGATATGCAGAATCTGGTTATATGCAAAGATTACTTGATCAAGAAATGGTGAATGCTCAAAGCAGAAAATTTTTTCAGCAAGCAAAAAAAGTCTACGAAGTTATTTTTGATAAAGACATTGGAGATATAAATGTAGCTAGTCTTGATCAAATGGAAGCTGTTATAAAATTTATACAAGATTCTAGATTAGGTATTGTAAATAGTGAAGAGTATATAAACTTTGTGCAATCATCAAAATGGAAAAAAATAAAAGGTCTTAAAGCTGTTATTAAGAAAGCAAATGATGATGGTGATACAAAAAAAGCAGAAGATGCACAAGCAGAATTAGACGAAGCTATTGCAAACATCGAGGAAGAATACGCAGAATTTTTTGATCAAATGCGAGATTTGTTTGGTACTGTTTCTTCTACAAATTGGTTCAATGCTATTACAGAAGCACAAGTTGGAGATACATTAGTTGGTACGCCACAAAGTAACTTTACAAAGAAAAGAACTCTACCACCAGAAGCAGATGCATTGTTAGAACAATTTTATATTTCAGATCCTGTAGAAAACATACAGCAATACATATTAGGCGCAACAAGAAGAGCAGAGTTTAATAGACGATTTGGGAAAAACAAAATACCTCAAGAAGATAAAGAGGGTAGAATACCTAAAGATGAATACACCGATTATATAGAATATTTAGTTAAAAGAAGATTAAGACAATTAGCAGTAGATCCAAAAGACGCTGATCGATTTGCTAAAACAATTGATTTTATTACAGGCAAATCTAGATCAAACAGATCTCTTGGCATGGCTGGAGATAAAGCTGCTAATTATTTATCTGCTATTATGTCTATTACATTATTAGTAAGAGCGCCTATAGCTTCTATTGCAGAGCCATTTACCACAGCTATTACTTCAGAAAGTCCAGCCAAAGGCATGATGGCTTTTATAAAAACATTACAAGAATTTCCTGGCATAAGAAAATTAGGTGGTAATAAAGAAGATGTCAGATTGCGACAACAATTTGCAAGAATCTTAGGTGTTATTGATGATCCAGAAGTTGGCGATATATTAACAAATCGTATAGGTGGTGCGTTTGTAGATAATCCTAATTTACAAAGATTAACACAAAAGTTTTTTTACAAAACAAAACTTACAGGAATGACAAATGCACAAAGAAGATCAGCAGCTGCAATAGGATTTCAATTTATAAGTGAGATGGCTTATGAATATAAGAATCCAACAAGCGATAGACAAAAATTAAAAGCAAAAAAAGTATTAAATGATTTTGGTGTAAAAGATAAAACAATAGATCAGTTTGCAGATTATATTTTAGACTTTAATGATTTTACATCTACAAGGTTAAGAAAAAGAGCAAGGGTAAAAGGTAAAACAAAGTTACCAGAACTATCAGACATTATGAATGATGCTGGTCAATATAGTGATATGGGATTGCAGTTGGCTGTCGCTATACAAAGATTTACAGATCAAACAATACAAGATCCAAGAATAGCAGATAGACCATTATGGGCAGAAAATCCATTAGGAAGAATTGTATATGGTATAACTTCATTTATATATTCTTTCCAAGATAAAGTTTTAAAAGGAATGGCAAGAAAAATTGGAAGAGAATATAAAATATCAAAAGAATTAGGTGCGTCAAAAAAGAAAGCGACATTAGATGCAACAGCATATGTTACAGCAAGTATTGCACCAGCTGTTATGACTTTGTTTGCTGGTCATTTTCTTGTATCAACTGTTAGAGAATTAATTTTTAACGAAGAAAGATTTGATAGAGAATGGGAAGATAACGATAAAGATGCAGTTAAGTTTGTTAAAGATTATTTGTTCCCATTAGCTTTTGCAAGATCTGGATTCACAGGTGCGTTTGATCCATTTTACCAAATGGTTACAGGATTAAAATATCAAAGAGATTTAGCTAACACATTAATTGGTACAGCTGGATATGCAGCACAAAATTTAGAGCCTATTATCGAGTATGGATTTAACATTAATAATAGCGAAAATACATTAGCGTCAGAATATAATGCTTTAGTAGGATTATGGAACTTAACTGTAAATCCAGTTTTATCTACTGGATACGCATTAATACCTATGTCTCCACCAACAGCTTTAATAGGTGCGCCAGGTTTAATGTATTTGTCATCTGAAGATTTTAAACGTGCAAGAGTAAACGATTTACTAGAACTTATCTACGGAGAAAAATATATCCGTGGCAAGAGAGGGCGACCATCAAAGAAGTATAAGACACCAAATGAATAAAGGAGAAAACTATGTCTTTATATGAAAATATTAATAAAAGAAAAAAAGCTGGAACTTCCAGATCCAAAAAGAACAGCACAATTTCACCAGAAAATTATGCTAATATGAAAGCTGGTTTCCCAAATAGCAAAAAGAATAAAGCTAAAAGATCCAGAACAGCAAAAGCTATGGGTTATTCCTAATGGTAGCTAAAAAATATCAGAGTGAATCTGGTGGGTTAAATGATGCTGGAAGAAAAAAGTTTGGTGTAAAAGCGCCTATATCTTCTGGCACACACCCAAGGAGAATCCAATATGCTGCAAGGTTTGGTGGAATGGACGCTCCTATGAAAGACGATAAAGGTAGACCAACACGTTATGCTCTGACTTTAAAAAAATGGGGATTTGGTAGCGCAGAAGCAGCAAGAAAT
>TARA_R100000353_G_scaffold26588_2_pt1 | contig 19167 bp, 6 predicted proteins | sample TARA_R100000353 | Tara Oceans TARA_R100000353 (sample SAMEA2620663) | marine metagenome | biome: marine biome (ENVO:00000447); feature: surface water layer (ENVO:00002042); material: "saline water (ENVO:00002010), including plankton (ENVO:xxxxxxxx)" | depth 5 m | reverse complement strand
AAAAGCAAAAATAAGATTATCAAATATTAAGATAGAAGAATTTACTCAAGTTCTAAAAGGTTTAAGTAAACCAATAAAGTAATATTATGCCTGAAATAAAACATACTTTTATAGGTGCGAAGATGAACAAGGACCTTGATGAAAGACTTGTTCCTAACGGTGAATATAGAGAAGCTAACAATATACAAGTTAGAACTACTGACACTGATGCTGCTGGTACTGCTCAAAATATAAAGGGTAATACTCAGGTAGGTTCTTTTAGAGAAGAAACAAATCCTGAAACTCAAGAAAAAACAAGAACAGTAGGTAGTGTTAAAGATGAAAAAAATGACAAGATATATTTCTTTCAAGCTGCACCACCGGTTGGAGAACTAGCTTTGCAAAATGTTGGTGGAAATGATAATACTGACATTCATGTGTTTACAGACTCTATTATTGAGCAAGATGTTTATGGAGGTTCTGTTCCTGTATTTATAGATGAACACACAATTGTTTGTAGAGCTAAAGAGGCTTTTAATTTCGAACTTCAAGATTTTGTTATACCATCTATAGGTAATAACACAGAGAATACTCATTTTCATATGTTAAGAATTACAGATCTTACACTTATAGAAAAAGTAAGAGTTGGTATGAAGGTTGAGATATTTGATAGCTCTAATACAAATCGAACTCCTAATTTAATAATTAGAGATATAGCTGTACATGAAAATGGAACATTTTTAGTATTTCACGCTGGTATCGCAAAAAATATAGGAATACAAGGTTTAATACAAGCTGATAATGCTTACGTTAAGTTTACTGCTCCTAAGGTTTTAAACTTTGATTATTCTAAAAAAGTAACAGCTATAAATGTTATTGATAGATTATTATTTTGGAGTGATGGTGCTAACGAACCTAAAAAAATTAATATTGATAGGTCGAAAGCTGGTACACAACCTTTGACTGTAGGTGGAGAAGAGTATGTTATAAACGGTGACTTTTCTGAAGATATAACTATAAACATTAATTCAACGAATTTACCTGCAAATGGTTGGGCTGTTACAGGTGGTCTTAATGGTGGTTTTTCTACAACAGGTAGTGGAACTTCTGAGTCAGATATAGTAACACCTAGTGTTTATAATTCAGAAACAGATACTATAACAAATAGCGATGGAACTCCGCCTGGCCTTATACCTGGAAAACTATATCTAAATAAAGTACAGCACTTTAATCCTGCTAATCATGTTAACAATGGTTCAGTAAGGCGAAACGTTTCTTTAACACCAGGTGTAACATATACATACTCTTTTGATTATAATGTTATATCTGGTACTTTAAAATCTGATTTAAATGGTGCTACAAATACAGATGTTAACTTAACTGGAACTGGTGTATATTCATTAAGCTTTACTGCTGCAACATCAACTTTAACAATAATTTACTACGCAAACACATCAGATTCATCAAATCCTGATATTAATGTAACAGCTTATATAGATAATGTATCTGTTAAAGAAGCGACACCTTCTACATCATACAAACACACAAAGCTATTTGTTAAAAATCCAAAAGACATAGCGTCTGGAACTTTTATACCAGTTACAGATTTGGCTGTTTATAATAATGAAGGTGATTCTATAGACGATAATATTAAAGAAGAACATATAACTGTTATTAGAAAAGCTCCAACAGTAGCACCATCTTTAATATTAAACGAAACAGATAGAGGTGAAGGAAACGCAACTTCATATACAACTGATAGTTTTTTTGTTTCTCCAGATTCACAAGCTATAACATCTACTGTAAGCGTAGGAGATATTCGTGTTTTTACTGATACTAGTTTTGAATCAACAATATATAGAGTAAACGATATATTATTATTTACTTCTATATATACAGATGCTACAATTGATTTTGAAGAAGAAATTGGTATTGATTGTAAATTTATATCTTATTTAGATGCAGATCAACAACAAGTAACTCAAGCTACTAATACTATTAAGGTTGAAATTATAGGATTTTCAGGTTCAGGTGTTGAGCAAAGTTTAGATAATTTAACAGCTGATGTAAACCAATGGGAAATTACTTTAAAACAAAAAGATCCATTATTTGAACTTAAGTTAGGTAGGTTTTCTTGTAGATATAAATATGAAGACGGAGAGTATTCTTCATTTGGGCCATTTTCAGATATAGCTTTTTTACCTGGATTTTTTAATTATCAAGCTAGAAATGGTTATAACGTTGGTATGAAGAACAATGTTAGAGAAATTATACTAAAAGATTTTATACCATTTAAAACTATACCGTTAGATGTTTGTGGTGTTGATATATTATATAAACCTACTAACTCTGCTAATTGTTTTGTTGTTAAATCTATAGAAAGAGGTGTTGATGCAGAGTGGGAACTTTTTACGCCAAACTCAACTAATCCAACTCAAAAACTTTCTGGTCAGTTAAGTATAACATCTGAAGCTATACACACTGTGTTGTCAGAAGATCAAGTACTTAGAACTTGGGATAATGTTCCTAGATATGCTCAAGCTCAAGAAATAACAGCTAACAGACTTTTATATGGTAATTATGTTCAAGGTTACGATATACAACTACCTGTTTCTATAACTCAAGAAGTAGTTAGCGAAAGAATAGATCAAATAAATTCCCCTAATAAATCTTTAAAAACTATAAGAGATTATAAGTGGGGTGTTGTATTTGGTGATAAATATGGTAGAGAAACACCTGTATTTACATCTAGCTATTCAGCTGGTTATACTGATAACTTCAGTGCATTAACTGGAGATGTTTCTTTAGATAAAAAGTTTTGTGAATTTAAAAATCATTTTAAAGTAAAACAACAATGGACCAACCCTGTTAATAGTAATAATACACCACCTGATTGGGCTGAGTATGTTAAATACTATGTTAAAGAGTCTAGTAATGAATATTATAACTTAGTTTTGAATAGGTGGTACTATGCAGACGAGTTTCAAACAACAGCTTGGTTGTCTTTTCAATCAACAGATAGAAGTAAGTTAGATGAAGAAACTTATTTAATTTTAAAAACAGAAAATGGAACTCAAAAAGCTATTACTACAGAGGCTAGATATAATATAATAGCTATAGAAAACACTGCACCTGATTTTATAAAAACTAAAAATTTATCAATTGGAAGTGTAGTTGCAAGTCCAGGTGACAACGGAACTGGATCATCTATTTGGTCTAGTGGTAATGGTGCTACTTCTACTCAAACTCCACCAGATTTATTAATAGCACCGGGAGAAAATGGTCGTTTAATATCTGTGGCTACAAACGTTTGGCTAGGCTTATTTGGTTTAAATGCTGATGGTACAGAAGTAGAAAAAGACACAAAGATAAGTCTTAGAATTAGAGGAGAAGATCAAACCGGTGTCCCAAAATACACTAGATGGACAGAAGTTACTAACTGGAATTACGCAACAGCTGATGTTACTCAAGGTGGTTCTGTAGAATTTTTTAATATATATTACGCTGATACACTCGGTGATGAAGCTAACATGTTTCAAAGATTTGTAGATGATGTTGATAATAATTACACTGATACTGTAATTGGTTTAACTTATTATATTGAGTTTAAAAAACAAATAACAGAGAACAAGCCGGAGTTTGATGGTAGATTTTTTGTTAAAGTTGAAGTTGATAGTAATTTAGAAACATTTGTTTTAAAGAAAACAAACGCAGACCAACAGTACATACAACAAGGTATTTTTAATGTTGATTACGTTGAGTCAGAGTCTACAAACTCTGCAGTATCTGGTGATAAAGCTGGTGAAACGTGGAACTTTGGAGAAGGTAATGGCTGGTGGTTTAACGCTTTTGATATAGTTGATGATTTTGGTTATTTAGATAATGGTGTTCAATTTGAAGATGGTAGTGCAAATATTGATCAACTAGCCCTTAATACTAATGCTAATTTAAATGGTGGGTCTCCAATTAAATGGAAGTGGGAACAAGATGGTAGTCAAACTTCTGGTGGTGGTGGTCCAATGACAGGTGGTACGTGGCAAGGTAGTAGCAATTCTAATACAGAAGCATTTTCTTTAGCGTCTTTTGAGTTTGGTTATCAATTTGGAGGATATCCACTTGGATTTACTGGTGATATAATTCCACCTTCACCATCAGAAGGTCTTGCTGGTGGTTTTGCTTTTTATTGTTGGAGACAACAAACTATAGATTTTTGGACTTCTAGAAAATCATCAGTTGGAAGTAGACCATTTTTAGATAAAGCTGCTATAGCTGGTACTAAAGTATCTAGTTATCAAGGAGCTGGAAGCGTATTACAAGTTGGCACTATGACTATTGGTAATCAACAGGATCAAAAATCTACTGGTCTTGATGCTGGTAGTATAGATAGTTCAGTTGCTGAAGGTAATGCTGTTCAAGTTGGAGCTCCTTCAGTTGGACTTGGTAGAATGTGTTTAGCTGTTTGTGGTTATGACAGTATAGACGATTTAAATCAAGGTGATAGAGTTTTTATGCAAGAGATGGGAACACTTGGAACTTTATTTAGATTTGCTGCTGATCAAGATAATGTTTATAGAGTTTTATCTGTAGAAAACTATGTTAATCCAGCTAATAATACTAAATGGCATAACTATTACGAAAACATACAAATACAATCAGATAATAGCAATAATAATAATAGAATTGGTATTAGAATTAATTTTAGAAAAGTAGATGAAAATTTAATGACAACAAGTGAAGGTATTGACGTAAATACTTTTGATCCTAGAGGTTTAGTTCGTCATGATGGTACAGAAGCTTTTAAAATAGAGATTCTTAGAAATGCCGATGTTGGTGGAGATCAAATAGTTTTTGAAGAAGATTTATCTGTTTTTGAAACAGAACCAAAAGAAGATGTAGATTTAGATATATATTACGAAGCATCAAATGCTATACCTATAATACTAAATGAAGAAAATATAAATAACTTTTCACCAATAGGTTGTGGTATTACTGTAGAGAGACTAAGTGAAGATAGTGTTATAACAGCTCCTTTACCTGGCGCTCAAACTACAGACATAATAAATCAACCAGCTCATCAAGTAACAGACTTAATAGCAAAACCTAGAATATTTAACGAAGATCTTTCTAGTGATTTAATTGGCGAATTAAATTTGCCAACAAATAGTGATGGTACTCAAGAGTTTGGTATTGGCGATCCTATAATAGAAATAAAAAATTTAAACGCGAATGGTGATTTTGTTGATTATGCTCATGGTATATACGTTGGTGATACTATAGTTTTTCATCATAAAAACGGCATGAAGACCAGATCTAAAGTAACTGGTTTTTACGAGAAAAAACCTATTAATCAAAGCGGTAATGTTGTTACAAATGTTTATGCTCCAAGAGAGTTTTTAGAAAAAACTATTCAAGCTATACCTAACGATCTTGGTGCTAGTTCTGTGATTGAAACAGATGCTTGGTTTCCATATGCTGGTACTTTGTGTAATAAAGTTAATTTTGTAGACAGTGTTTTAGCTGGTGATTTTGTTGCTGGTGAATATCAATTAGTTGAGTATGTTCAACTTGATGCTAATGATTTAGAAGTTGCAGATAGTAGAAGAAACGCGCCACCAGGTATAGTTATTAATTTAGTTTCTACAGATGATTCTGATAATGTTGATGGTGTAGAGCTAACTAGTTCTACTGCTACACCTTTTTATTTTCAAACTAGTGCAGGTGTTAATCAAACAAGAAGTGAATTTGAAACATCTAATGTTAACGGTATTAAATTTAAATGTAAGTTTTTAAAAATAACAGACGAAGCATCACCTGGTTCTACTGATGGTCATTATTCTATAAGCAGAGATGTTTGGAAACAACCTGTAGACTTAAATTGGTTTAACTGTTACTCATATGGAAATGGTGTTGAGTCCGATAGAATTAGAGATTCATTTAATGCGCCAAGAATAGATAACGGTGTTAAAGTTTCAACAACATTTTCTGGTTATAAAGAAGAACAAAAACCAACAGGACTCATATACTCAGGGCTTTATAATTCTACATCAGAGTTAAATAGTCTTAATGAGTTTAACATGTCTCAAAAAATAACTAAAGATTTAAATCCTACTTATGGCTCTATACAAGCTTTAAAAACTAGAGATACAGATGTTGTTGTTTTCACAGAAGATAAAGTGTTGAAAGTTTTGTCAAATAAAGATGCTTTGTTTAACGCTGATGGTAACCCACAGTTAACAGCTACAGAAAGAGTTTTAGGTCAAGCTATACCTTTTGTAGGTGATTATGGAATATCTAAAAATCCAGAGTCTTTAGCAACAGATCAATATAGGATGTACTTTGCTGATGCGCAAAGAGGTGCTGTATTAAGATTATCTATGGACGGTTTAACACCTATATCTAATGTTGGTATGAAAACTTATTTTAGAGAAAACTTAAGATATAATAAGTTTTTATTAGGTACATTTGATACTGTTAGCGGTGAATATAATTTAACAATAGATAAATCTTATTCGACAGCTGATTATAATAATAGTAGTTTATTTCCAGATTCTATATGGGAAGAGTATGGTAATTTAAACTCTGATTTAGCGACTGCTGGAATAACTACTGTTAGTGCATTAAGAACTCATTATCTTGATTATGGACAATATGAAAAAAGAAAACCATTTTCAACAAGCGTTAGCTACAAACCTGTAACAGTTTCTTTCAGTGAAGAATCAAAAGGTTGGGTTAGTTTTAAATCTTTTGTTCCTGAAGCAGGTGAATCTGTTGCTGGTTGTTATACAACAGCTAGTAAAGACAAAATATGGAAACACTATACTAGTAGTAATTATAATAATTTTTACGGCGTTCAATATGAGTCTGATATAACTGTTTTGTTTAACGACAATCCTGGTTTAGTTAAGTCTTTTAAAACTGTTAGCTATGAAGGTTCTCAAGGTAACGTAGAGCAAAACCTAGCTGACACAGATGAGTTTTATAATTTAACTAATATAAAAGGTTGGCAAGTAGAGCTAATTGAAACAGATAAGCAAAGTGGAAGTGTTAATGAGTTTATAGAAAAAGAAGGTAAGTGGTATAATAAAATAAGTGGGCTCGCAACTACAATAAGTAATTTAGATACTGGTGAGTTCACTGTTCAAGGTATTGGTAATCCAGTTATTACTCCAGTGTATAATTCATAATAAAATAAATAAATGCAATTTTCAGTTAACATAATAGACTTTATAAATAGAAACTCTGGTGTTGTTACTTTTACAGCTGTTGATTCTTTTATAATATCAGAGTCAACTAAGTTTGGTGGATTTGCTGATGAACAAAAAATATACAATATAAAAGGTAACACTAGTCTTACTGGTTCTTTTAAAATAGCTAGTATTAAAATAGAAACAAAAGCAACTAGTAATAGGTTAAGACATTTTTTAAATGCACCATCTTTAAGTTCTAATAGCAATATTACTTTTTTATTTAAGAGCGCTGAAAATGAAATAGTAGCTAATGAAGATGCTAAGCATAGACCCGGTACTTATACTAAGTCTTATAACTTTGATATAATGTATTTTAATACATCATCTGTAGGTACAGCTAGTAACTTAATAGCTGAATTAATATATCAAGATTCTGAAATACCAGCTCCAATAAACGGTACTACAGACGGTGTAAGAACACTAACTAATATAGCGTATGGTAATAGCGTAATAAATAAAAATGGTGAAACAAGAGAAATTAAAATATTTGGTAGCCCTGGAACAACTGGTAGATTAACTGTTGTTGATGATAACAACAATTCATTATTAAACGAAAGTCTTGGAGCTTATCAACAAGTATTAGCTTTAAGAAATGAACGGGTGCTAGACATTTACGATACTAGAAACACATCTGCTAGTTATTATGATAAAACACCAAATGCTAAATTAGCTGATAGTGATGTTATAGATAGAACTGGATCTACTATAAAAGCTCTTAAATTTGAAATACCAGCCAGTGGCGTCTATACATGTACAGTAGATTTTCCAAGCGTCATATCTAGAGCTACAGCTGTTAATGGTAGTATGGCTTCTAGTGGTGCCACTAAAATTAAATTTTATAATTTAACAGGTGTTAAACCTGGTGATAGAGTAATATTAAATTCTAGTAACGATAGAACCACTGGTATAACAGTTTCTAATTTAAATCCAGATGGAGATGACGAGCGTGAGTGTACTTTATCTTCTAGCTTAACAGCTGCTAATAACGCTACTGTTACATTTGAAAGATCTAGAACTTATACTATATTCTTATATCCACTTGAAGGACAATCATCTCTTTCAACAACCACTTCTATGCAAGATAAAATTAAAGATGGTTGTATTATTAATCAGTATGTAGATCCTGTATTAACTATAAAAGCGTTAGGTAATGGTGCTTATACTATAACTAATTTTAATGGAGTAAGTACTGGTCTTTCAGCTGGCGCTGGTCAAGATCATGAGAAAAAATTTATTGGACGAAGTGGTGGAGATAGCTATGGTATTAACGCATCAAACCCTTTACAAACATTTTCTTTTAGCTATTTACTAACAGCTTCTAGTGCTAAAAATTTTAGCATAGTATCAACTCCTAAATTTTTAATACCTCCAGACGTTAGACTAGATGCTAGTGGTAAGATTATAGAAGGATCTAGTTGGACAAACACTAGTAATAATGGTGGAGCTGTAGTTTATATATATAATATAGCTTTAACAGCGGCTGGTAGTAATACAATAACAGTTTCTTATGACTTAAATATATATAGTTTTGGTTCAAGAGACGTAACAATGGAAATAGATTTTAACAAAATATTTAATTATACACCTTAATATGGCTACTATAGATTTAACATTTGCAAAAGAAAACACATCAATAGTTAAAGGCGACACTGTTTATTTTAACAACCCAACAACTGCTAATGGATTTACAACGTCTGGTAACAATACAAAAATTGGTGAAGTTGCAAGTATAACCATAAACGATTCTAATCAGCAGGTTATAAGTGTTACTACAACACTAAGTGGTCTTGGTAGTTTGTCAACAAGTAGCTTTATATTTTTTAGTAAAGATAATAAATACAATATGTCTTCATTAAAAGGTTATTTTGCTTCTATGAAACTTAAAAACGACACAACAGATGCTGCGGAGTTATTTTCTGTTAGTTGTGAAATAGCTCCTAGTAGTAAATAATTAGCAAAAAATGTAACTATACTTATATGAAAAAATCTCCTTTTAAATTTTTAGGAATGGTTAGCGGTATACCTGCAGCTCGTGCAAAAATTATGAACACGCCTGATCAAACATCTAGCTACGGTGGCATATCTGATATGTTTAAAAGAGCTTTAGGAGCTACTGTACCTAAAGCAGCTGCAAGAATGTTGAGCGAAGCTAGACAGGCATTTGCAGATTTTGAATTAAATAGATTTAAAAACGCTTATAGTAATTTAAAATTATCAAATCCATATGAAAATATGGAAAATTATCTTGAAGAAGAAACTATAAATCAACAAAGAAAAAATTTTGAAGATGCAACATTAAGGCAGAGTCAAGCTAATATATTAAGATCTTCAAGACAATCTGCTGGTGTAGCTGGTATAGCTAGTGTAGCTCAAGCATTAGTTCAACAAAACCAAATAGCTCAACAAAGATCTGCAGCTAATGTTGAGATGCAACTAAACCAAAGTAGATTAGCTGGTGCTCAAGAACAATTTAGAATAGATGCTCTAGAAGCTTCTAATAGAAATGTAGCGGATATGTTTAGGTTGAGACAAGCTGATACCTTAGGTAAAATAAATGAAAATGAATTTATGCGTAGAGTTAAAAACCAAGTAGATATAGAAAAACAAGCAGAAGAAGAGCACAAAGCTTACGTAGGTAATATATTTAGAGTTTTCGGAATAGCTGGTAGAGGTTTGGGTCCAGCTACAGATCCTACTGGACCACCTGCAGCTAGTTCTCTTGGAACGTAATATTAACTTTAAAATAAAAAAACATGAGTGTTTTAAATATTATGTCAATAGTACAAAATGCAGTAGCAACTGGAACGGCAGCAGCATCAGCTGGAGCAGCATCAGGTGGTGGTGGTTTTATGCTTGGTTTTAAAATGCTTGCAGATCTTCTTCAAAAACGAAGAGAAGTTGAGCGTCAATTAAAAATTCAACTAAATAAAGAAAAAGAAGCTAGAAAAGAAGTTGAAAGATATAGAGGTATATATCAAGGTGTTAATATATCTAATCCATATTCTAACTTAACAAATCCTTTTGAAGGTATTAAACTAAACTTAACAGCTGGCGCTGAAGTTAGTAGAGATCAGTTTCAAAGATCACAAGCAAACACATTAGCTGATTTTAAAGCTGGTAGCAGCAGTAGTGGTATAGCTCAAAGAGTTAAGTTACTTTCTCAAATGGGTATGGATGCTGCTCAAAGGTCTGCTGCTAGTATACAGAATATTGATCCACTTATGCAAAGACAAGAGGCTAGAATAGATCAACTACAAAGATCTGGTAGAAATGTTTCTGCAATGTTTGAAGCTAAAAAGCTTGAAAAAGCTATGGGTGATCAAATTAAAGATATTAAGTTTTCAGATGCTAGACTAAAAGGAGCTTTACAAAGAGAAAGAAACATGGCGAAATTTATGAGTAATCAATTTTTTGGTAGAATGCCTAGTGGTATATCTGATGAATATAAAGATTTATTTAAAAATCAAAATAAATTTTATACAAGCGCAAGCGAAAGAAATAGGATTCTTGGTATTAGTAGTGATGCTACAAGTAGTCAAACAAATAATTAAATTATAATGAGTAATATAAGTCAAATAGATATAGATAATATTTTAGATTACAACTTTGATACTAGTGTTGAAAACTGGTTTAAAAGAACTGGTGATGTTACTGAAACAGAGATACAAAAAAGAGAAGAAAATTTAAAGGTTCTTCAAAAACAATATTTAGAAGAAGAAGAAAAAGCAACTAGTGGCCAAGATAAACAAAATATATTAAGTAAGTATCAAAGACACATGCTAGATGCAAGATCTAATGACGATAATTCTATAGAAATAAGAGATCAACTCGCATTTGTAAATGGTAATCCATCGTTAACTGGTAACTCTTGGAAAGAATTTAAAAAAAGTCCTGTTGGTCAAGAGATGGCTCAGATTATGGATGGTAGTAAAGAGTTAACTTACGATGAAAAAAACAATGTACATGGCTACGAAATACAAGGTCAAGTTCTTTCTTTAGAAGATATAAGAAGAATAATAGAAATGCACACTATGGATAACTCTAGTAAAAACGTTCTTGCTGGTGTTATGGAATATGCTCAAACACTAGGCTCTTTTGAAGACGCTGGTGAGTTAAATACTTTTGATATAGCAACTAAAATCAGAAATGAGGTTGTTGAAAAAGGTAATATAAATTCTTTAATAAATGATAATCACGTTTTAACAGAGGGTGGTAGCTTTAAACAAGATTTATTAAACAGACTTCAAGGTATGAAGTACGAAGATGTTGGAATAACTGAAGACATGTTAAACAACATAGATAAAAATTTAGAAGCGGTTAAAATATCTGACGGTATAACTAAAGATGAAGCTGAGTTAATAGCAAATGAATTATTGAAAGACGATAAGTTAACAAAAGATTATTTAACTAATTATTTCACTCAACATATAAAAGATCAATACAATTATATGTATGGTGAAAAACAAAAAGCTAGAGAACAAGGAGCTTTAAATAATATAGAAAACTATAAACAAGGTTCTTTATAAGAACAAACTAACGGGTAACTAACGAAACAGTATGGAAGATAATATTTATGTTCTGTCTGATGGTAGAGTAAGAAGAGTACCAGCAGATCAGGACCAAGCATTTCAAACAGAATTAAAAGATAAAGGTTTAACGGCTGTAATACAATCTGATATGTCGGGAAACCAAATCAGCTCTATGAAAGACGCGAGCATAGAGCAGAAAGAAGAAGCGTCAAATCTAGAGTTGGATCAAACTCAAATCAATCAAAAAAAAGATACGGAATTACAATCGGTAGATGGTTCTTTGGAGCCACCTATAACTAGTGAAATACCTGAAATAGACCCATGGCAAAGTTTTAAAAACAATTTATCTAACTCTTTAGAAATGGTTGGAGATGTTAAAGAGTTTTGGTTTTTAGAAGGTTTTGGTAACAAGTCTTATCAAGAAGTTGCTGAAGAAGGAAACTTAGGCGCTAGGTCAGGTTTAAGTATAGCTAGTACATTAATATGGGAAAGTATTTTTGGTAGAGAAAAGTTAAAAAAATATGTTGAAAAAAATCCTAATTTTTTACAAGCCGGAACTTCTGATTCAGAAATATTTCAAAAAACTATTGAAAATTTTGAAAAAGAAAGAGAAGATAGAAAACAAACTATGACTTTTAAAGAAGCTGATAGTCTTGCAGATTATATGTCTGTTGCAGCTGGTGCCGTTGTAAATGCCGGTGGTAGCGTTGTTTATAATTTAGGAACTCTTGGTACTGGATTTTTTATGGATTTTGCTTCAGATAATTTCATTGAAGCAAATAAAATTAAAGCTAAATCAAAAGGTAAGACATTAGATCAACTGTTAAAAGATGACGAAGCTGATGTTGCAGCTCCAATTAAAATAGCAGCTTTTCAAACAGGTTTAGAATTATTTGCTGTAGGTAAAATTTTAAGACCATTTGGTGGTGGTAAAACTATTGCAAGAAAAATTGCTAAAAAAATATCTAATAGTAAAGCAGCAAGAATCGCTTTAGATATTTTTTCAACAGGTAATGTAGAAGCTGTAACTGAAGGTGTTCAATATGGTCTAGAGTATTATAATAAAGAATTAGCAAAAGCTAAATCTGAAGGAAAAGATATTAATGATTTAGCTACAATAGTTGACGGTATGCTTAGTGATGAAGGTCTTGAAAATGCGGCACAAGGTTTTTTTGGTGGTGCTGGATTAAGAGGTGCAGGTTATTCTGCTAAAGCTGCTAGCCAAATTAGAAAAAATGTAGATGAATTAGATATTGAAAAAGATTTAAATAGTTTAGTTAGTTTAAGAAAGAGTTATAACAATACTAAAGATGAAGATGTTAGAGCTGGTTTAGAAGTTTCTATATCTAATATTGAAAAAAATATAAAAAACAAAATAAAAAAAGGTAATGAAATATATAATTCATTATCTGAAGAAGGCATATCAGAAATAGAAAAACTAGGTGACTTATCTGATATGACAGCATATAGAATAAACCAATTAAATGAAAAACTTGAAAACAATAGTATATCTAAACAACAACACCAAGTAGCAATAGAAGGTTTAACAATTAAGTTTAATGAATATAGAAATAAAATATTATCTACTATTAATACTAAAAAAGTTAAAAGCTTAATTGAAGAAGGTGATTTAAAAGGTAGTATTTCAGAGGTAAGTTCTTCTGAAATAGAAAACATGAATTTAAAAGATGATAAAGGTAATGATATTTCTAAACAAGCTGCTGGTAATTTTGGTTTTATAAAACAGTTTAAAGATGGTAGTTTTGAAATATTTTTAAACAAAGACAAGCCAGCTGTTGGTACTGCTGCTCATGAATTTTTACATGCTGTTTTGTTTAGTACTTTAGATAAAAATAAAAATATACAAAATGAATTAGCATCTTCGCTTTTAGATTATACATCTACACTAAAAAGTGAAGGTGATCAAAATTTTGTTAATAGAATAAACGCTTATAAAGATAGCAAGGCTCTTGGTGAAGAAGTAATTACTGTTATGTCTGAATCTACATTAGACGGTAGTTTAAAATATAATGAAGGATTTTTTACTAAAATAGGTGATTCTGTTAGAAGATTTGTTAAAGGTACATTAGGTATAGAATATAAGTTTGACACTGGTAGAGATGTTTATAATTTTATAAAAGATTATAACAACACTATTAAAACAGGTAAGGTTAATAAAGCTATAATAAAGGTTGCTAAAGAAGGTGCTAGAGGTAAGCTTGTTGATAAAGCTAAAAAAGGTGAAGACACTAAACAAGATGTTGTTATAAAAGAATCTAAAGACGCTAAACCAGCTGTAGATAATCTAGCTGTTGATCCAAAAACTAAAAAGAACTATACACAATCAGAGTGGAATAGAGTTGGCGCTAAGCGAGCTATTGATACATTAAAAAAACGAGGTTTAATGGACGGTTTAATAGCCTCTAAATATAAAATAAAGCTTGACCAAAACGAACTTCAATCTTTTGTTGCTAATGTTCTTGGATCTACAGAATTTATTAATATGATTAATCGTTTTAATAGAGGTAAACGTAATACACCAGATGAAAATGATAGTTTATTTGGTTATATACAGGGCCAATTAAGATTTAGAGCTGATGATGTATTTAAAGAAGCTGAAAGAGGTAAGGTGCCTAAAGGTACTAGAGTTAGAGAGCTAGACGCTAGAACACCTGAAGGTCAACAAAAAGTACAGCTAGAAGATACTGGTGATACAACTATAGAGCGTATAGATGAGCAAGAAATAAATTTAAGAGATGAGATAACTTATCAAACAAAACCAGAAGTTCAAGAGAGAAAGTCTACATTTAGAAGAGAAATAGGTTTAACTAGAAAAGGTAAAGTATTTAGAGAAGTTAAAAAAGCTTTACGTGTAGCTGAGTCTATAGTTAATCCTAAAAAGTTTTTAAATACATTTGAAAAAACTACATCTGACTCTTTGTTTGAATTTATGAAAACATTTTTTCCAGATACTAATAGTATGGTTAAGTATAGAGTTGCAATACTAGAGTCTATACCAGTAACAACACTTACGCAAATGCAAAAGATGTTGCCTGAAAAAATATTTGTAAAAAGTTATGGCAGGTTAACAAACAAAGCTCAAATAGCAGACTTTGTTAATGGTACTAACATGACAGGTAAAAATCCTGGCAAAAAGAAATTACTACCTAAAAGTCTTCTTGATGATAGCGATGTTAGTAAAAAGAAAAGAGCTGCAGGTGTAGCTGTATATGAAAGATTAAAACCAACATCGACTCAATGGAAGAATTATCTTGAAGCAACAGATAGAGGTAAAAGACAAACTGCTGCAAGGTCTGGTACTAAAGGTAATAATAGAATAAAAATACTAGAAGAAGCTGCTAAAGCTATAAGTAAAGATGCTACACCAGAAATTTTAACATCTGATTTTTTACAAGACTATATACAAGAAAAAGGCTTGCAAAACAGTTTAACTGTAGAGCAAGTTAAAAAAGAGATACTTAAAACTATTGATAGGCCCGCTGATTTAAAGTTTAGTGTTGATCCCAAGGTTCAAGCTGAAAACTTTAAAAAAGCTGCAAACAAAAAACCAAACGATATTGTTAGCGACAGAGGCGTAACAAACTTAGAAGTAGTTAATAAAATACAAGAATATAAAAGCGCTAAAAGTGGTAAGATAAAATCTAGAACTATAGTTGATTTTATTAAAAGCTCTAAACTATCAAGAGATATTAAAAAACATATGGGTGGATTTTTATCTACCCACCCAAAATATATACCTTATTTTCAAGACTCAATGACAGGTGGCTATGATAATGGTTTGTTTGGTATTAAGAATATTTTTTATAGTATAGTAGGTATTAAAGATACTAATATAAAAAAAGATTTACGTAGAGAAAAGTATAGCAAAACAGGTGGTTTACTTGATGTTAATAAAATGAATAAGTTTAAAAATAATCAAGGTAAACACATAGCATCTAATAAGGCTAGAATAGATTTTTTAGAAGGATTAATTAAAGATATGTACACATATGTTAAAGCAAATCCAGAATCTAAGCCAGCTATGGTTATGTTTTTTAAAGATGGTTCTAAACATCAAAACCACGTATTAAGATACTTAGCGCCTATTGTTGGTGCGCCTACAAATACTAAAGGTAAGTTTTTAGAAGTAAAAATAAAAGAAGAACATGGCTACCCTCAAAATCAAGTAAATACTATAATATTAGATTTATTATTAAACGATAATACTAATATTAAAAGTATTGATGACGCTGTAAAAGTTTTTAGATCTTCTTATTCACAGTGGGGTTTAATTGAAACTCATGATAATCAAATAGACGATGCTAAACTAACAACGTCTATGCCTGAATATTTTTATAATGATATAGTTCCTAGAATAATAAAAGGTGAATTTGATAACTTACCGCAAGGTATATTAGGCCCTATTATTAGATATATAGAATCTGGCGTGCCAATAGGTAGTTATTATCTTTTTGAAGTAAATAAAACTGTAGCAGAATACTTTGGTGTTAATGTTAAAAATGCGAGCGATCTTGACATGGAGCATTTAGCACCTATACAAAACGAGTTAATTAAACAAATTTTATTAGGTAATATAACAAAGGCTAAAGCTAAACAGCAAATGAAAAACGTTGTTGGCATTGGACACAAGAATACTGTAGCTGAGAACAAAACAAATAACAATATAATTGACGCATTTAACAAGCAAGCTAAATTTATTAAAAAACAAAATGAAGAAATACAAATAGATTTAGAAAAGCGTGGATATAAATTCTTGTCAAGTAAAGATGGAACTGTCAAAGGACAAACTCCATCTGAAATGATAAGAATAATAGAAGAAGACTTAAGGAAAAGAGGTTATACATTTAGTGGCACAGTGAGTTCTAGTGAGCCTAGTAGAATAAGAAGGGGTATGTCAACTTTTGATTTTGATGAAACACTTATTATTGATGGCGAAAATTTTGTTGTAGCAACAGATCCTAAAACAGGTGAGACTATTAATATAATGTCTGGTGATTGGCCTATAAGAGGACCAGAGCTAGCTGCAGCTGGTTACACTTTTAATTTTGATGATTTTGTAAATGTAAGAGGTGGAGTTGAAGGTCCTTTATTACAAAAGATGAGAAACCAAATACAAAAATATGGTGTAAATAATGTTTTTGTTTTAACAGCTAGACCACAGACAGCAGACTCTGCTATACGTGGTTGGTTAAAATCTAAAGGTATTGATATACCTATGAAAAATATAACTGGTTTAGGTGATAGTAGAGGTGATGCTAAAGCTGAGTGGATGTTAGAAAAGTTTTCTGAAGGCTATAATGACATGTATTTTGTTGATGATGCTTTGCCTAACGTTAAAGCTGTTAAGAAAGTTTTAGAACAACTAGATGTTAAATCTAAAGTAGTTCAAGCTAAAATAAAATTTAGTGCAACAGCTAGCCAAGAGTTTAATAAAATAATAGAAGAATCTAAAGGAGTTAAAGCTGATAGGGTTATATCTCAACAAGAAGCTCTTAAAATGGGTAGAGGTAAAAACTGGTTTAGAATATTTGTACCACCGTCAGCTGAAGATTTTAAAGGTTTATTGTATAGATTTTTAGGTAAAGGTAGACAGGGTGATAGACACGCAGCTTGGTTTAAACAAAATTTATTAGATCCTTTTGCCAAAGGTATTAGAGCTTGGAATACTTATAAACAAAATATAGCTACAGAATACAAGACTCTAAAAAAGAAAATGCCTCAAGTTAAAAAACTATTAAATAAAAAAGTAGGTAACACTGTATTTACTGTAGACTCTGCTATTAGGGTTTACTTATGGGATAAAGCTGGTTACGATATACCAGGTATAACACCTGAAATAAAAGCTAAGTTAATAAAGTATGTTAATGATAATCCTGAAGTTCAGTCTTTTGCAGACGCTTTAAGTGTTATTAGTAGAGTTAAAGAAGGTTATTCTCAACCAAGCGAAAACTGGTCACTACAAAGTATAACCACAGACTTAGATAATATTGTAAACAAAGTAGGTAGAAAAGAATTTTTAAGAGAATTTTTAGATAATGTTGAAGCTATATTTACGCCTGACAACATGAACAAGATAGAAGCTTTATATGGTGTAGAGTTTAGAGAAGCTTTAGAAAATATATTATTCCGTATGGAAAACGGTACTAATAGATTACAGAGTAATGATAGAGTTACTAATGCTTTTTTAGGTTGGATAAATGGTTCTATAGGTGCTATAATGTTTTTTAATACAAGATCAGTTCTTCTTCAAACATTATCAACTGTTAACTTTTTAAACTTTAGTGATAACAATGTTTTTAAAGCTGCTAGAAGATTTGCTAATCAAGTACAATTTTGGAAAGACTTCGCTATGTTATTTAACTCTGATCAATTAAAACAACGTAGAGCTGGTTTGCAAACAGATGTTTCTGCTTCTGAGTTAACAAAAACTTTTTCTGAAGGTGGAACAACAATGATTGATAAAGCTAATTCGGTTATTAAGTATTTATTACAATTAGGTTTTACACCTACACAACTAGCTGATAGTTTTGCTATAGCTTTAGGTGGTGCTTCGTTTTATAGAAATAGATTTAACACTTATAAGAAAAGAGGTTTGTCTGATGCTAAAGCAAAAGAACAAGCAATGCTTGACTTTCAAGAGATAGCTGAAGAAACACAGCAGTCATCAAGAGAAGATTTAATATCACAACAACAAGCTAGTACATTAGGACGTTTAATACTTGCTTTTCAAAACGTTACAATGCAGTATACTAGGTATACTAAAAAAAGATTATCTGACCTTGTTAACAGAAGGCGTATAAAAGGATATACACAAATACAAAGTGATATGTCTAATATTTCTGCTATAATATATTATGGTGCAGTTCAAAATATTATATTTGGAGCGCTACAGTCTGCTTTAATATTTGTTTTGTTTGGTAAAGACGATGATGAAGATGAGATCGATGAAAAAGTAGAAAGAGTTGCTAACGGTGCGTTAGACTCTTTGCTTAGAGGTACTGGTATATTTGGAGCTATAATAGCTACTATAAAAAACGTAGCATTAAGATATCAAAAAGAAAAACAAAAAGGCTGGGGTAGAGATGATGGTAGAGTTATACTTGAGGCATTGCAACTTTCACCACCTATTGGTAGTAAGTTTAGGAAAATATATAGTGCTATGAAAACAGAGCAGTATAATCCCGGTGTTAGTAAAGAAATAGGTTTTCGTATAGAAAATCCTAACCTAGTTGCTTTAGCAAACGTTATTGAAGCGACAACTAATCTTCCTGCAGCTAGAATACAAAGAAAAGCTAACAACGTAGAAGAAGCTGTAACAGGTCAACACAGTTTGTTACAGCGTGTGGCTTTATTTTCAGGTTGGTCATTGTGGGATATAGGTGCTAAAGATG
>TARA_R100000353_G_scaffold3580_2_pt1 | contig 19525 bp, 7 predicted proteins | sample TARA_R100000353 | Tara Oceans TARA_R100000353 (sample SAMEA2620663) | marine metagenome | biome: marine biome (ENVO:00000447); feature: surface water layer (ENVO:00002042); material: "saline water (ENVO:00002010), including plankton (ENVO:xxxxxxxx)" | depth 5 m | reverse complement strand
TGCTTATGATTTAGATAGTAGAATACCTAAATTAGCAGAAGATGCGCTATACTCATATATTTCACATGCTATAATTTCTACTAGAATTAATCAACCTGAATATATCGTACAAAGATTAAGACAAGAAAAAAGTGCTAAACTTAGAAACGCTAAAATTAGATTATCTAATATTAAGTTAGATGAAATAGTACAAGTAATGCGTGGAAAAGCTAAATGGATAAAAAGATAATACATGCCACAAATAGTTAATACTTTTCTAAAGTCTAAGATGAATAAAGACTTAGATAATAGATTAATACCAAATGGCGAATACAGAGATGCTAATAATTTACAAATAAGTAGATCACAAGGATCAGAAGTAGGAGAGTTTGAGAACATTTTAGGTAATGAACAGTTAACTTATTTATATACTGGTAGAAACGGTGCTTCATATACTGGTAAAATTATTGGTCAGTTTACAGATGAAACTAATAATATACTTTATATATACAGTGCTGGTTATAATGGCGATGGTAGATGTCCAAGAGATTTAGTAGTTACAGCCGAGCCTAACTCAGCTCAAACAGGAGTTACTACTTTTAGTTTGCATGATGCTAATGGTATTTTGATAAATCCTATAGTAGCAGGTGTTGAAGAAGGAATGTTGTTGTGGGGAGATAATTGGAATGGTCAACCATCAGCATTAGGTGGTCAAGAAGTAGATCCTATAGTTACAAATGTAAGTGCTAATGATATAACTGTTAGTCAACCTTGTGATTTTGCTGATAGTGGTGGTATAGCTATACCAGGAGATACTATTTATATAGGTTTTGCTAATACAATACATAGATATGAAATAGATTCAAATTTATTAACTCTTTTTGTAAGAGGTTCATTTTTGAATTTTCATCAAGATTTTAGAATATTTGGTATAAATTTAATAGAAGATTTATTGTTTTGGACAGATAATCGCAATCAACCAAGAAAAATAAATGTTAGTTTAGCTAATCCAGGATCTTTACCAAATCCAACTCATTATGTAAATGAAGACCAAATATCAGTTGCTAAATATTATCCATATGAAACTCCTGTAGTTTTAAAACAAACAATACGTGAGATAACAGCTGGTGCTCAAGATGCAACAAGAAAAGGATACAGTCTAACAATGGCTGATACAACCGCAATAAATATAGGTGATATTGTTACAGGTTTTCCAGATCAAGAACCAAATGAATATTGGGAAGTTATATATATTGATCCAGGTGCTTCAGTTACTATTTATAACAATTTTAAAGATGGTGGTGTTGGTCAAACACCAGGTACTTATACGAGTCCTAGCACTATAGATATTACATTTAGTAATACTACAATGAAAAACTCTGCAGCAAGATTATTAGATAGAGGATTTGATAGCGTTATAAATTTAGCAACTCCTCCAGCAGCTTATCCAGCTTTTAGTGATATATCTGTTAATTATAATTTTAATAATCAACCTACAGACACAACTCCACAACCAACACCACAAGTAGGAGATTTTATAACAAGTGAAGATTTAACTGGGCCTAGTGGAGTAGGTATTACACTTGCTGATGAAGTAATAATAACTGAAATAAATACTATAACACCGGGTAGTCTTATAACTATTAAATTAAGTAAAGATATTACTGTTAATGCTATAGGTGATGATATAACTTTATCTGCAAATCCTAATTATGATGATCAGTTTACAGGTGATCCTGATTTAATTGAAGAAAAATTTATAAGATTTAGTTACAGATATAAATTTGAAGATGATGAATATTCACTAGCAGCTCCGTATACTCAAATTCTTTTTATACCTAAACATGAAGGTTATTATGGTATGGGTAAGAATGATCAATTACAAGACATGGCTAATAACTATGATTCGAGTGTATTAGAGTGGTTTACAAATAGTATTGATACAATATCTCTTAAAATTCCATTACCTGATAATAATACCTCAGCAAGCGACGCTGTAGATGGTTTAATAAATAATTATAAAGTAAAAGATATAGAAATATTATATAAAGAATCTGATGCTTTATCTACAAAAATATTAGAAGTAATAAATGTAACAGGAGCATTAAGTTCATTTGTAGAAGAAATACCTAACACTGTTGCGGCAGCTGGACCTAGATGGTATTATAATTTTGATTATAAATCTATAAAACCTTATAGAACTTTACCAACTAGTGAGCAAAATAGAGTTTATGATAATGTTCCATTAAAAGCTTTAGGTCAAGAAATAACTGGCAATAGAGTTATTTATGGTAATTTTTTACAAAAACATACACCACCTCAAACATTAAATTACGAGGTTATAGAAGATAATAAATCTTTAGAATATAATAATTATGCACAATACCCTAATCATTCTATAAAACAAAACAGAAATTATCAAGTTGGTTTTGTACTAGCTGATAGATATGGTCGAGCATCAAGTGTTGTATTATCTAGTAATGATGATAACCCTGCTTTAGCTGGTTCTACAATATACGTTCCATATAAATCATGGCCAGATATTGGTGGTCCTGAAGCTGATCCAACTACAGGGCTAACACCTTCAGCACTAGAAAGAACTTACTCGTGGTTAGGTAGTGTTTTAAGAGTAAAAGTAAATAACGGTATAACACAATTAACTAATAATGAATTAACTGGAGAACCTGGGCTTTACAAGTCTGAAGATGATACAAGTGTAGATCAAGTTGTATTATTAGGAGGTGGTAATGGTCATGCGGTTGGTGATATATTAGGTTTTGGTTATCCTCCAGGTAATCGTGCATTAGGTAGTGGTTTAACTGTAGAAGTTGTAAGTGAAGCTGCTGGTGTAATAACTGGTTTAAAAATATTAACTAGAGGAAGTGGCTATGCTAATGGTCAAACTTTATTTCAAACATCTACTACTGGAGCTGGTGTTTCAGCTGTAGTTGAAACAGTTGTATTCGATGCTAATCCTACTGGTTGGCAATCTTACAAACTAGTTGTTAAACAACAAGAACAAGAATATTATAATGTATATTTACCAGGATACATATCAGGTTATCCTGTAACTATAACAACAGATCTCGGTAGAGTTGCATTTGCTAGTTTAATAGGTGATAATATAAATAAAGTACCAAGAGATTTAAATGAAGTAGGTCCACTACAAACAGAATTTTCTGCTTCAGTAAAACTTTTTGGTAGAGTAAATAATCCTGATATAAACAATACAAACAAAGGAGCTTTAAATTATTATTATAATAATAGAGAGTTTGCGTGGAATACTCAATATTTTCCAGGAAGATTAAATGACGAAGCAGTTACTGTTGGAGCTGTGGGACAAGGTGGCTTAGAATTAGCTAATTCACCATTTGATCCTGGTGCAACTAAAGGTGCCTTTTTTAATGATCCTGCATTGACCGCTTCAAAATTACCATGGGGTATTGCTGGAGAATTACAAAGTTTTTATAATGTTGAACAAAATCCTTTAGCTTTAGGTTTAAAAGTAGGAGCTGAAGAAACCCAACCTCAACTTACACAACCTAATAGTCCACAATTAAATACTTTAGGCGCTAGAGTAAGTGGTAATCCTGTTCCGCCCGGTGGAGCACTTATAGGTTGTATGATACCATTTTTAAGTATATCTGAAACTCTACCTGTAGAAAGTCAATTAGAAATATTTTATGAATCATCTACGACAGGTAACTTTGTAGAGTTAAATAGACAAGTAACTGCGGATTACGGAGGAGTAACAGGTGTTAATGCAACTACAGGTAATTTTGATGAAAGTGATCCTATCAGTACAGACATTATAACTAGTTTTAGTTTTACAGATTCAGCTGGTAATCAATTAACACTGGTTAATGTACCTACAATTTCACTAATATTAGATTCAAACGGTAATGATGTTACAGGTATATTTGATATTGTACAAAATGGTGGTACTCCTTTAAACTTTGATTTAAGAACTACTCAATTATTTTGGTATGGTAAATCATCGGGCACTAAATCTAATCAATGGCAAGTAAGTTTTCAAACTGAATACAATGATGGATCTCAAACATATTTTGATACTCTATCAAACATAATGACTATTGATTTAAATAATATAGCTCCTAGTATAGGAGGTTTTACACCTGCTTATGGACCTGACGCAGGAACAGAACAAGCTTGTGGTGCTGCGGGTGGTTCATCAGGTTACAATACTACAATAACTGGTATAGTAGGTCAATTTACAAATGTAGTTAATGGAAGTGCAGATGTAACTAATGAACAAGAAGAATTATGCTATTCTTTATCTTTAGATAGCGCTCCACCAGGTTCAACTTCAGTATTTAGTATTGATCAAAGTGGTAATGTATCTATTACAGCTGGTGCAGTAAATGGTAGTTATCTATTTACATGTACAGTAACTGACGCATCACCGGGTTGTAGTAATGATGTTAATAGTTTAACAGCTACATGTCAATATGAAATAGTGTTTGGAACGCCTCCTGTAAATCAAGCATTATGTTTTGGTGCTTCTGCAGCAATGGCCTTATTAGATAATACATGTAATTTTAACAGTGGTGGTGGAACTTGTATACCAACAGGTGAACCTTTAGAAGTATTTTTTGGAGCAAGTTTATCTACCAGTACTATAACTAATGGAACTAATTCAGCTTTTTCAACTATTGATGCTAGTGGTATACCAATATCAAGACAATATTTATTTAATAGCAATGCTGATACACAATTAACATATTATAATGTTTTACAAGAAGGTAGAAATGCTTATCCACCTGATTTAAGATTTGGTTGTGGTTTACCACCAGTTAATCCAGTCTTTTCAACAGCCGCATTATTCCAAGGAGTGTTAGCTATAAGAGTTACTTTATCAAAAGGAGTAACAGCAGCTTCACCATCTACATTTAATACAGATTTTACAATATTATTTAGAGCAACCGCAGCTGATCCATGGCAATTAGCTACTTACGATCAAGTTAATGGTGGAGGTGTGTCAGCAGTAATAGGTAATCTAAATAACATGTCGGTTTCAGGAGGTCCAGCTAATACAACAGCAGCGGTATTTGAATTTAGTGCTACAGGAGAATATGTAGTAAGAAACAACGGTGTGCGTGGAGTTGGTTGTTCACAATTCTGTCCAGACGCAGAGTTTAAAGTAGATTGGTATGACGCTACAACATATGTATATCCAGCTGTTGGACCTCCAGGAGCACCGTGTACAGCTTGTAATGGACCATTGTAATAATTAATAAAAACGAGTAATAATAATATATGGCAACTACACTAGAAGTATCATATTTTAATACGTTTTGGGTGAAAAGATTAAAAAATCTTACACAATATCAAGATAGAGAAGGTGATGGATCTGTAGCTAATCAATTAGGTGGAATAACTACAGGTACACCTGATCCAACTACTGGAGCAGGATATGTTGATTCTAATGTATTTGAAGATTGGTTTGTTGAAGAATCTAGAATACAAGGTGGTTTTAATAATACTAGTGTAGACTTTGGTAACAAAGCGTATATTGTAGAAGAAGAAGAAAAACAAACTAGAAGACAAAACGCTTTAATATACTCAGGAGTATATAATGCTAAAAATGGTATTAATAATAGTAATCAATTTCCAATTGGTGAAGATATAACAAGAGCTGTTGATCCAGCGTCTGGAAGTATACAAAAACTTTTTGCTGAAAATACTAATTTAATTATACTACAAGAAAGAAAAGTAAATAGAGCACCAATAGATAAAGATGTTATATTTACTCAAGAAGGTTTACCAGTAACAACAGATAGCACTCAAGTTATAGGAACACCTAGTGCTTTTGAAGGTAACTTTGGTATATCAAGAGATCCAGGATCATTTGCGGTATATGGTTATAATAAATATTTTACTGATAGAGATAGATCTGTAGTAATGCAGTTAGGACCTAATGGTTTAAATCCTATTTCTAATTACGGTATGATAGATTATTTTAGAGATACTTTAAATAGAGGTGGTGAAATAACAGGTGGTTACGATGTATTTAATAAAAATTATGTTTTAACAATTAACAGTACTCCTAAACCAACAGTTGTGTTTGATGATATAATAAATGGTTGGGTTAGTTTTGTTAGTTATGTTCCACAGTTGATGACAAGTTCTCAAGGTGAATTTTATACATTTAAAAATAATGCAGTGTGGTTGCATTATGCTCCTACAGCTAGTTATAATAATTTTTATACAATTCAATATGAATCTAATGTACAATTTGTATTTAACCCTGAGCCAACACGAACAAAAACATTTAAAACAATAAGTTATACTGGAAGTAATGGGTGGGAAGTAAGTAGTATTATTTCTGATTACACAGGTGTAGATACTAATCCACAACAACCAGTATTAGGAGATACAACTCATATTGATGAATCTGCAGAAATACTTAGTTATGATGAAGGATATTATACAGATCCTACTACACAGATACAATATAGAGCTGGGTTTGATAGAAAACAAAATGTTTACTATGCTGCAATTAAAAATGCTTCTCAAACTTTAGCACAAGAAGTTGTAACTCCAGGGCAAACCGTAAGTGGTATAAAAGGTCAATACGCTGTAGTAACATTTAGTCAAGACAGCACAACAGATATAACCGGTGCCAAACAACTATTTAGTGTAGGTGCTGAGTTTAATACTAGATAATTATATGAAATTTAATGTAAGAAACTTAACAGAGAATGATTACAAAACTCTTGTTGAGTGGTGGGATTGGTGGCCTGGATGGGTTGCACCACCTAAAACTTTTTTACCAGAAACAGGATTAATGGTAACTAAAAATGATATTGACGTAGCAGCTTGTTATTATTATTTAACTAATTCACAAGCAGCGTTAATCGAATGGGTTATATCAAACCCACAATATAGAGATAAAGATAGAACAGAGGCTTTAGCTACATTAATAATGGTGGCTGAACAAGTGTTAAAAAATCTAGGTGTTGTTCATGTAATGACTATGAGCAGACACCCAAGTTTATTAAAAATACATAAAGAGTTAGGTTGGACAATAGACCCCAAACCTTCTCATGAAATAATTAAAAATTTATAATATGGCAGCAGTAGCAGCAATCGTCGGTGGAGTAGCAACGGCAGTAGGTGGAGCAGTTCAAGCAGGGCAAGCACATAAAGCTATGCGTGGCGCTCGTAATGCTAAAAACGAAGCTAAGATGAAGATGGAGCAAGCTATACTGGATAGACGAGAAATAACTAATCCATACGCGGGAGTTACAGATCTATCAGGATTAGCTAGTGATTTATCTTCACAAATAAGTAATCCATTTAATAATATCACTGTATCTACAGCTGCAGCAGAAATGCAAGCAGAAGAAGCAGATATTGCTTTAGCAAATACATTAGATACTTTAGAGCAAACTGGTGCTAGTGCTGGTGGTGCTACAGCTTTAGCAATGGCAGCATTAAAATCTAAAAAAGATGTTGCGTCTAGTATATCTGAACAAGAAGCTGCTAACTCAAAATTAAGAGCAGAAGGTGAAGCTGCTATGCAAAGAGAAAAAGTTGCTGCTACTACAAGATATCAAGATCTTTTAATTGAACAAGGTGAAAGAACTCAACAAGCTGATATTGAAGGAGAAATATTTTTATATCAAGCTAACGAAGCAAGATCTAATGCCGATATAGAAAGATATCAAGGTATGTATCAAGGATTCGCAGCTCAAGAAGGTCAAGCAAGAATTGCTAAAGGAAAAGCCTCAGCTAGTATGATTGGCGGTATAGGCGATGCCGTTGGTGGAATGTTTTCGTCTGATGGTATTGGGAAAAAATTCGGTAATTCATACTTTTAAAATATAAATAATGAATACATTAATACAAGCACATAATGACAAAATGAATCGATTAGTTAACGTTTCTTCTATGAGACGCGTTAATGAATTAGATTTTTTTACTGAATGCAGCATTAAATATCGTAAATATTTAAATGCACCATTAGCACTTAATCCTAATGAAGGTAAAAAATTATCAGATGTTATAAAAGATGATTTTATTCAACAAGCTCAAGATCAAGAGTTTGGTGTAATTGTAAGATCTACTAGACTAGCAACTGATATTAAAAACATGAGTCAAGAACAAATTAAAGAAGATAAAAAATATATTGATCAATTTTTTGGTAGATTAGATAAAATACAAAAACTTGGAGGATATTTAATCGTTGCTGTAGAAAATATAAGACCTGAAACATTACCCGCGTTTATATCTAATTATAGAAATCTTAATATTAACGGTACAAATGAAGAGAGTAGAGATAGAAATATGTTTATGCTATCGGCTTGGGCTAATTTATTTGATTACTTTGAAGATGTAAAGGTTGAAAAAGGTTTTACATTTAGACAAACTAATAATGGTGAAATAGCTGTATTAACTCAAAGAATTAAATTTTTGATTACAGGTGAAACATTTAGAAAATATCTGCATAAAAAAGATTATATAGTAAGAGATTTTTTAAATCAGAAAAATATTACTTTTGATGAAGCAGGTAATGGTTATTATACTATATATGGAGAGGTAGATAGTACACAAGTAGATAATGGTGATTTATTAAGTTTATATATAAGTGATGTTCCTGAAAGTATGGATTTAGAACAAACTTTTGAAGATGGTGGGATAACTAGAAACTCTACATTACAACCACAATTTTTCTTAGGAGGTACAGTACCATCTGAAGATCCTAATAATCCTGATCAAGACACATCGATAAAAATACCTATGTATAAGGTTAAAGACAATAAAGTAAAAAGATTTTTTGTAAAACCTATAAATACAGTAGCTATAAATACTACACCTGCTTATAATGCTGAGGTTAATGCTCATGTAGCTGGATTATTTGCTATTGCTAGTGGTAATATATCTGTATTATCAGGTTATACAAATAAAAGATTAGGTATTGATTTACCGCTAGGTATGAATGAAATAGTTACTGAAGATTTAATAGCGTTGTATGAAATGTTATCACCAGAAGGTAAAGTTGGGTTTGTAGGTAATAGATACATGTTTAATACTACAGGTTTAGATAAAAAAAGAATAAGTTTAGTTGATGCTCAAAAAGCATTTGTAATGGATTTAATTTTAGATTCTAATCTAGATATTAAGTTAGTACAAAACAATGTGCCAGGACAACCTCAAATGATTAAAGAAGTACTAAGAGATGATACTCCACAAGGTAGAGATTTAATAAAAGCATTAAATGATAATGAAATGCCTATACCTGAATATTATAAAAACATGTTGGGTATAACAGAGTGGCAAACAGGTATGCCGGTTTATTTACAAAAATTACCAGAAGAGGTTAGTGAATTACCTAAAGAACAAAACGAGCAAATAGCCGCATTTGTAGAACAATATTCTTAATAAAATTATATGGCAGATAAAGATGAAATAGTAGGAACTGATAAATTTTGGGATCCTGCAATGATATTTACCAACTATGAACCTGAAGAAGAGGAAGAAGATGAGTCAATTGAAGATGTGATTTTTGGAAAAGGGTCTGCTGTGTTGCCTGCAATTGAAACACCGATAGGACCAATGCCTGTTGTTAAAGAAAATGATGATGTAATTATTCAATGGGTAGAAAACGAAGATGGAGGTAAATCTCCTGTTCCAGTACAAGTAGGTGACCCTGCTAAAAGTGAATTTTATCAACAAACACTTGAAGTAGTAAATGAGTTAAATGACATTCAACTAGAACCTATAATGCAAGGTACTACTGATGTTCCAGCTGGTAGATTAAAACATTATTTTCCAGATATTAAATTTGAAGATGTAGAATTAATTGATGTAGATAAAACTATTGCTCAAGTAGATAATGCGTTAGAAAATACTCCAGATATTTTAGTAGAAAAGAAGAAACTTGAAAGAAATTATTGGGAAGGTGAATATCCTACTGAAATTGTAACAAATCCATTAACCTGGGAGGAACTTCAAATTATTAGAGAAGCAGATAAAAAAAGAGGAAAATATGGTCCTATTACTAAAGACGATATAGGCAGAGAAGGTTTTGTTCAAGATGCTTTTGAAGATTTACCTATTGACGAACAAGCAATAGGTGAAATGATGTTTAATGTAGCAGAAAGAGATGCCTTTATAAACAAATATCATGATGAAATTCAGGCAGCAATTGCAGCGGGTGCTAACGTTAATGAAGCTATTAATAAAATTCTTTATGGAGACCTAATTGATTCAGACAGAATAAGTTTGTATAATATGGTGTATGAGCGTCAAGGTTTTCTTAATAAAGAAGATTTTGATTTATTTAACAGTAATCTTAGAGGTTTTACAAAAAAATTAGATCCAACTGGAGAATATTATATATATGAAGAAATAGCAGAAATAGATTATTTAGAAGACACGTTTACAGTAGATGAAAAAGCTTATGAATATATAAGAGATGCTATAGTTAAAAAATTTGATTTTGCAGACTATGATACTTATGAAGAATATGTAGATGCTGTTGCTCAATATACTCAAACTCTTACAGCGATAGATCCATTAATGCAGCGAACAGTAATAAATGCTAATTTAGTTTTAGCTAATGAAGCTAATGTAAAGTATTTAGAATTGCTTGATGAAGCTAGAAAAAACGGAGCATTAGATGATCCTAGAGCTTTAGAAAATTTAAACCAAGAGTATAGTAAATGGCAGCAAAATAGATATATGGAATTGTTAGATGGCAGTGACTATGAAGCTAGATCTCTTCAATATGAATTTGCTGTTCATCAAGTTTTAAAAGATTTATATGTAAGTTTTGGTAGAAGTAAAGATGATAGATATGCAGAATTAGATAAAGAATTAGCAGAGGGAAAAACATCAGAGTGGTGGTATAGAATTAGAAACACAGCTTCAAACTCTTACACTAAATGGAAACAAGGTTTAAGAGGATTAGGTATGAAACCTAGAGCTAGCCAGCATGCTAAGTTTACCAGTGATGTTGAGACATTGAATGAGTTTGCAGAAGATATTGAAAAATATGATTTAGGTGACTATACCGTTCATCAACTTAGAGCTTGGTTAGACAATAATAAAGATGAATTAGGTGATGCTAAATATACTGTATTAAAACAACGTTTAGTCCCTTTATTTGACGGAAGAACTAAGATAGTTGGTGGTTATGAAACGCTTGATGAACTTAACAAAAATCTAAACAAAACATTAGAGAGGAATACAAAGTATTTAGCGGAAAGTATAAATGCTAATATATTAGACAATGAAAGATTATCTTTAGTAGAGCAACTAGGAGACGATGATAGTATATTAGGATTAGTAGAAAGTATTATAGACCAATCAAACATGATATTTATGTTTAGTGGTATGGCTTTAAAACAAACAAGAAATCCTTATGCTTATGGTATTGGTACAATATTAGATGCTTTAGGAACAGCAGATATTGTAGCTAAAACAATGTCTGGAGATATGTGGGCTGTTTTAGATGGTAAGATTAAAGAAAGAGAAGGTGAAGATTATGTTCCTACAAGAGATGATTATTTAGCTGAATTAGAAGATCCTGATTCTATTAATATGCTTGCTAATATGATTAGCACTGGTGTACAATTAGCAGGTGAAAGATTTTCATTAGGTAAAATATTAAAATATGGTGAAGTAGGTAGAAGAAGAGTTGCCTCTATACTAAGAGGTCAATTTAAAAAATACCTATATACAGTACCAGTGATACTAGGAGCTAGTCAATTATCTGGTTTACAAGAATATCTTGTTGAAGGAACTCAAGGTTTAATATCAGATATAAATCAAAAATATCAAATTGGTGGAAATAGAGGAACTATATTTGATGCTGTACAACAAGGTAAATTTGATTATGAAGGAGCTAAACAAGGAAAAAAAATAGGTCAATTTTTACCAGTCGCTGGAGCGATAGTTAATCAATCATACATAGAATTAACTCAAATATCTGAAATAGTTGTATCAAGATTTAATCAAAATAGTAATGCAGCTGCTAATGAAGCTTTTTATAACCAAGCATTAGAAAAAATAAGATTAGATATTAAAAACAAAAAAATAACGCCTGAACAAGGAAATGAAGCTATTGATATAATTTCTCACTATAGAAATATTGGTTTAAAAATACCTAAAAATTTAGATGGTAGAAAAAGAGGAAGATTAATAAGACTTTTAGTTGAGAAAAAAAATTTAGAAGAAGAAATAAATTCAATTAATGATAAAGATTTAACTGTAGATCAAAGATTAAAATTAGCTGAAACCTCAGCAGAAATACAACTTATTATCGCTGATACTAAAGCAAAAGAAGAATATGTTAAACAAGTTGGAAATGTTTTAGATATAATTAATGAAAGCGAGAATAGTAATGTAAAAGTTATACGTTCAAGAAATGCTGATGGAATTGAAAAACAAAGACAAAAACTTAATAAAGAAGGTTGGAAAATAGCTGCGTCAAAAGGTTTAAGTACTAATTACGGTACAATATTTCAAAAAGGTGATCAACAAGTAATTCTTTTAAATGATCAAGAAATATTAAAAGACGGCGCGATAAACACAGCTGCTCATGAATTTTTACATGCAGTACTTTGGAACACTGTTAAAAATAGTAAAGGAACAGCGTTATCATTAGGTAATAATTTATTAGAATATTTAAATGAAGTTGATACTAGTTTACTTAAAGATTCTGAATTAGCGACTAGAATACAAGCTTATAAAGATGATCCTAATGTAACAAGCGAACAACAAGCAGAAGAGGTGTTAACTTTATTTTCAGAAGCTTTATTAGATGGAGCAATTGCTGAGTCTGCTTTTGATGGTAATTTTGGTCAAAGATTAGGAGATTTATTTACAAGAATATTACAAACATTAGGTTTTTCTAGTGATATTAGATTTGACACCGGTAGAGATGTATATAAATTTGTAAAAGGATTTAATGAGAGTATTAAAAAAGGTAGATTTACCGCAGCGCAAAAGAAAGTATTTGAACAAGGAGCAGAAGGTAAATTAATTAAAAGAAAATATACTACTCAAGAAATGCGTGACCGTGATGCTGCAGTAGAAAAATCTAGTAAAAAACTTACAGAACTAACTAATGAATATAAAGATGGTAATTTTGATAATGTAGAAGATTTAACTGTTCAATATCAAAAAACCGGTAAAGATGCTTTAAAAAGATGGGCTGCTTCAAAAGGTGTTACTATTAATCTAGGTAATCCACAAGTTGATAAAGAAGTTACAAGTCTTTTAAATAAAGAGTTTGATAGTTTTACAAGAAACTTTGATTCTAGTAAAGCAGAAGCTTCTACTTACATGGAAAATATTGCAAAACGTATTGGTCCTGAAATAGTAAAAGAAGCAACTAGAAAAGGTAAACAAGTTAGTCAAGATGTATTAACTGAAAAAGGTGTATCACCAGAAGTGTCAGTTCAACCAGACATAGATCAAAAGCAAGCACCTACAGGACAAAGAGCGAAAGTATTTCCTAATTCTGTAAAAGTAATAGCAGATAATATAACAGGTGAAACAAGAGGTGAGCAAATAGCAATGCTTAAAAACGATATACAAGAAGCTATATTAAGAGTAGGTACAAATCCTAAAGCAGTTGCTAAATACATAGTAGAAAAAACTAAAACTAAAGAATATAGAAAACTTATTAAAGATAAGTTAGGTGCGTTTGGTAGTCAAGAGTATATTGATAATGTAAACAAATTATTTAATAATACTAACTTTATTAAATCTATACCGGTTGCTAATATTAAAAGAAGATTTGGTAAACTGTTTGGTATAAAGCAAATAGGTACTACTCCTACTATTAAAATTACAGATGGTAAGCGTACTGATTTTAAGAAACAAGTTTTTAAAATACCTGCAGTATCACAAGCTAAACTAAACAAAGTAAAACAATACTTTTTAGCAGGTGAAAAACGTCATCAATCATTAATGAGTATAATTGGTGAAGGTATTGCGGTAGAAGCAATGCAAGAATTAAGAGCTGATACACAGTTTATGAATGAGTTACAAAATAGATTAGATTTTAAAAAATCTAATTTAAGTGCTCAGGATTTTATGCAAGAAGTAGAATTTAATCTTGATAAAAGAAACTTAGAAGACACATCGTTAGATGTAGTTAAGGCGAATAAAAAAAGACAAAGAAGTTTTCAAGAAGTTGGATTAAAAACAGCGGCTAGATCTACAATGCGACAGGTAGCGGGAGATAACGCTGTGTTTAATTATAAAAATATAAAAGACAGTCAAAAAAGTGCTAGAAGAACAGGTGCTATTATAATGATCCATAGATTTGGAAAAGACTTTCAAAAAACAGGTAACTATGGAAATAAAGAAAGTATTTATAAAAATAAAGCAGAGTTTAATAAAGATGTATTTGAAACACCTTTAACTAAAGATGAAATAACATTATTAAATAAATATAATATACCATTAGTTACAAGAAAGGGTAAAACATACTATGATAAATCACAAAGCCAAACAGCTTTTGAACTTGGTGTTGATGAACAAATTATGGTTGATGGTAAGCCTAAATCTGTGTTACAATTAGCTAGAGCAGAACAAACATCATATAAATTCTTAAGTCCAGGTCAAGCTAGAAGAAGACTAACTAATACAGAGTTTACAGAGTTACAAGAAGCTAAAATTAGAGTACTTAAAAATATTGCAAAAATGATTGAGGCAGACTTAGCAGTAGACCCAGCATTAAAAAATTATTGGGCTGCTTGGTTAAATCAGTCAGGTGACAATGTAGTTCACCCAGTTAGATCATTAGCTCCAGTAGAGTTTTTTGAAACACGTAAAGGAGAAAAAGTAGCTGAGCATACTTTACCTGCAAACCAAGTAGGTACTATGATAATGAGAATGGCTATAGATAACAAAGTTGATGATAACTTTGAGTTTATTGAAAAAGATTATTTTCAAGGTTCTATTTTAGAAAGAGATGATAATAAATTAAAAGGCGAAGGATATACATACAAAGCTGATATGCCTGGTATTTTCTTTGATATAAAAAATCCTACTACTTGGATGCGTTATGTTGATAGAATGGTTAACAATGGTAAAAGTGGAGGAATAAATCTCAATAATATACTTGTTAAGAAAGATGGTAAAGTTATGACATTAGCTGAATCATTAGGTTTACCTCTTACAAAAAGAGCTATTCCAGGTTTAATAAGATATCAAAATAATTTATTATACGATGTGTTTAGAGGGGAAATGACTATTGAAGAAGCTCGAGCTAGATTAGAAGTTGCAGAAAATACAGGAATAAAAGAAGCAGAAAATATACAAGTAATATACAATGGTAAATTCTTAGCGCCAGGTGTATTACCCGGGGATTCTACGCCAGAGTATTCCAAACAAGTTCAAGAAAATAGTTTAGAAACTAGAGTAAACGCTTTTAAAGAAAATAAGAAAAGAAAAGGTATAAGTGTATTTGATTTTGACGATACACTAGCTAAGACAAAAGAAAAAGTTATAGTCATAATGCCTAATGGCAAGCGTAGTAAAATAAGTGCTAGTCAATTTGCAATTAAAGCAGAGTCATTAAAAGAAAGAGGAGCAGAGTTTGATTTTAGTGAATTTGATAAAGTATCTAAAAGTACTGCTGAAGGACCACTAGCTGATCTTGCTAGAAAACGTCAAGGTAAATTCGGTAGCGGTGACATATTTGTATTAACTGCTAGACCACAAGCATCAGCAGAATCTATTAAAGAGTTTTTAGATGGTATTGGAATAAATATACCGCTTGAAAATATTACAGGATTGTCAGATGGTTCACCACAAGCTAAAGTTGATTGGATGTTAAACAAAACTGCGGAAGGGTATAATGATTTTTATTTTGCAGATGATTCATTAGCTAATGTAAATAGTGTAAAAAATATATTAGATGCTATTGATGTTAAAAACGAAGTTTACCAAGCTAAAGCAAGTAAGAAAAAAGATTTAGATAAAGACTTTAACGAAATGTTAGAGTACGCTACAGGAAAAGAAGCATTTAAAACATATTCTAATGCTAGAGCAAGATTAGAAGGAGCTCAAAAAGACGCTGGTTTATTTAAAAGATTTTTACGTCAATTCCAAATAACTGCTTCTGCAGAAGATTTTTTAGGATTAACATATGCGTTCTTAGGAAAAGGTGAACAAGGTAGTAGAAATATGAGGTGGATTTATGACAACTTATATGGTCTATATTCTAAAGCTGAGCAAGAATTATTATCAGCTAGAGTTTCTGTATCTAATGATTTTGCTGCTTTACGAGCTAAGTTTCCTTCATTAAAAGGAAAAAAGTTTAGTTTTAAAAATCCTTTATTGCAATCAATAGGTGTTGGACCTTATAATAAATCTCAAGCTGTTAGAGTTTATTTATGGAATAAACAAGGTATGGAAATACCTGGAATGTCTAAAACAGATATTAAAAGGTTAGTAAAAGCTGTAGAGTCTGATCCTGAGTTAAATGTATTTGCAGACGAATTACAGTTGATAAACAAAACTCAAACTTATCCTAAACCAGATACTAATTGGTTAGCAGGTACTATTAAAGATGATGTATTAAGAGGTATTGATACAGAATTTAGAAGTAAATTAATGGCTGAGTTTGACGCTAATGTAAAAATAATATTCAGCGATAAAAATTTAAATAAAATACAAGCTTTATTTGGAACTAAATTTAGAGAAGCTTTAGAAGATTCTTTACGTAGAATGAAGTCAGGTAGTAATAGACCTGTTTATATAGGTGGTGGCTCACGTATAGTTAATGAAATGTTAGACTATATGAACGCTTCTGTTGGTGTTACTATGTTCTTAAATATGAGATCTGGTTTACTTCAGTTGATTTCAAATGTAAATTTTGTAAATTGGGGTGATAATAATATATATAACGCTGCTAAAGCTTTTTCAAATCAGAAACAATATTGGAAAGATGTTGTTTATTTAATGAACTCAGACTACTTAGTAAACAGACGTGATGGTTTAAAAATAAATGTAAATGAAGCTGAACTAGTAGATGCAGGTAGAAAAGGTGGATTTAAAGGTGTATTATCTTATTTACTAGATAAAGGTTTTATTATTACAAGAACAGTGGATAGTTTAGCAATAGCAACAGGTGGAGCTACGTTTTATAGAAATAGAGTTCAAACTTATATAAAACAAGGAATGACTCAAACAGAAGCTGAGACACAGGCTTTTAGAGATTTTTATGATATTGCAGAAGAAACTCAACAGTCTAGTAATCCAGCTAAAATATCACAACAGCAAGCTAGTTTAGCAGGTCGTTTTATATTATCATTTCAAAACGTTACAATGCAGTACAATCGTGTAACTAAAAAAGCTGTATTAGATTTATATAATAGACGTAGAAGACCTGGACAAACTCAAAGAGAAGCTGATCTTAGTAATATATCTAAAATTATATATTACACTACTATGCAAAACTTGTTGTTCAACGGTCTACAAAATACTTTATTTGCTGCATTATTTGAAGATGATGAATTAGATGAGTCAGAAATAGATTCTACAGTAAATGGTATGCTTGATTCATTATTATTTGGACTTGGTTTTGGTGGTGCTGTTATTTCAACAGTTAAAAATGTATTAATGGTAGTTGCTACTGAATCTGAAAAGAAATCACCAGACTATGAAGAAGCTGTATTTGAATTAGCTAATATATCTCCAGTACTAGATATAAAAGTACGTAAATTTAGAACAGCCGGTAAAACATTTTCATGGAACAGAAAAGAAATAGCTAGAAGAGGTTGGAGTATAGATAACCCAGCTTATTTAGCAGTAGCACAATTAGTTTCAGCAACTTTTAATGCACCAATAGATAGAGTACTAAGAAAAATGATGAATGTAGCTCAAGCTTTAGACGCTGAAGTACAAACATGGCAAAGAGTAGCATTGTTTTTAGGTTGGACAGGTTGGAACTTAGATCTTCCTTATTGGGGTAGACAAAGTACTGTAAGAAAAGAAGCTGAAGAAGATGCTAGATTAGAAGCTGCTTACAAAAGAGAGTTTGGTAGATTAAAACGTGGTGGATATAGAAGAAGACCTATGACTAAAGGAAAACCTAAAGGTAAATTAGGCGTAGATTATATTGAAGTAAAAAGACCAAACGGTAAAATTGAATATTGGTTAACACCAGAAAACACTGATTAATTATGAAAAAATTTATTGACAAGCTGCAGCAGGCTTGGAACAAACTGCTGTATAAATTAATGTTTAAAAAATATAAATAAAATGAAAAAAACTATTTTAATCTTATTACTATTAATTTCTTTCAGTGTATCTTCACAAGAGATCAGAAAGAAATGTATTACAATTACAGAAGAAAAATTACCTAACTATAAAGTAAAAGTAATTAAAACTAATCACTGTGTAGAACCTAAAGAAATAACAATTAGATCTTATGTTATTACAGAGTGGGAGAGAAAGAAAAGAAAAAAACGTAAAAAAAGAAAAAATGAAAAATGAAACAACTAATCCTTGTCCTCTTTGCGGCGGTTATTGCGGTATCTGCTAATGCACAAGAAAAGAAAAAGTTATTTAAAGATTTTTTTAAGTATAGTACCCTGTATGTAGCAGGTGATATTAAAAATCCTAAAGAAAATTTACCTAATTATTTTGTAAGAACAAATCCAGACGGTGGACTGTATGATGTTCCTATTGTAGTAGACGGAACACAGTATCATGACTATGATTATAAGTATGGTTTTGGTATTCGTAAAATAGCAAGATTTGATTATGAAGTTAAAGGTAAATTATACTATGATGGGACTGAATCTAACGTAGGTATGACAGCTCCTAATTCATCTATTAAAGGTTTTGAATATGTATTTCATACTGAAAAAGAAAGATCCAGAGATGATGTATTTCAAAATCATCGATATTTCTTAAAACATAGCGGTAAATACCATATGGTGAAGGTAGAAAGCAGAAAACAAGGGAAAGTTAACTTCAATTACAAGTCTGCAGAGCTTAGAGCTAAACTACCTGTTGGCAAAAAATTAACACTTTCAGCTGGTGCTATATATCGTACACATGAAAGACCTTATGGTTATAATCCTGTGGAAATATGGTTAAATGAAACTGATGCTAATGGTTATGCTGTTAATCCATGGTATACACTAGGTTTTTATTATGGGTATGATGATATATATTATACACAACAAGATCAGTTTGGTAATGAAGTTTCTGATTGGTATTGGATAAATCCTGAAGGCGAAACTGTAGCTTATACAGATTTACAATTTAGACAAACAGTATTTACAGATCTTATGAATCGTTTTAATAATGAAGCATGGGCTGAGATCGATGCATTCGGTGTTATATCACCTGTGCTCGGTTTTGACTATTATCATTATAAAAATAATTTCTGGTTACATGCTTATGGGTCTTATTTATTACCATACCACGATTATGTAAAAGGCGACGAGGCTTTTAGTTATCACAATAGAAACAATTGGGGTCTTGGTGGATTACGTGAAGATGCAGAAAAAGAACAATGGGAGGATTTTCAAACAGGTATAGTATTTGG